>LWDU01033664.1_pt1 | contig 16917 bp, 23 predicted proteins | sample 727161 | NCBI WGS metagenome assembly LWDU01 (sample SAMN04566230, study PRJNA314399) | hydrothermal vent metagenome | isolation source: deep sea hydrothermal plume seawater | place: Mexico: Gulf of California, Guaymas Basin | collected 2004-07-11
CGTGCAGCCCAATGTTTTAATTTAAAATCTACAAAATTATCAAGATTGCATAACGACGCAAATATCATTACATTAGGATCAAGACTATTAACAAAAAAAAATGCCTTAAATTGTGTTAGTATTTTTTTAAACACTAAATTTGAAGGTGGTAGACACGCAAAAAGAATTAAGAAAATTTAACTATGTCTAGTGAAAAAAACTATTTAAATGATAAATATAAAAGTTTTTTTGAGGATGGATTATCTAAAACTGATCCAGAACTATATAAAGCAATTAGCGATGAATTAAAAAGACAACAACAACACATTGAATTAATTGCTTCTGAAAATATTGTTTCACAAGCAGTATTAGAAGCGCAAGGTTCAGTTTTGACAAATAAATATGCTGAAGGTTACCCTGGCAAAAGATATTACAATGGATGTGAGCATGTTGATGCAGCTGAAAATTTAGCTATTGAGAGACTTAAAAAATTATTTAATTGTAAATTTGCAAATGCCCAGCCTCATTCAGGAGCTCAAGCTAATGGAGCAGTATTTCTAGCATTACTAAATCCTGGAGATACATTCTTGGGTATGAGTTTAAATTCTGGTGGCCACATAACACATGGATTAAAAATTTCAATGTCAGGTAAATGGTTCAATGCAATAGAATACGATGTTGATAAGGAGTCAGAGCTTATTGATTATGATAATGTAGAGAAACTTGCTTTAGAGAATAAGCCTAAACTGATAATTGCAGGAGGAAGTGCTTACTCTAGAATAATTGATTTTAAAAGATTTAGAGATATAGCTGATAAAGTAGGAGCTTATCTTATGGTTGATATGGCACATTTTTCAGGCTTAGTTGCAGGAAAAGGTTATCCTAATCCATGTGAATATGCTCATGTAGTTACGTCTACAACGCATAAAGTTTTTAGAAGTGCAAGAGGTGGAATTATTTTAACGAACCATGAAGATTTAGCAAAAAAAATTAATACAGCAGTATTTCCAGGTTATCAGGGCGGACCACTAATGCATATAATTGCAGCTAAAGCTGCAGGCTTTTTAGAAGCTCTAAGACCTGAATTTAAGGAATATATAAAATCTGTTTTAGCCAACGCTAAAATTTTATCAGAGACACTTAAGAATAACGGATTTAAAATTTATTCTGACGGTACAGATACACATTTGATGTTAGTAGATTTAAGACCTTTTAATGTAAAAGGCAATACAGCAGCTGAAAGTCTTTCTAAAGCTAATATTACTTGTAATAAAAATGGAATACCATTTGATTCAGAAAAACCAATGATTACCTCAGGTATAAGACTAGGTTCTCAAGCTGCAACCACAAGAGGTTTTGGCTTAAAAGAATTTCAAAAAGTTGGGAAATTAATAACTAAAACAATTAAAGGTTTGTCAGAAAACCCTGATGATAATAGCAAAATTGAGGAGGAAGTAAGAAATGAAGTTATTGAACTTTGTTCATCTTTTCCAATATATAAGAATTTAAAATAAATGATTTGTTCAATTTGTAAAAAAGGTGAAACATCTGTCGTAGACTCTAGACCTACGGAAGATGGTACAGCAATTCGCAGAAGAAGATTATGTGTGTGTGGCGCAAGATTTACCACTTTTGAAAGAGTTCAATTTAGAGAAATAATGGTTATTAAAAAAAATGGAAGAAAGTCAACATTTGATAGAGATAAATTGTCTAAATCAATTTACATAGCTCTAAAAAAAAGACCAATAGATACAGAAACAGCAGAAAAACTTATTAGTAAAATTTCAAGAGCACTAGAAGAATTAGGACTAAGTGAAATTTCAACTAGGACAGTTGGTACTATGGTTATGGAAGGTTTAAAAGATTTGGACCCCGTAGCCTATGTAAGATTTGCCTCTGTTTATAGAAACTTTAGAGAAGAAAAAGATTTTGTTCAATTCGTGGACAAGCTAGATGTCTACAAAAAAAGATAAATTTAATAAAAAAGATAATCAATATATGTATCTTGCTTTGAGACTAGCAAGTGCTCGTCAAGGTTTAACAGGTAAAAATCCTTCTGTTGGTTGTGTTATTGTTAAAAATGATGAGATTATTTCAATTGGTCAAACTGGATACAATGGAATTCCACACGCAGAATACAATGCTATAAAAAATTCAAATGAAAATTTAAAAGGTTCAAAAATGTATGTAACTCTTGAACCATGTAATCACTACGGGCAAACCCCACCATGTACTAATGAAATAATTAAAAATAAGATAAGTGAAGTTTTATATTCAATAAATGACATAGATAAAAATGTTAAAGGAAAAAGTTTTAAAATTTTAAAATCAAAAAATATTAATGTTAAAAAAGGTTTACTTAAAAAAGATGTAAGTAATTTTTATACTCCATACTTTTTTAACAGAAGAAATATGATTCCTTATATTACTGGAAAAATAGCAATTTCAAAAAACAATCTTATTTATAGCAAAGGAACCAAGAAAATTACCGACATATATTCAGATAAATGGACACATTTTTTAAGATACAAAAATGATTCATTAATGATTTCATACAAAACTTTAAATAAAGACAATCCTAAACTAAACTGTAGACTTAAAGGTTTAGATAAATTTTCTCCAAAAAGAATAATTTTAGATAATAATTTAGAAATGAAAACTAGTTCTTATATATTCAGAACAGCGACTAAAGATAATACCATTATCTTTTATAAAAATGCAGATAAGATAAAAATCTCTATATTTAAAAAAAAGGGTGTCCAGTTAATAAAATCTAATTTGATTAAAGATAAATACTTTGATCTTAAATTAATTCTTAAGAAACTCTATAATTTAGGATGTAGAAATCTACTAATTGAAGGTGGAAACGATCTATCTAATAGTTTTTTAAAAAATAAATTATTTAATCAATTTTATTTATTTAAAAGCTCAAAAAATTTATCAAAATTAGTAACCTATAAAGATTTTAATTGCTTTAAAAATTTGTCACAAAATTATAAAACTAAATCAAAAATTAATACAAAATTAGGTAAAGATTCAATTACACTCTATAAAAGATAATATGTTTAACGGTATAATATTTAAGCAAGGAATTATTAAAAAAATTAACAAAAGAGCTACGGGTGTTAATATTTTTATAAAATCTGATTTAAAATTAACAAACAAAGATGTGGGTGTTTCCGTATCTTGTGATGGTGTTTGTCTTACATTAATAAGTATTAAAAAAAAGATAATGGAATTTTATCTTTCAGATGAAACTCTCCAAAGATCCAAATTTAAATTTTTAAAAGTTAACGATAAGACCAATCTCGAACTGCCTTTAAAATATGGGCAAAAAATATCAGGTCATATATGTCAAGGACACGTTGATACAATGGGAAAAATTTTTTCTATTAAAAAAATTGATAAATCTTATTTAATTAATATTGAAATATTTAAAAAAGAAAGAAAAAATCTTATTGAAAAAGCATCTATATGTTTAAATGGTATTTCACTTACAATTTCTAAGATTACTAAAAAAGGTTTTCATGTGTGGATTATTCCACATACTTTTAAGTTTACAAATTTATCTAGCTTAAAAAAAAATAGTTATGTAAATATAGAGATAGATATCCTATCTAAATACGTTATGAACTATTTTAATGAAAAAAAATAATTTTACGCCAATAGAAAATATTATTAGTATAGCTAGAAATGGTAATATGTTTATTTTGGTTGATGATGAAAAGAGAGAGAATGAAGGCGATTTAATAATTTCTACGTCAGACTCAAACGCTAAGAATATAAATTTTATGGCAAAGTATGGTCGCGGTTTAATTTGTTTAGCAATGGATGGTATTCAAGCAAAAAAATTAAATTTATCTTTAATGTCACCTGTTAACCAATCTAGAAATAAAACTGCATTTACAGTCTCAATAGAAGCTAAAAAAGGAATAACAACAGGCATTTCAGCTAAAGATAGAGCTAAAACAATTAAGGTTGCTTCAAAAAAAAATGTAAACAAAAAAGAAATTGTTTCACCCGGCCATGTTTTTCCAATCATTGCTAAAGATGGGGGTGTTTTAGTTAGAGCAGGTCATACAGAAGCTTCTGTAGATATTTCAAAATTAGCAAAGAAAAATAATTCTGCTGTTATATGTGAGATAATGAATGAAGATGGCACAATGGCAAAAGGACAAGATTTATTTAATTTTGCTAATAAACATAAATTGAAGATTGGAAAAATTGAGGACCTTATTGCATATCGTTTAAAAAAAGAAAAATTAATAAAATTAAAAAAACAGTCAGATATTAAATTTAAAAATCAAAAATATAAGATTAGAATTTATGAAAATTTATTAGACGGATCTGAGCATTTTTCATTAATTAAAGGAAATATCAAAAAAGGTATTACACCACGTGTAAGAGTTATTTCTTCAAATGTTGTACAAAACTATTTATTTAATCAACAGCTACCAAACTCTTTTAGTAATACATTAGATTATTTTAAAAAATTTAATAATTGTGTATTAGTTTTTATAAAAGATACTAATTTGAAATCAGTTACTCAAACTCTTAAAGATTATAAAAATAAAGATTTCTATAAAAAAGGTAACGACAAACTTATAAGAAACTATGGTATTGGAGCTCAAATAATTAAAGATTTAAAGATTAAAAATATGATACTAATAACAAGATCTCCTAAAAAAGTTATTGGTTTAGAGGGTTATGGTATAAAGATTACAAAACAAGAAATAATCAAATGAAAAAAAAATATTTAATAGTTATTGCTGATTATTATAAAAATATATCAAATGGATTACTTAAAAGTTCAAAAGATTTAATTCCAAAATCAAGCACTGTTAAGATCATCTATGTTCCGGGTGTATTTGAAATACCTGTAACAATTTCAAAAAATATTAAAAAATATGATGGTTTTTTAGCTCTTGGTTGTGTGATAAAAGGTCAAACACCTCATTTTGACTTTATTTCCAAAGCATCTACTGAAGCTATAATGAAGCTTTCTGTAGATAACAAAAAACCAATAGGAAATGGAATCATTACCTGTTTAAATATGAAACAAGCTATAGCTAGAAAAAAAAAGGGTAGAGAAGCCGCCCTTGCTGTAATATCAGTTTTGTCTCAATCATAATGAGAACTCCATATAATCCCAATCAAAGTCCTAGAGTTATAATTATTCAAAAACTATATGGCAAATTCTTTAATGATGATGCTGATTTAACTTTTTCAAAACATAGGTTTAAAAAGTTTATCAAAGATGTCGTTTTGGGTACAATAGAAAGAGACGATATCATTAAAGAAGAAGTTAAAAATCATTTAAGTAATGATTTACAATTAACTAATTTAGATAAAGTTTTTCAAGTAATAGTAAAATCAGCTATATTTGAGTTTTTATATAAACCAAAAATTTCAACTAAAATAATTATTAAAGAATATCTAGATGCTTCTAATTTTTTTTTAGAAGATTCTCAAACAAAATATTTGAATGCTATACTAGATAAAATTGCAAAAAAAATTAGAATTTTAAATGCATGAATTTGAATTAATAAGAAATTATTTTCAAAAACTTTCTAAAAAATCAGCAAGTTCTTTAAATCTTAATGATGATGTATTTTTTGATAAAAAAAATAAATTAGTTATTTCAGTTGACACTTATGTAGAAGGAAATCATTTTATAAATTTTAAAAAACCAGATCTTGTAATTAAAAAAATAATAAGATCATCAATTTCTGATCTTATTTGCAAAGGCGTCCAACCAAAGTATTATTTTATTTCTGGTTCTGGCAATAAAAAAAGTTTTTCTAAATCTAATTTATCAAAAATTAGTAAATCACTCAATCAAGAACAAAATAAATATAAAATATTTTTAAGTGGGGGAGACACTGTTTTTTCAAATAAATTAAGCTTTACAATTACCTCGGTTGGTTTTGCTAATGATGTCATTTTTCGAAACAGGGCTAAGGTTAATGATGATATATATATTTCAGGAAATTTGGGTGATAGTTATTTGGGCTTATTAGTTTTAAAAAATAAAATTAAACTTAATAATTCATTAAGTAGGTATTTTACAAATCAATATTTTCTCCCAAATATTCAATTAAAATTAGTAGATCAACTTAAGAAGTTTGCTAATACTTCAATTGATATTTCTGATGGATTACTATCTGATCTTGATAAAATGATTAATGCTCAAAGGTTGTCATATAAAATTAACTTAAAAAGTATTCCAATTTCTAATAATCTTAAAAAAATATTGAATCTTAAAAAATTATCAAAAATTAACTACATTTCTAGAGGTGATGATTACCAGGTTCTTTTTACAGCCCCGAAATCTAAGAGGGGAATCATTATGAAAACTTCTGTAAAGATAGGTGTGAGAATAACTAGAATTGGATTAATTCAAAAAAATATTCATAAATCATCAATAGTTGATCATAATGACACAGTAATTAGTGTTAAAAACAAAGGTTATTTACATAAGTTTTAGTAAGTTAAATATTGCCTTTTATAGCTTTTTTTGTATTGTCCGCTCTTTAACAATAAAATTTTTAACAACCAAACAACCAAAAAGGCTTTATGAATACATCAGTAGAAACAATATTACTTTACACAATTGCAGCAGGTTTTCTTTCAATCGTTTACGGTTTTTTTACTGGTAAAAATATTATTAGCTTAAGTGCTGGTAATGCAAAAATGCAAGAAATTGCATCTGCAATTCAAATAGGAGCAAAAGCATACTTATCAAGACAATACAAAACAATAGCTGTGGTTGGCGTTGTTGTTTTAGTTATCATTTGCTTAGTATTCAGTCCATTAGTTGGTTTGGGTTATTTTATAGGTGCAACTTTATCTGGTATAGCAGGTTATGTCGGCATGTTGGTTTCTGTTCAAGCTAATGTTAGGACTGCTGAAGCTTCTAAAAAAGGTTTAGCAAGTGGTCTTTCTGTTGCATTTAAATCAGGTGCTGTTACAGGAATGCTTGTTGCTGGATTGGCTTTATTATCAATTACTGTTTATTATTATTTTTTATTGAAAATGGGTATAAATGAAAGAGAAATTGTAAATGCCCTAGTAGCTCTTGGTTTTGGAGCTTCTTTAATATCTATTTTTGCAAGATTGGGTGGTGGAATTTTTACAAAAGGTGCTGACGTTGGTGCTGATTTAGTAGGAAAAATTGAAGCAGGAATTCCAGAAGATGATCCTAGAAACCCAGCAGTGATTGCTGATAATGTGGGAGATAATGTTGGTGACTGTGCAGGAATGGCAGCAGATTTATTCGAAACTTACGCTGTGACTATTGTTGCAACAATGGTTTTATCTTCAATATTCTTTCATGGCGATATGAATATGATGATCTATCCTTTAACAATTGGAGGTGCATGTATTTTAACTTCAATACTAGGAACATATTTTGTTAAATTAGGAAAAAGCAAAAATGTTATGAATGCCTTATACAAAGGTTTTGTTGTATCAGCAGTTGCTTCATTAGCTATTTTATATCCAGTAACTGATTATGTTATTGGTTTTGCTAATGAATATACCGTAAGTGGAAAAACATTTAATGGTATGAGTTTGTATTATTGTGGAATAGTAGGTTTGGTTATTACTGGATTATTAATTTGGATTACAGAGTATTATACTGGAACTGACTATAAACCAGTAAGAAGTATAGCAATCTCATCTACAACAGGGCATGGTACGAATGTTATTCAAGGTTTAGCTGTCTCTATGGAAGCCACAGCAGTTCCAGCATTAATTATCGTTGCAGGAATTTTAGTAACAAATTCTATTGCAGGTCTTTATGGGATAGCAATATCAGTTACTACAATGTTGGCATTAGCTGGAATGGTTGTTGCTTTAGATGCTTACGGTCCAGTTACAGATAATGCTGGTGGTATAGCTGAAATGTCTAAACTACCTAAAAGCGTTAGAAAAACGACAGATGCATTAGATGCTGTTGGTAATACCACTAAAGCTGTTACAAAAGGTTATGCAATTGGCTCTGCAGGTTTGGGCGCTTTAGTTTTATTTGCTGCTTATGTCGAAGATATAAAATATTTTTCTACAGTTGCAGGTTCTAAATTAGAAAACATAGAAGTTACTTTTGATTTATCAAACCCTTATGTTGTTGTAGGACTATTGATTGGTGGAATGCTTCCATACTTATTTGGATCAATGGGAATGCAAGCAGTTGGTAGAGCAGGTGGAGCTGTTGTAGTTGAAGTTAGAAGACAATTTAAAAAATTTCCAGGAATTATGAAAGGTAAACAAAAACCTGATTACGCAAAACTAGTAGATCTACTAACTCAAGCTGCAATTAAAGAAATGATAATACCTTCTTTACTACCAGTTTTATCACCAATAGTTTTATACTTTGTTATTCTTTCTATAGGTGGTCAAGTTGCAGCATTAGCTGCTGTAGGTGCAATGTTGCTTGGTGTAATTATAACAGGATTATTTGTTGCTGTTTCAATGACGGCAGGTGGTGGAGCATGGGATAATGCTAAAAAATATATAGAAGATGGAAATCATGGTGGTAAAGGTTCAGAAGCTCATAAGGCTGCTGTTACTGGTGATACTGTTGGTGACCCTTATAAAGATACAGCAGGGCCAGCTGTTAATCCAATGATTAAAATTACTAATATTGTAGCTTTATTATTATTAGCGGTTATAGCAGGCTAATTTTTTATAGAACCCCTCTTTCCCAGTGGGTCATTAATTTTTTGTCTCATTGAATTTAAAAAATCGTATACAAAAGATTGTTTTGATGCAGACATTTTTGTAAAATGTTGTGAAAATTTAATTTTTTGCATATTATTTTTATTTAGAAATATTTTTCCAATCAGAATACCTTTGTTGTCTATTTCCAAGACCAATACATTATTATCTAATAATTTTTTTTTACCAAGTTTAGTTAATCTTGATGATGAGGTATTTCGCTCAATAAAAATCCATAAGTCTTTATCGAAAGTGCTAGTTGTTGAAGGAGCCCCTAATAGTTTTATAATATCATTTTTATTTGAACTATTAAGTGTTAATTTTTCTTGTTTTTTCTCTAGAAAATGTACACCATGATGTTCTATAACTTTATTTAGCGAACAATTTGTAATAAAAAAAAAACTAACAATAATCAATAAATATTTTTTCATGAATATTAAATATATAAATATTTACAATAATTTAGTTAATTTAACTAGAAATAAAGATTTATATAAAAATTTTGATAAACAGGACACTTTTTCAGACCGTTTAATATTTTTTTTACTTCATTTTGCCTTCTTTTTAAAGATTTATAAAAAAAACAATGAAAAAAAAATTTTACAGGAAATTTATGATTATTTATTTAAACAACTAGAACTAAGTATCAGGGAAATAGGTTATGGTGATCAGTCTATAAATAAAAAAATGAAGGATTATTTGAATCTTTTTTATAGCATGATAGGCAAAATCGATGATTGGGAACAATTATCTTTAAATGGAAAAATAGATATATTGAAAGAATTCATAAATAATAGCGCCGACTACCATTTTTTAGTTGATTACTTTGAAAAATATAGGTTAAATTTGTTAAATAATACTTTAAATTTTTATATAAAAGGTGTAGTTAAACCCTAAATTATTATGGCAGTACCAAAACGTAAACAATCACCGTCAAGAACTGGAATGAGAAGAGCTCAGAATATGAAGTTCTCATCCAAGAATATTGTTGAAGATAAAAAATCTGGTGAATATAGATTGCCACATCATTTGGATCTCAAAACGGGCATGTACAGAGGTAGACAAGTCCTTGATCCTAAGGAATAATAACTAAAATTTTTTTAAAATGAATAAAGCAATCAAAATTGCAGTTGATGCAATGGGTGGGGATGGTTCTCCAAGAAAAACTATTGAAGGAATAATTCATCATTACAAAAATAACAATGATACTTTTTATCAAATATTTGGCGACCAGAATAAGATAACCAATATAATTAACAACAAATTACCAAAAAACACTTTTGAAATAACTCATACACAAGATGTTGTAAAAGGAACTGACAGCCCATTAGAAGCTGCCAAAAGAGGAAAAAAAACTAGTATGTGGCTTGCTATTGAAAGTGTTAAAAATAAAAAATCAGACATAGTTGTTTCAGCAGGTAATACAGGTGCCTTATTAGTAATAGCTAAATTAAATCTCAAAATGATAGAAGATATTGATAAGCCAGCGTTAGCAGCTTTGTGGCCAAATAAAAAAGGTATGAGTGTAGTGCTAGACCTTGGTGCAAATATTGAATGTAGCTCTAAAAATTTAATTGATTTTTCAATAATGGGATCTTCTTTGTTTAAGTCTCTATACCCAAATGATATAGCAAAAGTTGCTTTATTAAATATAGGATCTGAAGAAATTAAAGGTCATGAAATAATTAAAGAAACATACCAAAAATTAAGTGAGAAAAAAAATTTAGACTTTGATTTTAAGGGGTATATAGAGGGAAACCAGTTAATGAATGGTGATGTAAATGTCATAATTGCTGATGGTTTTACTGGAAATGTTGCTTTAAAAACTGCTGAAGGAACGTCAAATTTTATTACAAGTGAATTAAAGAAAGCTATGACTGGAAGTATAATAGGTAAAATTTCTTCATTATTAAATATTTCTAATCTTAGAAAATTTAAAAAACGTTTTGATCCTAGACTTTATAACGGTGCTATTTTTATTGGCTTAGATTCACCTGTTATTAAAAGTCATGGAGGAACAGATTATATTGGTTTTTCAAATTCCCTGAGTGTTTGTAGTAGAATTATTAAAGGTGACTTAATAAAAAAAATTAGAAACAATATTAATTAGTTATGAGAACAAATTTAACTAAAAGAGACTTAATAAATTCAATATATATGCAAATTGGATTTTCAAAAAAAATCTCTGAAAATTTAATTGATGATTTTTTATTAACAATTATCGAAAGTTTAAAAAAAGAAAATAAGCTTAAAATTTCAAATTTTGGAACTTTTTCAATTAGAAATAAAAAAAGCCGTATTGGTAGAAATCCTTTAACTAAAGAAAAAAAGGTGATTTCTGATAGAAATGTTGTTTTATTTAAAGCTTCTAAAGAATTTAAAGATCTAGTAAATTCTAAAGATGATTTATAAACCTGACACAGCCTATAAAACAATAGGAGAAGTTGCTGAAATTTTGGACCTTGTTAATAAGAAAAAAGGAACATTAAACACCCATACTATAAGATTCTGGGAAAAAGAATTTAAACAGATTAAACCAAAAATTTTATCTGGTAATAGAAGATATTATAATAGTGATACAATTGAAATTTTAAGAAAAGTTAAATACCTACTTAAAGATCAAGGAATGACTATTAATGGTGTTAAAAAACTTCTAAATTCTAATAAATCATTAAAACTTGACGAATTATCAAATAATCCTATAAATGCAGATAATAAAATTAGAAATAAACTTAAAAAAATATCTAATTTAATAAAACAAATTAAAAATTTAAAATATAATGGCTAAAAAAACTCACGTAAAAGTTAGATTGGTACCTGAAACAAAACCAGATAGTCCGTTCTTTTATTATGTTAAAAAGCCTGCTGGTGGTGAAAAAGCAAAAATTAAACTAAAAGCAAAAAAATATAATCCTTCAACTAGAAAACACGAAGTTTTTGTAGAAAAAAAATTACCACCTCACAGCAAATAGTATTATTTTAAATAGTATTATTTTTTTTTGAAGTTTCTTTTTTCAAAATCAATATAAGACCAAATCATATTTTTCCATATTCGATTAGTGACTTTAGGATCAATATTCTTTTTTATTGATTTTTTTTTAATTTTTTTAAGAATAAAATTAATTCTTTTTTTATCAACAATTTCACTTTTATATTTTTTTAATTTTAAAACTTCATTTACTAGGCTAGATCTTTTTTTAATAACTTTTAATAGCCCATTATCAAGATTATCTAATTTTCTCCTCAGTATACCTAATTTTATTTTATTTTTTGGCGACATTTATTCAATTGGATTTATTAATAATTAATATATTTATTCATATATGTACATAGAGAATAAACAATTAAAATATTATATTTCTTTTTGGTTAGCTACAATGTTTTGTATGATTTCAATAATGATAATAGTTGGTGGTCTAACTAGATTGACCGACTCAGGCTTATCCATAACTGAATGGCAATTATTTTCTGGTTCTTTACCACCAATAAGTGAAACTCAATGGATTAAATATTTTGATTTATATAAAAAAATCCCTGAATTTCAGTTGCAAAATTATTCAATGACTTTACAAGAATTTAAAATTATTTTTTGGTGGGAATGGATGCATCGTTTTCTTGGAAGATTAATAGGTATATCTTTTTTGATACCACTTATATATTTTTCTTTTAGAATAGGTTTTAAAAATTTAAGAAATCTTTATTTTATTTTCATCCTTATTTGTTTTCAGGGTTTTATAGGTTGGTATATGGTTTCTAGTGGATTGGTTGATAGAATTGATGTAAGTCATTTTAGATTATCAATTCATTTGTTAATAGCCTTTTTAATAATTTCTTTAATTTTTTGGAATTATTTAGAATTAAAAAATCTTAATTTTTCTAAAAATGGATTAAATAAACTTATTCCAGTAATATTTTTATTATTTATCTTTAGTCAAATTTCTATAGGGGCATTTGTTTCAGGTATGGATGCTGGGAAAATTTATAATTCCTGGCCTTTAATGGGGACAAGTTATTTTCCTGATGATAGTAAGTTTATTGATTTATTTTCAGTCAGTTCATTTAGTAATCCTTCTTTAGTTCAATTTATGCATAGAAATTTAGCTTATTTTATTCTTGGATTTTATTTATTTATTCTAATGCAAGTATATAAAAATAGGATAACAAGTTACTTTTTCATAATAAAAATAATAGGTTTTTTATTATTAGTACAAATTATTTTAGGAATTTTGACTTTGTTATTTGGAGCACAAATTTTTTTATCATCTATGCACCAAATAAGTTCTATTTTTTTAGTTAGTTCTAGTGTTTTTTTTTTATATTTAAATACTAATTCTAGCTAACAGCTTTTAATTTTCCTTTAGACGATATATTTAAGGCTTGATCCAAGTCTTCTATAATATCATCAACATGTTCTATACCAATAGCCAATCTCACATATCCTGGTGTTACGCCTGAGGCTATAAGTTCTTCTTCATTTAGTTGACTGTGTGTTGTTGTTGCCGGATGAATAGCTAAACTTTTAGCATCTCCAATATTAGCGACATGATAGAACATTTTTAAAGCTTCTATAAATTTTTTACCAGCTTCAATACCACCTTTAAGTTCAATGCCTACTAAAGCACCATTGCCACCAGATAAATATTTCTTAGCACGTTTCGCTATTTCACCTTCATGATTAGTAGGGTAGATAACTTTAGATATTTCTTTGTGGCCTTTTAGATAATCAACAACTTTTTCTGCATTAGAACAATGTTGTTTCATTCTAAGAGCTACTGTTTCAAGTCCTTGAATGAATCCAAAAGCATTATCTGGTGCTAAAGCTGCACCAAGATCTCTTAAAAGAGTAACTCTTGCTCTTACTGCAAATGAAACATTTGCACCAGTTAATTCAGGCACTGCTTTACCCCACACAACTCCTCCATAGCTTGCGTCAGGCTCATTAAAATTAGGTTGTCTTTTAGGATCTGTTGTCCAATCAAAGTTACCACCATCAATTAATGCTCCTCCAACAACTGTACCATGACCACCTATATATTTTGTAAGTGAATAAACAACAACTGCTGCACCATGTTCTATTGGCTTACAAATAACAGGGGATGCCGTATTATCCATTATTAATGGTATGTTATGTTTTTTACCAATTTCTGATACTTCTTTAATAGGAAACACTCTTAGGTAAGGATTTGGTAAAGTTTCACCATAAAAAGCTCTAGTTTTATCATCTATAGCTTTTTCAAAGTTTTTAGGATCAACAGGGTCTGCGTACCTAACTTCAATTCCAAGTTTACTTAATGTGTGAGTAAATAAAGAAACCGTTCCACCGTACAAGTCTGTAGAACTAACAATATTATCACCAGCTTTTGCAACGTTTAAAACTGCATATGCTGAAGCCGTTTGACCTGATGATACTGTTAAACAAGCTAATCCACCTTCTAATGCAGCTAATCTTTTTTCAAGCGCATCATTTGTTGGGTTCATTATTCTTGTATAAATGTTTCCAAACTCTTTTAATGCAAAGAGATTTGCAGCATGTTCAGTGCTATCAAATTGATAAGAGGTAGTTCTATAAATAGGAACTGCTACAGCTTTGGTTGTTGGATCACTTCTATAATCACCGCCATGTATAGCGATAGTTTCTGGGTTTTGTCTTTTTGTACTCATCTTAGTTCTCCTTTTTTAGTGCTTTAACTTGATGTAAGGCGCACAATATAGTTCAAATGCCTACCGAATATGTGTGTAAAAATCCTTTTTAGCAATTAAAGCCTGCAATAGGAACAAATCGGCAGAAACAAGATATCATTATAAACTACTATTACAAGCTAAATATAAAATTGACTTTGTAATTAATAATAAGTATTAATCCCACCACAATGACAAAATTTCTAAAAAGTAGTGAAATAACTAGTAATTGGTTTGAAATAGACGCAAAAAATGCTGTAGTTGGAAGAATGGCTTCTGTTATATCTATGATTATTAGAGGTAAAAATAAAACTACTTACACTCCCCATATGGACGATGGTGACTTTGTTGTTGTAAAAAATATTGAACAAGCAAAGTTCACAGGAAATAAGTTTAAAGATAAAAAGTATTACAAACATACAGGACACCCAGGGGGAATTAAGGAAATAACACCTGAAAAGTTACTTGAAAAAAACAAACCAGGTGAAAGTTTAAAATTAGCAGTAAAAAGAATGTTACCCGGTGGCGTTCTTGGAAGAAAACAATTAACTAAATTGAAAATTTATGCTGGTGGAGATCACCCTCATGCAGCACAAAATCCTACAACGATAGATTTAAATAAACTAAATAGTAAAAATTTAATTAGAAACTAATATGGAATCATCTGTACAAACAACTTCAAAAAAACCTAAAATTAAATTAGATTTTAAAGATAGTAAATACGCAACAGGAAGAAGAAAAAAATCTATTGCTAAAATCTGGTTAAAAAAAGGTACTGGTAAAATATATGTTAATGGAAAATTATTTAATGAATATTTTTCAAACGATAGTCATAAAATGCAAATTACTAGACCATTTGAAATATTAAATCAGGCAACTGATTATGATGTTAGATGTAGTGTTAAAGGTGGAGGACATACAGGTCAAGCTGGAGCAATGGTTCACGGCATATCAAAAGCTTTACTTTTATTTGATCCAGATTCTAAATCTGCATTAAAAACCGAAAAACTCACTACGAGAGACTCTAGGTCAGTTGAAAGAAAGAAACCTGGTCGTAAAAAAGCTAGAAGAAGCTTCCAATTTTCTAAAAGATAATTCTTTTTTAATTCTAAACTGTTATAATATTAAATGCCTAAGCTTAATGTATTAATCGCTGGATCAACTGGATATATTGGTATTCAATTAATTAAATTATTAATAAAACATAATAATATTAATATTAGATACTTATGTGGAAATACTTCTGTCGGTAAAAAAATTTCTTTTTTTGAAAAATCTTTGAATTCAAAAAAATTACCAAAAATTGTTAGATATAATAAATCTTATTTAAAAGATGTTGATTTAATATTTACTGCCCTTCCAAATGGTGAAGCTCATGATATATCTAATAATTTATTAGATAAAAATGTACTAATAGATTTATCTGGTGATTTTAGATTAAATAAAGCTTCATCCTATTTTAAATGGTATAAACAAAAACATAGAGCTACATCAAAGATAAAGAAAAGTTTTTTTTCTTTACCTGAAATTACAGGTAAAGAAGTTAAAAAATATAATATTATTTCATGTCCAGGATGTTATCCGACATCAATATTGTTACCTCTTATTCCTATCATTATTGATTCTAAATCTGGATATTCAGGGGCAGGAAGAGGTGTACATAAAAAATATAAAGATAAAAATTTGTATGAGTCCATCAGTGCTTATGGAGTTGGTTTTCATAGACACAATTCTGAAATTGAGCAGGAAATCCAAAAATATAATAAAAAAAAATTCTCTTTTACTTTTACACCTCATTTAACTCCAATGTTTAGAGGCATACTCAGCACAATTTATATTGATCTTAATAATGGTATAACTTTAAAAAATTTACAAAAAACTTTAAATAATTTTTATTCAAAAAGTAGATTCGTTAAAATTTTAAAACCTAACAGTTTTATAGGCACAAATGCCGTAATTAACACAAATAATTGTCATATATCAATTTGTAAAACTAAGTATAAAAATAGAGTTATTATTTTATCTGCTATTGATAATTTAATTAAAGGTGGTGCCGGACAAGCTATACAGAATATGAATTTAAAATTTAATTTTCCAATATTAAAAGGGTTTAAATGAAAAAATTAATTTTTTTATTATTTCTAACATCATGCGCTGCCCCAAATGCAAATTATAATAAAAATAATGTAACTTTAAATTTTAATGATGATTTAAGCTTTGAAGAATTTAAAAATTTGCTGGAAGAATATTCTAAAATTAGCTCATACCCAAACATAGACAAGTAATTATTATGAATAAAACTATAAACATAGCTATCGTAGGTCTTGGTCAAGTAGGTAGCTATTTATTAAATGAACTTAATATAAAAAAAAAAGATATTGAATTAAAAACTGGAAAAAAAATTAAAATCGTTGCTATATCAGCACGAAATATTAATAAAAAAAGAAAATTTAAGATTAATAAAAAAATTTTTTTTAAAAATCCTTTAGAAATATTTAAAAAGGTAAAAATTGATATTTTATTTGAAGTTATAGGATTATC
>LWDU01040287.1_pt1 | contig 16902 bp, 18 predicted proteins | sample 727161 | NCBI WGS metagenome assembly LWDU01 (sample SAMN04566230, study PRJNA314399) | hydrothermal vent metagenome | isolation source: deep sea hydrothermal plume seawater | place: Mexico: Gulf of California, Guaymas Basin | collected 2004-07-11
CCCGCACCCCATTGAAAATAAAGTGTCACCGCTAAAAAGTGCTTTCGCTTGCGGCAGATGAAATACGATATGCCCTGATGTGTGACCGGGTGTTTCAAATACGTCGACAGGCTCATTACCAATGTCAAAGTGATCGCCCTCGGCAACGGTCTTGTCCATCCCGTCGATGCGCTTTACTTCGGCAGCAGGGCCGATCAAGCGCGCGCCGTATTTTTTAACCAGCGCCTCATTGCCTGCGATATGATCGCCGTGATGATGGGTATTTAAAATCAGATCAAGCGTCTTGCCTTTGGCCTCTAACGCATCAATGACAGGCTGCGCTTCACCGGGGTCAACGATGGCTGTAACAGTGTCTGTTTCAATCAGATAGGCATAGTTATCGTTCAGGACAGGGATCAGCGTAATCTTTGTCATATCTTGATTTCCTCCGTATTCAAAAATTCGGACAGTCTGTTTTCGGCACTACCGGGACGCAGGGGCTGCTGCTGTGATTCATGCGGTGCCCAGCCGATCATGAAGATAATCTCAAAACTTGCCACGATGCGTCCGTCTTCTTCGGCGTAGCGTTTACTATACAGATTAGATGCCAGCTCAAAAAGGTGGCGGGATGTGAATTTTTTATCGCGCGCAGCGATAACATTGGTTTCACCCATCAGGCGCAAATCAGACATCAACGCGTTCATGTCATTATATGTAACGGTAAGCAGTTCGCTATCAACAACGGGCAAGGCAAATCCTGCACGTTGTAACAAGGCACCTGCTTGCTGTTTATCCGCAAATGGAAAGACACGTGGACTGATGCCGCCTGTCATATTCAACTCTGCTTCGGTAATGCAGCTGCGTAATTCAAACAGCGTTTCCCCGCCAAACATCGCGCCGATAAAAAGCCCGTCAGGACGCAAGCAGCGCATTGACGCTGTGAAGACAAAGCGGACTATACACCAAATCAAAACTATTGCTTTTAAATGGCAGAAAATCTTCAGCACAGTGTACGCGGTTACCCGAAACGGTGCTGAGCTGCGAAGAGGAGATATCCGTAGTTATAAGATGCTTGGCAATATCGCCTGTATCTTTGGATGGCGCGCCGATAACAAGACCTGTTTCAAAATCACGCTTCACATCCTGTAAGCGGTCAGACAGATTATCAATGACCCAGTTTTTCAGGAAATGCTCTGATGCGCGCGGCGCTGCGCGGTCACGCTGGCGACGCACATGGGCGCGGTTAAAAAGGGCGGCGTTGTCAGACGCTCCTGCAGGCATAGAACTTATCTTTTTTCTTTAGATTTTTGATTGTTGTCTTGGCTTGGCCCTGAGACAGGAGCATTCGCCGCAATTTTGACACGGGCGGACTGATCCATACCGTGGTGAATATCTGTAAAGTCGGGGCTGCTTACCCATTGGCCGCTATTATCGGCATCGCTGTTGTGGCGTGGGTGATAGAAATCTATATCGCTCTCATAGGCAAAGCCGCTATCTGCTTCTGCTTCGCTCTTGCGGCTGTTGACGGAGCCTCCCTTGCTGTTGCCCGCTGTGGCGGAAGGTTTTGTGACAGGTGCCGCGCGTGCGCTTACTTCCTCACCGCGGCCAAGTTTGGGGGCGGCATTTGCAATATACTGATCGTAATAAGATGGCATTTTGCGATCAAAACCCGCACTCATCTCGTTATCGGTACGCATTAATTCATAAGCGTTTTTCATCTTGCTTAAGAAGAACTGATCGAAGTTCCAGTCCCACAAGATCCACATAATGTCCCAGATTTCGTCCATCGGGGCATATTCAACTGGCCCGCCAGCGGGTGAGTCGCTTTTGCACTGACCTGTAACACAAAACGGGAATAGACGTGTGGGTGTAACGCCGATATGACAGAAATAACTCTCGCCCATGCGTGCTACTTTATCAGGCGTCGTATCAAACTGTTCGGCGATAAACTTCTTCGCATCATCCAGTGAGCGCACTTCCTTCGGCAAGTTAAAGCTTGGCGCGCGCAAGGTCATGCCGTTGCCTTTGTGACGCTGCGGAATAGGTAGAAACTCCGTGACCATGCCTGCAAAGATATCACCCGTCTTGGCATCGCGCCCCATCGGCAGAACCACGGCCTTATTGACGGTCTGATCATCATGCAGAACAAATTCCACATCGCGTGACGCCAAACCTTGGATGCCGCCCTGAACCCAACCTTCATCAATGAAGATGGATTTCACGTTACGGATTTGGCCTGCTGTGCCTTTGATGTCTTTAAAGCGTGTATCGTAATCAGCAAGCTGCTGCTTGAATTTTTTCGTATCAAGGCGCTGATCGGGAACTGCATCGTCCAGCGTCAATGGACAAATGTCCCAACTTTCGTATTTCTTGCCAAGCTTTGTATACAACTCTTGAATCTGGATTTCCAAGCGGGCATTCGGTATTAAGCCCACATTGATGGCATCCAGAATACTTTGCGCACTAACCTCGCGTATGCGGCCTTTAACAGTGAAGCCTTCTAGTTCAGGAAGATATTGCGGCGGATCAATATCGCCTTTGGCTTCCATAACGCGTAAGTAACGTGACTCGATTTTTTCGTCAATGAAGTCAGGGGCAGGGTAGTATGGTCTGCCTTCTTCCAATACGCAGCCCATAGCAGGCTTCAGTCCCAGAAAGTCTCGTGCGAACAGAACTGTTTCTTTATGGTTCTCGTTGTTGATACGGGCAATCGCATCGGTCGGCACAGCGATCGCTTCGATCATATGGCCTGACCATCTTTTGCCATCCAGCTCCTTACCTGTGCGCGGAACCGCATTGGCAATACCGCGTGGTAAGCCTTCATGGATAAAGATATTAATGTCGCCGTTTTCAGTCTCGCGGTATGGCAGCACTTCTGTGACATCGAGCTCTCGTCGCACTATGTCTGTTGCCTGACCATTGGCTTCGTTGCGCACAGCTTTGACGCGGATTTTAAATTCATCACTATGGGAGGGGCGGCGTTCATGCAAGCGCAGACTTTGACCTTCACCAATCTTTTGCGCAACGGCCACGAAACTTGTCGGCGGCGTGCCTAGCGAATGACCGCTTTCGTCATAAATGCGGAAGCGCCCTTGGAAGCGTTCGCGAATAACCGTGTCATCCCAATGCGGTGTGCTGTAAAGTACGCGCGCACCAATGGAGCGCAGTTTCTTGCGATGCTCACGCGGCGTAAAGAACGTGTATTCTTTCGGCAGTTCTGTTTCCCAGATGTCGCGCTCATCTTTACGCATGATGAACTCATATGCCCATTTGTAAGGCAGGCGGAACAGGCGTGTGCCGGGGAAGCGTGGCGGCAATTCTTCCAAGAAGAAACCGTAACATGAATTGTCATCATAAGGACGCGCATGCTGTGAATACCAGATTAGCAAATCAGCTTCGGAGAGGTCTTTAGGGTGCTCGCCCTTGCTCTCTGTATCTGGCATCTCGAGCGTGACATATTCACCTGGAGGCGGCATTGCAAAGTCACGCACAAACATCAAGCCTTCGGGCTTCAGAAGTTGCATATGCTGTTCAAGCATATTGACGACAGGTTGTTCGTGGTATTTTTGCGCAGAGAAGATCTCATGCATGATGAAGGAATTGATGATGGCGTCGACAGAACCTTTTTCAAGATTGGCGCCTTTGGTAATGTCGCCGACATGATAGGCCAGGTTCGGGGCCGTGAAATTCTTTTTGGATTTTGCAATCGTGGCCTTATTGATATCCACGCCGATGAAATTGACCTCGGGGTTCAGGATCGCCATGGCATAGGTCATCATCCCGTTGGCGCTGCCCATATCGACAACGTGCGAACCGGGGGGCACAATCAAATGCGCCATCGTAAACCAAGCTTTGCGAATGATGCGGGCTGGAATATTGCGCAAGCCTTCGTATCGCTCGTAATAGGATTCAAGCGTGCGCGTCATGGGGCCTTGAAGTGCCACATTATGTCGGTCGTTACCTGAAGCCGTGTTCAGGTTGCTGCTTAAAGCTTCGGACATAATCCCAAATTGTGTTTTCGCCGTTTTTACTGTATGACGGACACAATACGTTAAATTATGCTTTTCAGGCAAGAAAATTGAACAATTTAGTGCGATGCAAAATTTGCAATACTGGGAGAGTGTGAAAAATAGGGTAGGGCAAGCGGTTGATATCGTCTTGCCGCCGCGCTGTGTCGTCAGTGGCGAGATCGTTGACAGGCAAGGCGCCGTCTCGGCAAAGGTTTGGCGAGATCTTCATTTTGTGGCCTCGCCGATCTGCGATTGTTGTGGCTATCCCTTTGGTTTCGAAGTGGCTGATAAAACGCTCTGTGCGAGCTGCCTAAGCGATCCGACGCCTTTTAAGTCCGCCCGTGCGGCTTTGGTCTATGATGATACCAGCCGCGATATGATCCTGAAATTCAAACACGGTGACAAGACACACGCCGTTCATGCTTTTATTCCATGGCTGAAACGTGCGGGCGCAGAGATGCTGCCTGATGCTGATTTAATAATTCCTGTGCCATTGCACCGTTGGCGTTTATTAAAGCGCCGTTATAATCAAGCAGCCCTGATCGCATTGTATCTTGCGCGCCAGACAAACGCACTTTACGCGCCTGACATATTGTTGCGTCAGAAAGCAACGCAAACCCAAGGTCATCTGAGCGTAAAAGATCGTGCCCAGAATGTTAAGAACGCCTTTGTTGTTCCTGAGAAAGGGATAGCAACTCTCAAAGATAAGAAGGTTGTCCTAGTCGACGATGTCTACACAACGGGCGCGACAATAAATGAGTGCTGCAAGGTTCTGCATAAAGCAGGGGCAGGGCAGATCGACGTTTTGACTGTAGCCCGTGTCGTCAGGCCTGAATAACTATAATTGACTTATAGAAAATGATTTGTTACTTCTGCCCCATAATTTAGGGAGGGAATAAAAATCATGAAGGGTAACAAAACTCTATCCAGCGTCTTTGCGCTCGCACTTTTGGCGGCTCCGGCAGTACAGGCCGAGAGCTTTTCCTTTGGGCGCGCCAGTGAGTATTCTGATAACGGAATGTATTACTCGACACATCGTATTACTTTGGATTATGTGGTCGGATTTGATCAGTTTCATTACGGCACAGATATACAAATTCCGTCTCCTGACGAACCTGAATTTTACCCAGTTGTCATTGACGTGCTGACGGATTTTCTATCCATTAGACCAATCACAGCGCTTGATGATCGTGAATGCTCAGCCTTCATAGATATGGTTACAAAAATTAGTGATGAGTCTTTTGGTGATTTAGACTTGTTGTTATCCGACATTGGTATTTCCCCAAATGATTGGGAAGCGGCTACATATAAAAAATTCCGCTTTGATACGCTTGCGATGCGTAATGCTTTTTTGGATGCGCTGAGAAGTCCTTATATGCAGGAAAAATATCGCTTTTTGAGCTTCGGTCCTGAAAGAATTGATGAGGTCAATGACTCTGTTCAAGCTGCTCAGACGCAATACCCGCAAGAGCCGGCATTTAATGCAAGGCCGCTATCCTATGATGACTTACTGACATTGCGTCAGGGCTTTGCCGAAATTTTTGTTTACGAGATGCAGAACACTTTCAGCCGCAGTGATTTTGGCTCGGGCCACGGTGCGTTTGAACTCGAAGGCAAAAAGATTGATGCTATGATTGGCGGCGCGCAAATGCTGTACCCGCAATATTTCTCGCAATCAAACGACGTGGTTTTGTATGACGGGGTCATGAGCCGTTATGAAGGGCAGCCTGATATTGAAGCAATGAACGATATGATGCCCGATTACTTGAACGATGCTCTTGAACGTGCACGCATGAGCGATGGTGAAAAAGAAGTCTTCAATAACCGTGTTGTCGAATGGCTTAACTACTACGATCGCCGCCGCGTCATTCCACAGCCTCATCCTTAATCTAAAGAACCTCACCTTGCATCAGGCGGCTGTCATCCGAACTTGGCGCAAGGCCTTGCTGCATCATAAAGGTTTTTAGCGGGGAGTGCGGGGATAGCGTTTTCAGACCCGCACGGCGCAAGGTTTTCAGTAAGCCGAAATCATTGCTGACCATACGTGTTAAGCCATCTGAACCGATCACCCGACTATTGATGTCAAAACTGCGCTTGGCTTCATAACCGCGCAAATTCGTCTTGAGTCCTGCGTCCAGTCCTAGACGCAAAGAGTCTACAATCGTTTCGGCAAGGATAGCGCAATCACGCAGACTCAAATTCATACCTTGCGCGCCCATCGGTGATAATACATGCGCCGCCTCTGCCATCAAGGCAACGCGGTGACTTGTAATTTCTTTAGCTTTAATCGCAATTAGTGGCCAGCTTTGCGGGCTGGTGACAAGATCAATCTCGCCGAGCATATCGCGGCTACGATCTTGAATGGCGCGGATAATCGCGTGCTTGCTCATGGCAACGTAATCCTGCACCGCATCCGTCTTGTCCACCCAGACAAGGCTGGATTGATTGCCTGGCATAGGCACCAGTGTAAAAGGGCCAGACGGACGGTGAAACTCGGTTGAGATATTCTCCGTAATCACGCTCCCACGTTTCTATGCCCGAAAGACTGCGCACAGCTGACTTGCGGCCATCTGCTCCTACAATAAGCGTAGCAGAAACAGCCGTGCCGTCTTCTAATGTCGCGGTAGCCTCGTGATCGCTAAAGCTCAAATCAGCCAGCGCGCTTTGGTAGAATGTAATAGCGTTATTATCGGTAACGGCTTTAGCCAGATGTGCTCTTAAGGCCGTAATCGGAATATTGTAGCCGAATGACTCCATGCCAATCTCATCCGCTTTGAAATCGACCAGTAAAGGTTCAGGATGCGCTCTGTCTTTGTCGTCAATGATACGTAATGTTTGTAAGGGCGCAGAGATGTCGGCGCAGTGCTGCCATACATCTATACTGCGCAGGATATTGAGCGAGCCTTGCATTAGCGCGGCTGTACGGCCATCTTCCTTGATGTCTTTGATTAGTGGTAAGGGCGCGGGGTCAACCAATACAATTTGAATGCCGACGCGGCCTAATAATAATGACAGCGTTAATCCGGGCACGCCGCCGCCAATGATCAGAATGTCTGTGCGAATATCAGCGGGCATCGGGGAACGGAACCATTTCACATTTATTCTCAACGCAGGACGGATAGCTGTTCAAGTCATAACAGTTACAGCTTTGTCCGTCGAAAATCGAGCAGCTCTTATCAAATAGCGCGTTAAAGTCGTCTTCATTGCGGGAATTAATTGCGATGTAGTTACAGCAAAAGCCGCAATTGCGATCAACAACGATACATTGATCACCGGGCGCGCAAAGCTGGTACGATAGCGGAACCACGGCATTGCCATCGGCTAGCGCAACGTCATCTGGGGTGCCGCCACCTTTGGCCATCATGATCGCGCCGATAATTATCAACGCGCCAAGGAATAAAGATATGAGTAATAACTTGTTCACGCGGGAAAAAAACCAATATAGTTTAGTCAATGTGTAACCAACTAAGAGAATAGCGCAAAGATGACAAAAGTCGAAATATATACTTGGAAAACATGCCCATTTTGTTTGAAGGCTAAAGCCTTGCTGGATACAAAAGGTGTCAAATACATCGAACACAGTGTCGATGGTGACGAAAAGGCACGTGATGAAATGGCCGCACGCGGTTTGGATGGCAAGCGCTCCGTGCCGCAGATTTACATTAACGATCAACATATTCCTGGCGGCTGTGACGGCCTCTACAAGATGGATGCCGAAGGCACTCTGGATGGAATGTTAAAAGCTCTGTCATAGGGAAAATTCATGATTAAAGTTGCGTGTGTTCAGCTGAATGCTGGCCCTGATATTGGTAAGAACCTCGATCAGGCGGAGTTGCATATTCGTAATGCTGCATCTCAAGGCGCGTCATTTGTCGCGACGCCCGAAAACACATGCCATATGATCTTTCCGCAATCCGAGAAGCTGAATACAAGCCCTAAGGAAGAAGATCATCCGGCCTTGCCTAGGTTTTCAGCTTTGGCAAAAGAGCTAGGGATTAACATTCTAATAGGGTCCATCAGCGTGCTGGAAGACAGCGGCGAGCGTATTGCCAATCGTTCCTTCTTGTTTGGCAGTGATGGCGAAATTATTGGCCGCTACGATAAAATCCATCTTTTTGATGTAGATCTTGAAAAAGGCGAAAGCTATCGCGAAAGCGATGTTGTGCGCGCCGGCGAAGTATCAACGCTGGCAGATGCAGGTGATTTTAAACTTGGTATGAGCATTTGCTACGATGTCCGCTTCCCGTATTTGTATCGTGAACTGGCAACAAATGGCGCACAAATTCTGGCTGTACCCGCGGCTTTCACTGTGCCAACAGGCAAGGCGCATTGGAAAGAGCTGCTGCGTGCGCGCGCCATTGAAACAGGGTCTTTTGTTATTGCTCCTGCTCAATGCGGTGAACATGCGGGCGGACGTCATACTTACGGCCATTCACTAATCATCGATCCATGGGGCGAGGTATTAGCCGAAGCAGGTGATGACGTCGGCATTATTATGGCTGACATCGATCTTGATAAGGTCAATCAAGTGCGTGCGTCCATTCCATCGCTGAAGCATACGCGCGAATATATGCTGGTAAAATCCTGATCGGATTTTTAACGCAGCAAAATCCCTGCAGGAATATCGAGTGCCAGTGCCAGTGACTTAAGTGCTCCGACAGAACCATCTTTTTTACCTGTTTCTATCTCTGTCAGATAAGGACGTGACAGTTCGGCCGCTTCGGCGAGCTCTGCTTGTGTCAGGCCGCGATATTTGCGCAGGATTTTAATCGGGTTATCTTGGCCGGCGTAAATTTCATCCAGCAAATCATCGGGAAGGTCACTGTCATTAGCCGCATTATTGCCGCTCATCATACGGTATTCGTGCAGCGGAACGAGAACATAGGGCTTACCTTGGATATGAAGAAGATCGTGGTTCATGATGTTTTCCTGATTAGGATAAAGAAAATAGAAGAGGAGGGTAAGCGAAGTTGCTTATAGCGACATTTTACGCGCTTAGACCCGTCTTGTCTATAACCTCTTGCGGTGATAAATTCTGCACTTCGCGCATATGCTGGATCGTTACAGACTGGTTGCGCTTGGCAAAACGTTTGCCTTCATCGTCTAGCAGGAGTCCATGATGGCGCCATTGCGGTACGTTCAGATTCATAAGGTGCTGTAGCAATCGATGTAAATGGGTCGCATAAAAAAGGTCTTCACCGCGCGTGACTAAAGTGACCCCCTGTAAATGATCATCCAACGTCACACAAAAATGATAACTGGCAGGAGTATCTTTACGGGCCAGAACAACATCGCCCAGAATTTCTGGTGTCGCGATTTGTAATCCTTTGTCCAGATCTTCCCATTCTAATGGCGCCTCTAAAGTGCTAAGTGCCTTGCTTATATCAAGGCGCAGGGCATAGGCATCACCGTTCTTAATACGCGCCGCGCGCTCATCGTCTGATAGGTGACGGCAAGTGCCGGGATAAAGTGCCCCCTCAGGGCCGTGCGGGGCAGAGTCTGCGCGCGCCACTTCTTCCTGTATCTCTTTACGGGTGCAAAAGCATGGATAGAGCAAATCCTGACTTTGCAGTGTTTGAAGGGCTTTTTTATACTCCTCAAAATGTTCAGACTGGCGGCGGACGGGCGTTTCCCAAGACAGGCCCAGCCACGCAAGGTCTTCGAAGATGCCTTCTTCAAATTCAGCACGGCAACGAATCGTATCGATATCCTCAATCCTCAGAATGAATCTTCCACCGCGGGTTTGCGCATTTCGATACGCAAATATAGCTGAATAAGCGTGCCCCAAATGCAAACGCCCTGTCGGGGACGGGGCAAATCGCGTAACATGGCTTTTCGTTTTTACGGCATCATTCATAACGGACAAAATATACGTGAATAGGCTTTGTTTATCAGTATTAAAAATGATAACCATAGCGTTGGTGTGTCTGATGATGTCACCAATCAGTATTTCCGCACAGGATAAGGACATGACAATGAACGATAACTGGACAACTTACGATCACGCCCCCGCATCCGGTGGTAAGCCGAAATCCATGGTTATAATGCTGCACGGGTTAGGCTCTAATGGGCAGGATCTGATCAGTTTGGCACCGTATTTGGCGCAAAGCCTACCTGATACGATATTTGTTTCTCCTGATGCGCCCTTTCCCTGCGATATGGCACCGTTTGGTTACCAGTGGTTTAGCCTGCAAGACCGTACGCCTTCTGTGATGCTGTCAGGCGTACAGCGCGCTGCACCGCTTTTGGACAGCTATATTACAACGATGATGGAAAAATATGATGTGCCCGCTAATAAGGTCGCTCTGCTTGGTTTTTCTCAAGGTACGATGATAAGTTTATTTGTCGGCCCGCGCTTCCCTGAAACGCTGGCTGGGGTGTTGGGTTACTCAGGCGCGCTTATAGGCTCTAACAGCTTAAATGGCTCTGATATCAATAAAATTCCCGTGCATCTCATTCATGGGGATGCGGATGACGTTGTACCAGTAGATCGATTCTTTGACGCTGAAAAGGCGCTTAAGGATAATAATTTTGCTGTGTCAGGAGGCGTTACTAAAGGTTTGACGCACTCTATCGACGAGAAGGGCGTAGCCGACGGAACAGCATTCCTGAGATCGATTCTGTATTAACCTTCCATTAACCCTAGTAATATTGTTAGTTTTCATATTAAAATATTGAAATAAAAACAAAGTTTTGTGCGCTGCGTCGGGATAACTTTGTGGATTTCCTAGGTAAAAATTGTGGAATATAGTAGAATAAAAACTGTAAGGCACTCGCGAAACCTTCGCTCACTGCCTGTTACAGTCGATTCTGGATATGATTCTTTTGACTGTTTCAGCGTGCTTTCCATGAAGGTTTCCACCGCGCTCAGCGGACAGGTTTTATGCCTTCGGAAAGGATTGTTGGAATGCAAGGACTTGCTTCACTGGAACAATGCCCGGCTCTGATACTGAATGCCGATTATCGGCCTTTGAGCTACTTCCCCTTATCGATATGGTCATGGCAGGACGCGATTAAGGCAATTTTCCGCGGCTCTGTTGTCGTGGTTTCCGAATATGATCGAACGGTCAGCTCTCCCTCGCAGGAGATCAAGCTGCCAAGCGTTCTGGCTTTGAAAGAATATATACCTGCCGCCCGCAATCCGGCCTTCACAAGATTTAACGTTTTTCTGCGCGATGGTTTCTCCTGCCAGTATTGTGGCGAGGAGCATAAGGCGAATGAACTGACATTCGACCATGTGATGCCAAGATCGCGCGGGGGCAAGACATCCTGGGACAATATTGTCGCAGCCTGCAAACCCTGCAACTTACGAAAGGGTAGTAAACGGCTTAAGGAGTGCGGTATGCACTTGAAACGAGAGCCGAGGCAGCCATCAATATTCGNNNTTGGGACACCGAGTTGGTGGACTGGTAAGAGAGAAAATGGCTACGGCCTGCACGCTGTAGTCATTGGATGGGAAAACCAAACTAAAGGAGGTTGTCATGTTTGGGAATTCACTTGATGTAGGAGCCAAAAGAGATTTTGTTGGCGCGTTTATGTTCTTCTTAGCGCACCTAATGATCCTGGTTGGCGTTTCAACAGTCGCAGTGCACTTTTTGGGCATGGCGGGTATGGTAGAAGGCGGCGGTAGTTTCTTTGCCGGCGGCGAGACCTACACGCTTATAAGCTCGCTCTTTGTGCTCTGGCTTGGTGCGATGGTTTGCGCCAAACGGGGTAACAGCAGCGACATCATGTCCATTATCATTGTGCTGACAGGCGTATACTTCGCTTGGACGACGAGTGCTATTTTGGGCCTTGTGCCGATCGCGCTGTTGACAACTATCAATAGTAAGTAACGTACAGCACTTAAAAATTGCTGAAAAATGCAGGAAAACCGGGTGTTTTGCCCGGTTTTTCTTGACTCTGGGCGTATGTGTGGATAAGCCTGTTGATAATCTCTGAACAACAGGAATACGCACATGTTTAACGATCTATTTGATTTCGGCAAAAAGCGTAGCTTGAAAGAGTCCGTTGGCTTCTTTCTGTTCTACGCAGGTATCTTTGCAGGGCTGTCAGGTTTTATGAAACTGGCCGGACTGTAATCGAGTCAGGAGTCCCTACAGGACTCCGTTTGCCTTCCTGACAATACAAATTGAGGATAGCGCGCAACCTATTCCAGCCAGTGGGGATATGATCATATTCCATGCCGCCATCGACAAGCCGAATACAGGGTCAGCCCACGGGATTTCATCACAGCGTGCTGCAGGCGCGTTTTCGATCTGGGCGAGTAAATCCTCTATACTGGCCGCATCCAGATTAAAGGAACAGCCTTCCAGAAACGATTTCCACCAATGCTGCTCAACGCCATTGTGGTAAAAGCCTAAGCCGCCGCCAATCATATAAATAACGCCGCATAACAGCACGAGGAAGGCGACCTTCTTTATGTGTTTGTGGTCGTAGAGCATAATGAGGCCAATTGCGCCCAGAACGGCTGTAATCCCGAATGGCCAGCGTTGCAGGATACATAGCTCGCATGGTACCAGACCATATGCGAATTGCGCGATAAGTGCTGCCATGAGGCTGAGCGCGGAAAACAGGAAGATGCCGCCGCAAACAAGAACTGGGTTGGCGAGCATATGTTTAATTTTGTTGATCATGGCGGGTATCCGTAACGTTACATGATGATTGATTTAATCGTTTCTTTCACAATGTCAAAGGCTTCAGGGCCAAATACCAAAACGGCAACGGCCAGCATGCAGACCCACGCCGTACCGATCAGCGCCCCTGCCAGCACAGCAAGCCCGTCGCGCATCATAAAACCTACAGACATAAGGGCGATGCCTAGGCTAGGGACGGTATTTGTTAGCGGCACGGGGATGCACACGGTTAGCGCCATAATTACGCCAAGAATGCCAAATAGACGCGAAGCGCCATCCCGGGTTAGAAATCCCAGTCTAGGACGTAGGAGAATTTCGATACGCTTCATCCATGGTACGACACCGTCAATCAGCTTGGAAAATCCTTTGGAATCAAACTCTTTGCGCATCGTTTTTTGTGGCAGCCAAACTGTACGTCTGCCGATAGCCTGCTGTGCGGTAAGTAAAATCAGTGGTGTTGCCAGCATAATGTTTATACCGGGTGGAACAGGCAAAGGAAGCGCCATAGGAGCGGCAAAGATCAGCAAAATCATCGCGATACCGCGCTCATGCAGGGCTTCGACGAGCATGGCAACGGACACGGTCTTGCCAATCAGGACGCTTTTTGTGTCCTCCAGCAACTCGGAAAGCGAGCGTATGTGCTCTTCTGTGTGAATCTGTTCAGGCATGGCACGTAGTGTACTCCCGCGATTTTAAAAGGCAATTTTTTTATTTCGTGACAAGACGTTAACGACTTGGAAGGTTTTTCATTTTATGCTCTCATATGGGCATAAAAAATGTCCGTTAAAGGTCAAAGGGAACAGTAATGCCAAGCGAAGATCGCCGCATCATTTTTAAAATGGATGAGACGTATAAGGCTATTTATGCCTTGTGCGTGCAGCGTGAAATACGCAAGCCGCCGCCGGGCAGTATCGCCAATATCAAGGAAGATGTTGGTGATAAAAACAAGGTAACCCTGCGTATTGAAAATATGCTCGAAAATACCAATATGGGCGTGGAGTATTGCCGTTCGCTCAGTATCCCGATTTCTAAAAAGGCGAGTAAGTCCGTTGAGTTCAATGCGGACAATGTCGTGCTGCGACTCCGTATCGACTAACCCGTTGTTTTGACTCAATAAGTCAAATTTAATCCCCAGATTTCGTGGATGATCCTGTGGATAAAACAGGGTATCTTGATTCTTCCCTTATAAAACAGTAGGATATAAGTGCGAATTTGCAATTTCTTACCTTGCGTGGCGGTTTCCTGCCGTTTACGCGTTCTGTACAGGATTATTTTTTATGGTGATGCATCCGACCTGCATGGCGTTGGCGCATTATAACGTTAAGGATTCAAATGTTTTAGCATTGGCATTCCGTCGCGCGTGCGTAACCCGCAGTGAAAAAGCGGTTCAGGGTAATACTCTCTTAAGACATTCCTATCAATATATTAACAATTTAATGAAAAAATTAATATTATACATATGTACATTAATTAAAGTCCCCCAAAGTTGGGTTCTTTCAAATCGATCAGGGGATATGATTTGATATTAGGTTTGGTAAATCGCTACCTTAACAAATTCAAGCCGCAAGCTGAGACACGCAAGCGCTCCGGGTTCAGTAATGAATCCGGTAATGTGTTTTTTACGCTGTTTGGTGCGGTTGCCCTGGTGGGCGTTGTTGGTGTCGCGACTTCCACCCTGATGCGCGGACCCGTAGGCACAGTGGTGCAGTTGAACCAGCGCGCCAAAGCCGATGCCCAAATGCAAATCGCCCAAAAACTCGCCATGCTAGAAGCTGCGCAGCAAGCGCAAAGCGGCGACTGTGATGCTGACGGTTTCGTAGAGCCTATCGGTGCGAAAACAGTCTGTACTGTTCCGACGCCTTCAGGCGGTGGTTGTATTCCTGACGCGATCGGCGCGTCAAAGACTGACCCCTGGGGCACAAACTATGGTTACTGTTCGTGGGATCATGGTGGTGTGATTGGTTCAGGTTGTGCGACTAACTCAACTGGTATCTTGGATGGTACGAATGATGATGCAGAAATCGTTATTGCGATTATTTCGGCAGGTCCAGACCGTACATTTAACTCTACTTGTGCGAACCACAATACATATGTAACGAAAACTCCCGGTTCAGACGATATCGTATTGGACATCACGTACTCTGGTGCTGTAGAGGCTTCTGGCGGTCTGTGGTACTTGCAAAGCGGAGATCCCGATACGGCCGGTATCGATAAAAATATTTACGTTTCAGGTCGTGGTGATTTTGCTGCTGGTGGTCAATTCGGCGGTGATTTGTCGCTCCTGAATGCTGCCCTTCAGTTTGGCGACAATTCTATGTTGGCGCTACCTACTGATGACACGCCCGGTTTAGGCGATGCTGATTGTAATGTAGGTAATACAGGTGCGTTGCGTGTTAATGACGATGTGGGGCAGGTTCTTGAAATCTGTGATCCGGGTGGACTGGGTTGGGTGGACGTTGCGTCCGCTGGTGCAGCTTCGGGCGCGCAGGGACCGAGCGGTGCGATCCAGATGAGTGATGGTGGTACACCTGCTGGTTTCCAATACACATCGGCTCTTTCTTATAGTGGCGGCGTTCTAAATACAGATGGATTTAACGCGACAGGTAACGCGGCGATTAATGGAACGCTGAGTGTTGATGGTAATATTGATGATCCGACAGGTGATGTGATTATTGATGATGCCTTGAATGTGACGGGCAATACAGATGTCGACGGTACATTTAATGTCGACGGTGTAACGACACTGGCAGGCACAACGGTTACAACGCTTAACGCTACGGGCGCGGTTGATTTTGATAACACATTAAATGTGGATGGTGCCTCGACACTGGCGGGCACTTCCGTAACTACATTGGGAGTGTCAGGTGCTTCTAACTTCCAGGGTCCTGCAAGCTTTGGTGCAGCGGTGTTTAACTCTGCGGGCAATCTGGATTTGAATGATGATGTAGACATCACAGGTAATGCGACAATTTCAGGAAATGCCGAGATATCTGGTGACGTGTTCGGCGCCGCTTTTAGAAATATGTATGACGGTCAGGACGAAGGCCTGTTCTTTGACAGTGCGAATGGCTTGTTCTTGGGTGTTAACGGTAGTCCTGCTCTATCAGTAGATGCCAGTGGTGATGTCGGCATTAATATAAGCGGCTCGCCAACCGCGCAACTCGATATTGAAGGCGAGCTGCGTCTTCGTAGTTCTGCATCTTACGCAGCAGGTGCAGGCTGTTCGGCACCTGGTATGATTGCCTATAACGGTGCTGACGAACTTCTGATCTGTTCATCTATTACAGGCCTTTGGGAAACTGTCGGTACATCTGGTGGTGGCGGTGGCAGTGCCGGTGGCGTCTGGGATGACGAAGGCGATTACATTAAATATGAGAACGGCACATATATTACAAATGCCGGTACGTCACTGACATTCTCTTCTGCACTTGAGGGCCCAGGCACGCGTATGCTTTGGTACACAAGCCAAGGCGCTTTCCGTGTTGGTTCAGTCACAGGATCTCAGTGGAACGAAACAAATATCGGGCAGAATAGCGTGGCCTTCGGTATTGATACGATCTCTGATGGTACAGCATCATTTGTAGCTGGTGATAGTTCACAAGCTACTTCAAGTAGCGCAATTGCTCTTGGTTCTGAAGTAGAAGCACGTGCTCCTTCAAGTATCGCTTTAGGTAATGAGGCAATCGTATCTGCAGGTGCGACGAACTCTATGGCGATCGGTTTGGGCTTGCCATCAACTTCAACCAATCCTCAAGTATTGTCGCCTAACTCATTGGGAATATTCATGGGTGACCAGCAGGGCGTATCCCTGAATACGACGAACACGATGCTTCTGGCGGGTGGTCGTCTGGTGATCGACCCGGATACAACATCTGCAACAAATATCGCGCCGAGCAATTTGTTGACTGTTGATGTTGAAGGCCAGGTTGGTGCCACACAATATTGTGATGAAGATGGTCTATACTGTTTCTTGGCTGCTGACGTGGCCGGTGGTGCAACACCTGCGCCGGGGGCAGATACAGAAGTTCTGTTCAATAGCGGCGGTATTTTAGGTGCTGACCCAAGTTTCGTATTCTACCGTTCAACAGGTAATCTGGGTCTCGGTGTGACTGATCCGGAAGCGCAAATTCACCTTTCAGAACAATTGCTTCTGGGTAATATTAACGATTGTACTGCAGCGACACAGGGTGCTCTCCGTCTTAGTGTATCAGGCGATGTCATCGAGATGTGTGACTTCGCAGGGGCGGGCGGTTATGTGGCAATTGGTGGTGCCTCTG
>LWDU01043228.1_pt1 | contig 16894 bp, 16 predicted proteins | sample 727161 | NCBI WGS metagenome assembly LWDU01 (sample SAMN04566230, study PRJNA314399) | hydrothermal vent metagenome | isolation source: deep sea hydrothermal plume seawater | place: Mexico: Gulf of California, Guaymas Basin | collected 2004-07-11
AGTAGTGGTACGCCCGGCAGGATTCGAACCTGCGACCTACGGATTCGAAGTCCGGAACTCTATCCAGCTGAGCTACGGGCGCCTAATTAACATATACTGGGTGAACAACGGAATTTCAATCCGCGACCACGGGGACCCCAATTCGTTGTTTATTGAGGTCTTACCTAATCCAAGGAATTACTATGAAATTTTCTAAGTAGTTCGCTAAGGTTATGCATTCTACTTGTAATTTTAAAAGAAGGAAACAAGAAAATCTCAAAAAAATAAACTATAAATGATAATTAATACAGGTATATGCTTATTTGAAAGACTTCATGTTGACCACAGTGAAGACGGAAACACACGAGAAAAACGTTTTCTGAGGAGCTCACTAAAAATGTGTAAAGAAATAAAATGTTTAAGGTAATAGGAGGGATAGGTTTAACAGGTCTATTGCTGGTCTTCTTGATCTTCAATACGCCAGTAACCAGACTGGGATCTGGATTTCTGATAGGCAATGGACAGTACGTCTTAACTTATCACCAACTGGTGAAGGAAGCTAAATCTCTTAACGTGAAATTCCCTAACGAGGATGATATTGAAGCAAATGTGGTGTTTGCCAACCCGGATCACAATCTGGCTTTGCTGAAGTTGAAAGAAGCGCCGAAAATAATGGCCCAGCCGCTCATGCTCAGCGCAAAGGGAATGAGCACGCAAAATGAATCGGTGTTTACTTTGGGCTACCCGTGGACAAATACCATGGAAGACCAGCATGTGTTAATAGCAGGTTCGACCTTGACCGACACGACCTCAGTGCTAATAAAGTTAAACATGGACTTGGACTCGGTCCATAGTGGAGGTCCTTTATTTGACAGCAATCAACAAGTGGTGGGCATGGTGTTGTTGGAGGATCATGCTAAATCCGCTTTTCCCGTGACCGGTTCGCAGAATTTTGCCATCCCAAAAATGTGGTTGGACAAGGTCTTGAATGCGGCTAAAATAGAGTATAACACTCGACCGGCTCAGCACCTTTCTAAAGAAGCGTTCATCATAAAATCGAGAAATAATATTGTTCTGATTGAGGCCATGTAAATGCAACCCAGTGACGAAACATATATCCTGTATGGAGTTTTGTTTGTTTTCCTGTTCCTAGGCCTGTTATTTAATGTAGCTAAACATCTTGGCTCCTCCAAAAATTTCCCACCGTCAAAAGATAAGAAGAATGATTGACTTCTGGCGTTAAAGATTCTTTTATTGCTGCCCACGCCCTCATTTTTCTGTGAACTGTACCTGGTTCTTTTTATTCCACCCTGGCTGGAAAGTGCAATTCCTAGGAACCATTTTCTTCTATTGTCGACTAGTTTTATAAGGAGACAGGCATGAAAAGATGGATCCCTTTGTTGAACAAAAGCAACATTAGAATGCTTTATGAAAAAAGGGGTTAGGGCCTTATTCCAAATCTTGCTTCCAGAGAACTTCTTTATTTTTGTTTTTGATATAAGCGATCTCGTTATCGGCATTCTCATTCAAGGTCATCGTTTCACTGGCATCGATCACCAAAGCGGAAACCTTTTCCATATTGCCCCCTAATTGTAGAAACACCAGTGCGAAAAATATAAAGGAATGTCTCCGTACTTTTCAAAAACCTCGTTGTCTTCCATTCAGGTAGTTCCCCGAAAAATTGGCTGATAAAATTAAATTATAAGTCAACCATACAGCGGTTGTTGTGAAAATTAGAAAAATGAAATTTGTATATGCAATCTTCTGTCATGATTATTTTCAGAAAAATAACATGTAGCCTTGAGTAGCGATTTACCCTATATGGGGAGGAAAAACTTATTAAAAACGTGGCATTTTATAATGTAATAAAGAAAAGACTTGACCTTATTACTTTACTAATTTGAGTGACCTAATATTTCATCCACCATTAGAACTTTCATGTTCTTTATTGGGGTATCATTAAATTTTCATGGTTTATGAACACTGAATACCAGGCCTGGGATAAATATTGGGGTCTGGGCAGTTATAGGGAGAGAATGGTTTTTATAGGTTATTTTTTAATTTATTAGAATAGAGTTCTTTTTCTAGAGAGAAACCCGCCGTAATTTAATCCTGAGGACAAGAAGGTTAAAAGAAGAATAGTATGAACTTTGAAATTAGCTGAAATTTTTGCAAGTTTGTTCAGGGATATTATATTTAGTTTTTGATTTAAATTATTTCTTTTTCAGGAATAAGTTCTTGAGGGTTTAGATGGCGGGGCTCAGCTATATTTATGAATTGATCAACAGGCGATTATATTAAGTCTTATTTATATTTGATTAGCTGGTTTCTTGAGATTTTAATTAGGTCAGCAAGTTCGGGTTGCGTTCAACTTGTTTTTCTCTAGCCGCTCTAATTTTCGCATACACTGATTTTTTCTGTAAAAAATGGGGTGAGCGACGGGATTTGAACCCGCGACCACTGGAGCCACAATCCAGAGCTCTACCGACTGAGCTACGCCCACCATGAAATTTTTTCTCAAACCCATCTCAGCAAAGAGAGAGTGTAATCTATCCCTAAATCTTTGTAAAGGATCGGAGTGTATTTATTTAATGACCCGCAGGTGGTTGCGGTCACGTTTTCCTTCAGCTTGGGGCTTGCTTATGGGTTTGCCGCTGGATTTTATTGCTTTCATTATGACCTGAGGTTTTTGTGGTGGATTTTCTATTGGGTTTTTCGTTGAGTTTTCCATCACCTGTTCTGCTAAATTCATATCTTTGGGTACGCTTTCTTCCCAGACCTGACCGTTTTTCATATTTGAGTCATAAATGGCCCATACCGAGTCAAAGGGCAGGACACATTTATGAGGTCTGCCATTGAAGGCTAGGGTCGCAAATATTCCTTCTTCTGTAATATCAATAGGGCGCCTGAAGTTTAGGTTGAATACTAGATTCAGGGATGAATTGTTTTTCTGACTTTTCGGCACATCGACCCCCTCCTTTCTTGAATCCAAGCAAACCATTGCATCGCCTTCTTCCAAAAGGAATAAAAGAAAATCATATTTATTTTTTCTTAAGTCATTCATATATTTAAGTTAACACAAATGTGCATGCGGTTAAAGAGGGGTTGCAACAGCAGAATCTCTAAAGAGACCACACCAAAAATCAGTACGATTTTACCATTGTATCTCTCTATAAAAGGGTTCGTTATTATCAACATTTTTAGCCACTAAGGTAAAACCTTTATGTTAATTTGTTCATATGAAATGATAGTGTAAATACGGTTTGTTGAACTTATAAGCACTACTAGTTGCTCAAAGTCGGAAATGCTACCATGCGTACCATTTCCATAACCGAAATCTAAAGTAAAAACAGTTTGTCAGGGGGCCGATATGGCATTTAAGGGATTGAAAAGGTTGGTCAGTGTGGCTTGGTTCATCAGTGTTTTGACGGTGGGAGGGATCTGTAGTGCAGAGGGCTTTAAAACCGTTGAGGTGTGGAAAAATCTTTTTGTGGTGGTGAATGGCGATGGGGTAGATTCGAATACCATTTTTCTCGTCACCAGTGCGGGAGTTGTAGTTGTAGATACTCGGGTCACCCCTTTGGAAGCGGAGAAGGTGCTTGCAGAAATTCGGAAGCGTACGGAGTTACCGATCCTATATACGATCAACACGCATTATCATGGGGATCACACTTTTGGTAACCAGATCTTTAAAGATAGTGGGGCTATCATTGCACATGAAAATGTTCGTAAAAGCCTGATGGGTTCTCTAGGAAAGGATCACCTAGACTTTTTCAAGACAATGAATATCCCTGGAATGGACCAGACCATCATCACTCCACCGAATATGATTTTTAAGAAAAAAATGGAAATCTTTGTCGGGGGCTATCATCTAGAGCTGATTCATGTTCGGGGGCATACGGATGGTGATTTGTTTATATATATTGAGCAGTTGAAAACCCTGATTACCGGCGATCTGGTATTCAATGGGAAAATTCCTTATATGGGGGATGCATACTTAGATGATTGGATTTCCGCGATGACTTATCTGGGAGATTTGGATGCAGAAATATATATTCCGGGTCATGGCGACCCGGGCGGCAAGCCGGTGTTTTTAGCTATGCAGCATTACCTATTTAATCTTAAAGGTATGGTCCTTAAACAGTTGGAAAACGGCAAGTCCCTCAAAGAAACTCAGGAGGCGGTAAGGCCGGTTTTACAGGAAAAATATAAATCTTGGAAAAACCTTAACTGGTTGGACGCGAATATTAAACGCGCATATATGGAATACAGTTTGAAACGCTAGCCCATTCTGGTGGGAGAGAGCATTAGCAATAGTTTTTCAAGCCGAGATAACTCTCTGCTCGCCAAACAGAGCGTCCTTTGCGAGGATAAAAACTACGAAGAGAATGCACAACTCTACACCTAGAGGTCGTCCAGCAGGCCTTTCTTTTTCCAATAATCTCTAAGCGATGTGGAAGCATTCAGGCAGGTGTCCAGATAAGTGTGATTCCCCGGAATCATGGGCATAACATGACCATGGCTTTTATTGTTGTACGGGTATTTTACATCCAGAACATAAGGCCCCTTATGTTTGAGCATGCGTTTCAGTGCGGGGATAACATCTTTTGGATCGGAAATACACTCGGATTTAATTCCAAAAGCATGTGCAACTTCCGCAAAGTTGGCATCACCGATGAAGGTATGACCACGAAGGGATTTATAAAAACGGTCTTCCCATTGAGCCACCATTCCTAAATGAGCGTTATTGAGAACAATATTTTTAACGGGGATATTCTCAATTTTTAAAGTTTGTAGTTCCTGGATATTCATCAGAAAACTTCCATCGCCCTCAATGTTGATCACCTGGCGGTCAGGATATGCGACTTGTGCGCCCATTGCTGCGGGTAGTCCATATCCCATAGCTCCTAAACCAGATGAACACAACCAGTTATTGGGTTGATCGAAATCGAGAAACTGAGCCGCCCACATCTGATGCTGGCCAACACCCACGGAATAAATAGCGTTAGCATCTGCGAGCTTGTTAATCTCACTGATTACAGACTGAGGGACTATTTCATTCTTCTTAACTTCAAACTCTAAAGGGAATTCCTTTTTCCAGCCTTTGACCTGCTTTATCCACGGCTTGATGTCTTTATTGGGCTTTACATAGCCGTGGAGAATTTTTAAAGCTTGCTTGACGTCTCCCTGAATAGGGATATCAATAAGAATATTCTTATTGATTTCAGCTGGGTCTATATCAATTTGGATGAACTGTGCATTTTTACAAAATTCTGCAAGTTTACCGGTGACTCGATCATCAAAACGTACTCCCATGGCGATGACCAGATCGGCATGATTGATTGCGATATTGGCATAAACAGCCCCATGCATTCCTAGCATGCGCAAAGAAAGCGGGTCGTTTGAAGGNTCCTTCTTGCTGCTGAATATTTTTAGGAATATCTACAAGCACCGGCCCGGGCCTACCGGTTCGTGCAATATGAAACGCCTCATTTATGATCTTTGGAATCTCGGCAACATTCTGGATCATATAGCTGTGTTTAACTAGCGGGAATGTAGCTCCGATGATGTCCGTTTCCTGGAACGCATCGGTACCTAATACCGTGCTCGGCACCTGACCTGTAATGGCGATAAGAGGAATCGAGTCCATCTTTGCATCGATGATTCCTGTAATGAGATTTGTGGCTCCAGGACCTGATGTTGCCAAACAGACGCCAATATTTCCTGTGGCACGGGCATAGCCTCCGGCAGCAAAGGAACCACCTTGCTCGTGGCGAGGCAGAACCATACGGATTTTATGGGACAGGGTCAATCCCTGATGGATTTCCATGGAAGCTCCGCCTGGGTATCCAAAAATTACTTTGACCCCTTCATTTTCAAGGGCTTTAACGAGGATATCCCGCCCCTTCATGGGTTTTTCCAGGTTTTTAGGAGAACTTTTGATGGAAACTAAGTTTTTTGCACTGTTTTTTTTAGTAGTCATGATAGGAAAAAACTTTATCTGAAATGACTCTTGAAGTCAAATTCTATTAGGCTTCAAGTGACTATTAGTCAGGGTTTTATAGGAGATTGAGAGTCTTTTCTAGGAGGTTGTTGCTCCCATAGCTCGGAGGATGATTCCCTCCCGCAAACTGTATTCGCTGACCAGTAGAGGATCGCATTGAAAGGTATGCATTGTTTCCAAAACAAGTGCGGTTCCGGCTATGATTAAATCCTCCCGTCCCGGCTCAAGAGGTTTCAATGCCAGTCTTTCGTCAAGCGATTTTACTCTTAGATTCTGTAGCAAACTATCGATATCTAGTTTGGATAATAAAGCACCATGAATTCTATCTGGATCGTAAGGAAAAATATTTTCTTTTAAGGCGGCAAGTGTGGTGACGGTTCCCGCTGTACCGATAAATACCTGTGGTTTGAAAGCTGAAAGTTTCTTCTGGATGGTTTGCAATTCGTTTCTCAAATGCGTGATAAGATTTTTTAACTCAACCTTATCTATCGGATGCTGATGAATATATTGCTCTGTCAGACGCACAACTCCTAAAGAACTACTACAAAAGTCCGCGATATTTTTTCCTTCGGAGAGGATGAACTCAGTACTGCCTCCCCCGATATCGAGTGTGAGAATTCGGCGGTTTTCATGTGGTATTTTCCAGAAAACTCCTTCAAGGGTGAGGCGGGCTTCTTCCTCCCAAGGTATGATTTCAATTTCAATACCTGTTTTTTCTTGGGCAAGGCGGACAAACTCCTCACCGTTAGAAGCTTCCCGAACGGCGCTGGTTGCTACAGCGAATAGGGGAGGATTGCCGTGATCCATACAGTCCTGACGAAACCTAGATAATGCGGAGAAGGTTGCTGACATACGGGGTTCCATAAGCCTTCCGTGGGTGTCCATCCCTTCGCCAAGACGGGTGATCTCTCTTCTGGAAATAAGGGTCTGAAAATTCCTGCTCCCGTCAGACTCGAGAATTAGAAGCCTAACCGTATTGGAGCCAATATCGATGGATGCAATTTTTTTCATTAATTCAAACGGGGAAAGCTTTTTCGCTGTCTAAGGTAAGTAGCAAATAAAAGCCGAGAGCAGTGAACAGCAGATTAGGCCCCCATGCGGCTAGAAGTGGATTAAAGGTTCCCCCGCGGCCTAAAGATATGCTGATGGCGTATAGGAAAGAGAACAGAAAACCCATTGCTAGATTTATCCCTACACAAAATAAGAGTCCTCCATGTCTGCTGGATCTCAATGATAAGGGAATTGATATCAGGGCTAAAACAATACTGATAAAAGGATAAGAGAGGTTGCGGTGTAATTCGATCCACTTTTGGGTGGTGTCTTTACCTTCTCGAGTATGAACCTGAATGGTTGTGTACATTTCTCGCAGGCTCAATTCTTCCGGCCGCTTATTGACTTTGGAAAAATCATCTGGAGTTTCAGAAACAGGAAACGAACGTTTTTCGAAGTGTTCTGTGGATAATAATTCTTCTTTCTTAAAGTTACGAAGATACCCATCCATGAAAAACCATTTACCGTCTGACCAATTCGCAGTTCGAGCATCTATTCTCTGTTTGATTCCGAATCCATTATCTGGAGTCAAAATAGTGACTTCATGAAGGGTAGAATTTATTGGGTTGAAGGAGTCAATGCTCCAAACTGAAAGGTCTTTGGCTTTGAGCCAGAGATTGTTTTGGGAAATTTTTCCATAGGTCTGATTGTTCCGAAGCTTGCTATAAAAAATATAATTCATTTTCTTACTTGTGGTTGGTGAAATAAACTCGCCATTGGCCAATACCATGAACGCAATAAATATGGATGAACCTATTATAGGAATGGTAATTCCGGTGATGCTAATTCCGCAAGCTCTCATTGCCGTGATCTCATTGTTTTTGGCAAGGGAAGCAAGGGTGATGACGGTTGCCAGAAGTACACTTTGGGGAGCAATGTAGTGGATTATAAAAGGAATCTTATAAAAGTAATAGGAAACGAGATCTATGAGCGGAGCATCTTTTATCACGAACTCATCTATACGTTCAAAAAAATCGACAAGCAGGTAAATCCCGATTAATCCGAATGTCGTAAGCAGATATGATTTTATGAACAGCAACAATACATATTTCTTGAGAATTATCATGGCCGACTAGTAAGGTGCCTGGTTCATGTACTTCTGTTGAGTTCTGGAATAACTTGTTTTAAAGCCAAGCCGAGTAACTCAAGGTCTGGCTGAGAATGGATTGTATCCCGAATGTACTGCAAAGTGGGGGCAATATGTTCAAGGTAGCGGTTGTTTTTATTTTCCATGTATTGGAATGCGAAGGTGCCGATAGCCTTTAGATTTCTCTGGATCGACATCTCAGCGAAAGTTTTCAGGAAAGGTCTGCGAAAAATTTTTCGTTTGTCTTCCTGTTCCATGCGCTGAAGATAGTAGCTCAGTAGTTCATTTCGAGCTTCTTCCTCTAACACAACATACGAATCTTTCAAAAGAGACACTAAGTCATATTGTCGAGGCCCCATTCGGGCGTCCTGGAAATCAATAAGCATCAGGTTGTCCCGATGGACCATTAAATTTCTTGCATGGAAATCACGGTGAACAAAAACTCTTTCCCCACCAGCCAAGGTCTCACAAAGGTTTAGCAAGACGGTCTGGATTTTTGATTCGTCATCCTGATTCAACTTCTGGTTCAGGTAGCCCTTAATGTAATGTTTTATCATGAAGTTCATTTCCCACATTAATTTTTCAGAATCGAACTTCAGGGAGTAGGCAGGGCAATAAGGTCGCATATTTTTTGTGACGTGGGTCTGCATGGTCACAATCAATTCTATGGCTTTCTGGTACCAGGCAATCATTTTTTCTGGCGAATTCCGAGTTACATCCTCCAAATGTGTATCCCCTCCATCCTCAAGAAAAATCAGGCCTCGCTTGGAATCATAGAATAAAATCTCAGGAACCGGCATATCAAGATGTTGTAAAAATTTTTGCATGCGGTTGAAGTCGGGTTCTTTTTGGAGTTCAGGCTCCTTCAGCTGCATGACAATGAGCGATGAATTTTCTGGGGTGTTCCTTTTAAAGAAATAATTGACCCGGAAGTAGATTCGGTCTGAAGCGTCTCCCTTTAAAGCAAAAAACTCAAAGTGGGAAATGGGCTCTTGGACAAGGGGTTCCAGCCAAGTTTTTAAATAGGCCCCGTCAAACCGTCCTTGTTTGGAATGACACTCTTTATTTAATTGTGTTCTGAAATTAGTCATTTTTGTAAAAAACTATTTATATTGTCTAACATCTAATGTAGCATTCTGAGTTTCAATAAACTTGAACGGAGATTTTTTAATGCCTAAACCAAGCTATCACATTTTAGTGTGTACCAACAGCCGGCCAGCGGGACATCCTAGGGGCTCCTGTGGAGAAAGCGGCTCTAATGCTATTTTTGAAAAGTTATCTATGGGAATTGAGCAAAAAGGGCTGTTTGGAAAATGTATGATTGCCAACACCGGATGTCTGGGCCCTTGCGGAGTGGGTCCAGTGGTTGTTATTTATCCAGATGGTGTCTGGTACCAGAAGGTCAAACCGGAGGATGTCGATGAGATTCTTGACCAGCATATTGGTCAGGGTAAAAAGGTCGATCGACTGGAAGTCCCGGATGAACTCTGGGGTTAGCCGGTTAGTAGCTATTAATTACCCCCCCTTCCCAATTCAGAGGGCGGGGGTTCTTTTTGGCCTATTTCCCCGGTACTCCTTTCTTGGAATTGCGTTAAATAATAAAGATCGTTTAAGAGAGTAAGTGTCATAGACTTATTGAGCCGTTTACACCTAAGGTTGCCAATGAAAGTGATTGCTCAATGTACCTCTTTGGGACATGAACGTTATGGAGGGGATACCACAGCCCCAGGCCCTAGTGGCGGGCCAATTTTTCCAATTGACTCCATAGCTCTTTTCTTCCCGTATTATTTTTGCTGGAATAGACTGTGAATCCCAGAGCATTTTTTCCTGTAAAGGCTGCTTTTATTTTTTTTGTCTGCTTTTGACGCTCCGAGGAGGAAATCTTATCTGCCTTGGTGATCAATAGAATATAGTCTCTATCCAGTTCTTCCAACCACTCTTTCAAGGTTAAATCCAACTCCGTCGGATTGCGTCTAATGTCTACGATGAAAACGATAGCGACGAGAGGCTCCCTTTTGCTCAGGTATTCCTCGATCATTATTTTCCACTTCTTCTGCAAGGCCGGAGTGACTCGGGCAAATCCGTAGCCCGGAAGATCGGCAAACATCATTGCATCGTTGATCTTGAAAAAATTGATTTCCCGGGTTTTCCCGGGCGAAGAACTGATGCGCACAAGTTTTTTCCGGTTCAGTAGTGACTTGATGAGAGAGGATTTGCCTACGTTGGAGCGTCCTACAAAAGCAAACTCAGGCAGCGGATTTTTCGGGTATTGTTTGGATGAAACTGCTCCAACCAGGAATTCAGTAGATACGATTTTCATGGGCCGAATTTATTGATGACCAGTCCGGATAAAAGTTTAGGGTAAAAAAAGGTGGCCTTTTGAGGTAGACGGATTCCTTTCTCTGCCAGATTACGTACCTGATCTATGAGAGTAGGGTTCATAAAAAATGCTACATCGTAATCGCCTTTATCCACCATTTCCATGCCCTCTTCGGAGTTGACTTTGTAGGAAACATATTGTTGTCCTTCTTTTTCCCGAGTATCGATCTTGAGGATGTGCCTCAAAAGGATGGCGTGAAGTTGAGTGACATCTAAAATATGCATGTCATTAGGCTCATTTTCATCCAAAAGAGGAAGGACATTTTTAGAATTCTTAACAGTCAAGACGTAAGTATGATCTTTTCCCATATAAACACAAAACGTGATTTGTTTGCTCCCCAACTTCTTTAAATGGGATTTGACTTCCGCCCCATTCAACGGGCCAGACCAGGGTGCGATATCAAAGTAAACCCTAATTTGTTTTAAGAATGACTCACGGTCAAATGGTTCGGGACTTTTTGCTACCCGATGAATGGGGAAGATCGACATGGAATCTGAATCCATATTGGTCAGGAACATCATGACATGGGAACAATCCTCCACCTCTTCGTGATTGTTTTCCGTGAAAGCCAGTGCCGTTTCATAACGGTGATGACCGTCAGCAATATATATTTTTTTGTCACGAATCTTGTCTGATATTTCCTGACAAATGGCAGGATTATTCAAGCGCCATATGCGATGCACCACACTTCCGTCATCAATAACAGATACGGGTTCCAGTTTTCCATCGTCTTTGAGTAGAAAGTCGATGTTGCCTTCGGGGTCTGAGAATAAGCCGAAGATGGGGCTGAAATTGGCGTGGCAGGCATTGAGAAGACGGGTACGATCGGTCTTGGCCTTAGCAAGCGTGAATTCATGTGGAAGTATATTTCCCTTACTGAATCCTTCCATTTTAACCCGGGCAAAAAAACCTGTCCGATAAAACCTCCCTCCTTCAAACTCATATTCCTGACTGTATATATAAAACCCCGGTTCCTTATCGCGTAAAAGAATCTTTTCCTTCATCCACTTTTGGAATGTGTTTGCGGCACGAGTATATCGGTTATCTATTTCGGAATCGGTGGAATATTCCTTGCCTAAAATCAGGCGTACAACATTATGGAGATTCCTCTGGTATAGAGACTCTTGGAGATCAGGCGCTATTACGTCATAAGGTGGCGCAGTGACTTCTATAAGAGGTCCGGTAACTTGGGTATTGAACAGCAAGCCTTGAAATGGAATCACTTCGATCATAGTTAGATCTACTTTTTATTTTTTAAGGAGATGAGAGTTACCATACATTTTTACACTGTCGAATGTGTTTCATTCGCGATTAATCTTGGGCGCAGACAATAAAGCTTCCTGAAAGTTCAAGCGCTAGATTATAGCAAACCGCCGGCCTGGATATCGCGTTAGTAAATAGCAAGTCCTCCCAGCCTCTGTGGAATTTGAAATCAGCCTTCAGACTTGGCGTAGTTCTGGGGTTCACCAATAAGAATGGCTTTTATAGTGCCTCACACTGGCACAATTCACGGATGTATTGAACCATGGACTGGATGGTACCTTCGTCCAAAGTGTGTTCCCAGGCTGGCATACATGGGGCCCGGCCCACCGAAAGTCCGCCGAACTTGATGGCTTTATAAAGTTGTTCATTGCTCCGGGTCTCCAGATATTCGGCTTTAGTGTGGTTACGCGGTGGCACGGTAAGGAATTTAGCGTTGATGCCGTTGCCTTTTCCTTCACTCCCATGACATTGGACGCAGTACCACTGATAAGTTTTACGGGTATTTTCTGTAATCCGCACGGGTTCGGGTTGTGGAGCTTGAAGAGGAACTTCCTTGATCTTCTGTTGAATGGGAGGCCTCTGGGTTGGCGCAACCTGTTTTTCTGCGTCTTCCCCGCATCCAGATATGCAAGCCAGAACAGCTATAGTGGTTAGCCTTGTAAGAAACATTTTGTAATTTATTTTCATATAAAATAGAGGGAACCTTACTTCATATTATCTTTTAGGAACTGCCCTAGATAACTAAGTCAATATTTCTTTAACCCATAGTTAAATTTGCCTTAACTGTGCTTTCGGTTCAGGGTTGTTGAAACGTCACTCTCCTTCAAATAGAACCCAAAAGTACTTCTTGGAATACCATAAATTTACCCATATGACGTTTCCCCTGGTTCCAAGAGTTGTCAATTCCGTTGACAGGATTTTGTTTATCAGCAAACAACTTTGAATGATTGATCCGATAATGACGGAACTCTGACACATCAAGAATATTCTGTCTACGCCAACAACCAGAGCAAACAATGCTGTCGAAGATTATTCCACGTTACACAATAGGCTGCTGTCGTTTTGTTTGCTTCGACCAAGCTGCCGTCACATCTCGCTGTCGCTCCTCCTACAAAATGCTCTAGTAAACACGCTTGCTTACTTTCACTTAATTTACTCTTCCTCATTGCTATCACCTAATAACATTTATTCGCTGTTATCTAGGACGGCCCCTTCTTTTTTTAGAGTCATTAGAAATCGGGAGAATTGGTGCTGCATATCGGAGCCCATTTTGTATCGGGGCATACGACCCTTTGGTATGTAAATTTCTGGTGTTTTTAGCCAGTTAGCAACCCAATTGATTTGCAGCCGATTTCCTGCGTTTACCAGAGATGGGCCTGATATACCTCCCCGAACTTTTCCGGCCAGATTTAGGCTTTGATGGCAGGAAATGCATCCGAAGGTTCTCTCAAATTGATATTTGATTTTGGCGCGCAGTCCTTTTGATAGAGGATCTGTGGTAACTGGATTAATTATTTGTCCTGTAAATTTCAAGTTCATCAGACTGTGGGTCAAGGCGTTTGCATCTTCTTCCAAAAAAGTAGGGTGTAACGTTAGGTTCGGTCCTTGCAATAAGTTGGGATCCGTGATCAACCTAGAAGGTCGAATGAGCTCAGGCTTTTTCAGAAACTGTTTTAACCAATTTGGTTGGAACTTATCGCCTGCAAAATGCAGGTCAGGCCCGGTAAAAACTCTCCCCGTATCCTTAGCGCTCAGCCGATGGCAGGAGATACAGTTTTTATCTTCCAAAATCTCTGCTTCCACGGCGATCGAAAAAAGCGCTAGGAATCCACCTATATAAAATAAAATGAAAAATTTAGAGGTCATTGTTCAAGGTCCAGCAAAGGTTCCAGAGATCGTTCATTATTTTCGTCTTCAGGTTGCGACGTATCATCGCTTTCGAAAATATTGTATAAAAATTCAATGATATTGTTTTCTTTTTTGATCTCTTCTGGAGGGGTTTCGGGTTCCAATGGAAGCGCATTCTGTGACGGTAGCTTAAATTGATTGAGGGAGCTATCAATAGTAGGGATATCGGGTTCTACACTCACAAACTGGTTTCTTTCCACATCATAAAAGAGGTCATCTCGTAATGGCGGGGGTCCCATACTATTTTCTTGGACACGGTGTTGGGAATCGTAGGGAAATTCCTGTCGGGAAAGCAATCGCGGAAAACTCAGTTCGCGTAAGTTGAGGAAGCGGTATGCCCTAAAGCTGTCTGTCTTTTCCTGCAATGCAGATATTTCTTCTAAATTTAGAAAACGAATTTCTTCGCTAGGATAAGGCGTCTGCAAAGATTCTCCATTCTGCGTCAGCCCCTGCTTAAGTTGGAAATGGGAGAGTACCTGGTTGTTAAACCGCAACTCATCAAAAAAAGAAGCTGCGTTTTGAATACTCTGACGTAGTGGGTCACCCAGTCCTACGGCCAATTCATTTTGATGACAGGACTCACAACTGCGGACTGTTTTACGAATCGTATGCGGAGAATAGGCGGTCCAGATCATGCCTGTTCCTCCATCCATAGTTAACGGCGGTTCTGCCCGTTTAGTCGGGAGTCCAAGGGGACTGGTCTGATCGGTGATGAAATACTGGTAGCGAGGTTTAAGTATTGAGTATTTTCCACGACTATTTTTCCCCATTATTAAATCCGACCATCCTGTTTCTGTAAACACGGACCACCAGTATCCCGGTAGAATATCTCCATCGATATTGCTAGGTCGTGAAACTGCGGAGAGCCAGTTGATCATTCCGCCTACTTCATCTCCGGTTAATTGCTCTTGCAGGCTCGGGTCATCCAGATTCCAAGTCTTCCATTTTTCAGGAGCGAAGGTGTTTTCTCGAATGAGATGCATTCCCCATTCTCCGGATGACCATCGGGCATGGCAGGCTGAACACTCCATCCCGTCCATATGTTTTGGAATTTGGTGTGCAACGGAGGGTTTAATGTTTTTAAGTAAAGGGATAGTATGTTTCTTGCCAGTTACCTTGGAATATAAAACCCATTTATCCTTTACCTGTTTGATATGCATCATGGGAGAGGAATTGGAATTCACCAATACAACATCCCCTGCCCGTACTCTTCTTTTCAGGTTGGGATTTAAATTGATTTTCTTTAGTAGTTGTTTAGTATTTACATTAGACTTAATCAACAGTAAACCTTCAGGTTTTGTCGAGGGTGTTCCGTGGCAGTCGGTGCAACGAATTTGAACCGCTGACCGCAGACCTTCTTCTTCAATTTCAGGTTTTAACTCATCTCCAATGTGGCAGTCGATACAATGCATTCCTTTTTCACGATGAATATCGGGTACGAGGAATTCATGCTCCTTACCATATAAAACCGGTTTTTGATCGCTGATAGATTTTGGAACGGAACTAGGGCGGGAGGGTTTGGCAAACAGCCCTTCAAACTCTTCTCCGACACCATTATTATTGTGGCAATGTTCACATTGTACACTGGGTATGGCGGTGGTGAATTTGTGCAGCAAAGGGTAGCCTCTGCGGTTACTCAGGGACTTGCTGGCAAATTTTCGTTCAAACCGGTTTTGGTTTTTGTCTTGTTTTTGTAGGTTTTGAATTGCCCGGTCATGCGATAAAGAAATGCCATCATTGGTATAAATCATATGGCAGGCCGAGCACCCTGTTGCTCTATAATCTCCAGGTCGATGTGGGCTGGCTGCGTCCAGATGACATCTCAAACATTTGGTTTTTAGAAATCCATCTACAGCATGTTCGGCTCCAGTTGGAGGGTAAGGTTGCTCCTGCTCTCCCGGAAAGAGAGAAAAAGGCATTTCATCTGAAGGTTGAGCACCCCAGGCAAATCGGGTGATGTTGATCATGCGTTTAGCCGTGGCCATAGAAGAGCGTTCGTTTTTTTTTACATGGCTGTCATGGCATTTTCCGCAGAACCTAGGAGCGTTTTTTAAGGAGGATGGGTTTGAGACCAGCCCCTTATGGGCTCGGGGCAAAGACTTGGCCCTGCGGTTTCCTCCATGGCACCGGACGCAGGAAAATCTATGGTTAGAACTGATTTCTTCAATACCCTGGTGGCAGGTGTAGCATCCGCCCTTTTTCTCCAAATATTTAATTTTAGTGAATACTTTATCAATGGAAAATCCTGATTCACGATAGAACTGTTCAATGAATTTATCAGAATCGCCATAGTTCTGAAATTGAACTCCATCCAAAGTCGTTCCCGGTTGTAAAACTTTTTCTGTGTTTCCCTGAAACCCTCGAACGCGATAGAAAGGGTCATTAAAATCAGCCGCATCAAAATTTTGTTTTGGAAGCGACTCAGGAACTGGGACCATATTTTTGGTTCCAGAATGCGTGGGAAAATGGTTTTCGACCTCAGACTCCGAAATTAATCCGTATCCTGATTGAGGATCGTCTTCAGGTGGAATGATTTGTTCAAGCAGTGTTTGCAGGTTATTTCTAGGCTCATTGGATGGAGAAGGTGGAAATTCTTCGCCGTTGCCATCATTAAATATCTGGAATGGGTTTTGGTTTTCAACATCCTGCCCTGAAGAAATGATGGGAAAGATTCCAATGCTTCCTATCTGGGTAAGCAGGATTAAAATTTTTAAAAAACGATTCATTCTGCGGTTTGCCTTAAATCCAATATTTTTTCCCGTAATCGACGGTGATTCAGGGTGCCTGCAAATTGGTAGCTGACTTTAATATCCTGATAGATAGGATCCCCGTAACTGTCATGGCAGGGAATGCAGTTTCCAACCCTTAATATCCTGTTTATTTCTTTTTGGTTAAAGGTCCTGGCTTTTAGCTGATGGGTCCCTGAAAGAGATTCCCCTCGCATGGATACTTTGGCTTGCGGTTCAAATTTGGAGGCCTGCCGCATTATATCTGAACGGTTCAAGGGCGCTATAATATCATTTTTTCCCGTGGAATTTTTCCCTATCTTGAGGTCCCCTTCTCCTAACCCTAAAGCTTTAGAAGACAAATGGCAACTGGTACAAGAACGAACCTTTTTTTGAATAGAGTGTGGGTTGAGTGCATAGGCCAGATTAGATCCTGAGGTACCATGAGGATTGGTGAAGGCCCATTGGCGATAATGACCACGTACCTCTCCCATTGA
>LWDU01038493.1_pt1 | contig 16892 bp, 11 predicted proteins | sample 727161 | NCBI WGS metagenome assembly LWDU01 (sample SAMN04566230, study PRJNA314399) | hydrothermal vent metagenome | isolation source: deep sea hydrothermal plume seawater | place: Mexico: Gulf of California, Guaymas Basin | collected 2004-07-11
CCTCCCCAGCCACAACAAACAACCGTGGGCCAGCAACGACCCCAAGCAAAAAGGCGGCATGATTTATTTCCCCGGCAAAAGTATGGCCGGCACCGTGAAAGACAAAAACGGCAAGACCGCCCTGCGCAGCTACGGCAGCATCAGCTATGCCGGGATGATGTGCTACACTTACGCCCAGCTCAAGGCCGACGACCCGCGCGTGATTGCGGTGCGCAAATGGCTCTTTGATAATTTTACGCTGGAGGAAAATCCCGCGATGGGCGCGCAGGGGTTGTACTATTATTATTATCTGATGGCCAAGGCGCTTTCATTTTCCGGCGACCGCATCATCACCGTGAAAGGTAAAAAAATTGATTGGCGCAAAGCGCTCGGCCTCAAACTGATTGGCTTGCAGCAACAGGACGGTTCGTGGGTGAACTCGAAATCCGCGCGTTGGTGGGAAAGCGAAAAACCCTTGGTCACCGCCTACAGCATGATCGCCCTCTCTTACATTTATCGCGGCGAATAATGAGTGCCGAAAATGCTGTCCGCGATCGCTACGCCAACGCCGCGCAGGCGAAGGAAGATTCCCTTTGCTGCGCGGTGGATTACGACGCGCAATATCTCAAGGCGATTCCCGAAGAAGTCATCGAGCGAGACTACGGCTGCGGCGATCCCAGTCGGTATTTGCGCGAAGGGGAAACCGTGCTCGATTTGGGCAGCGGCACAGGGAAAATTTGCTTCATTGCCTCGCAGGTTGTGGGGCCAAAAGGCCGCATCATCGGCGTGGATATGACCGATGAAATGCTCGAACTCGCCCGCCGCAATGCACCCCTCGTGGCGAAAACCATTGGCCACGCCAATGTGGAATTCCGTAAAGGCCGCATTCAGGATTTGGCGCTGGATTTCGATTTGCTCGACGCGAAATTAAAAAGTACGCGCCTCAATGGACTGGAAGGTTTTCTTGAGGCGGAAGCCATTGCGGATAAGTTGCGGAACGAGTCGCCGATGATTGCGTCGGGAAGCATCGATGTGGTGGTGTCCAATTGCGTCCTAAATCTTGTGGCGGCAGATTTGAAGCCGCAACTTTTTGGTGAACTGTTTCGTGTACTCAAGCCCGGAGGGCGTGCCGTGATCTCCGACATCGTGGGCAGTGATGATGTTCCTGAAAATTTGCAACGCGATGCGGAATTGTGGAGCGGTTGCATTTCCGGCGCGCTACGCGAAGACCGATTCCTGCGGGCTTTCGCGGATGCGGGATTTGATCCCGTCCGTATTCTCAAGCGCGACGAATCGCCTTGGCGCGAAGTGGGTGAAATCACTTTCCGATCGTTGACAGTCGAAGCCATCAAGCCCGGCGACAACAAGCCGAGCAGTTCCGATCATCTATTTATGCCCAGCGCGGGCGGCGACTGCGGCCCGAGTTGTTGCTAATCAGTTTCTTCTTCGCCGCCTTCTTCGGATTCCTCAACTTCATCTTCGCGCTCGGCGGTGATGACGGGGGCGATGTCCTGCAAGCGGTCATTTTCATCGAGCCGCACAAGACGGACGCCCTGTGCGATGCGACCGGTTTGGCGGATGCCTTTCACAGTGGTGCGCACCATTTGGCCGCCGACGGTGATGACCATTATTTCATCGTGATCGTGTACTGTGAGCGCTCCGACGACCTTGCCAGTTTTCTTGGTGGTTTTCATCGTGATGATGCCTTTGCCACCACGCGATTGGACGCGGTACTCATCAAATTCTGTGCGTTTTCCAATGCCGTTTTCGCCCGCGACGAGCAGCGTGGCATCGAGCTCAACGATCGCCAGCGCGATGACATGGTCTTCCTTGCCCAGTCGAATACCGCGCACACCCGCCGCCGAACGGCCCATTGTGCGAACGTCTTTCTCGTGAAAACGAATGCTCTGGCCATTGCTGGTGATGAGCACGACGTCGTTTTCGCCGGAGGTAAAACGGGCCTCAATGAGGGTGTCGCCCGGGACAACCTTGATTGCGATGATGCCGCCACGGCGGACATTCGCGAAATCGCTGAGTGCGGTTTTCTTTACCTTACCTTCGCGTGAAGCGAAGAAGATGAAATGTTCCTGCCGCCAAGTGACGTCACGCGGATGACGTCGGCAATTTTTTCGCCGTGTTTCAGCTCAAGCACATTGGCAATGCTGCGGCCCTTGGAGGCGCGGCCGAGGTCAGGGATTTCATGAACGCGCTCCACGTACGCACGACCGGTGTTGGTGAAGAACATCAAATAATCGTGCGTGCTCGCCGTGAACAGATGCTCGATGAAATCGCTGGCATCCTTTTCGGTGGTCGCCTTGCGGGTTTTCATTCCGATGACGCCCTTGCCACCGCGGCGTTGGGCGCGGTAAGCGCTCATATTGGTGCGCTTGATGAGGCCGTTGTGCGTGAGGGTGATGATGACCGCTTCGTTGGCGATGAGATCTTCGATGGACATTTCGCCTTCGTCCGGCGCGAGATCCGTGCGGCGCGGCGTGGCGTATTTCTCGCGGATGGCGGCCAACTCGTCTTTGATAATCGTCAACACGCGAGATTCTTTGTCAAGAATGTCCAACAGGTCTTTGATTTTTTTGACCAACTCTTTGTACTCGGCGCGAACTTTATCGATTTCCAGCCCCGTGAGTTGGTACAAGCGCATCTCAAGAATGGCGTTGGCTTGTTCTTCGCTGAACTCGTACCGGCCATTGGTGAGGCGGGATTTATTGCGAATGAGGACGCCGAGTTTCTCCACGGCGTTTTGCGTGAAATCGTGCGCCATCAACTTCACCTTGGCCTCTTCGCGGTTGGCGGACTCGCGGATGATTTTGATGAACTTATCGAGATTCGAAAGCGCGATGATAAAGCCTTCCAGCGACTCAGCACGGCGTTCGGCTTTTTCCAGCTCGAACCGCGTGCGGCGCACCACCACTTCTCGCCGGTGCTCAATGTAGCAATTCATGGCATCCTTTAACGGCAATGTCCGCGGCCGGCCGTGGTCGATGGCAAGCGCGTTGACGCTGAAGGAGGTTTCGAGCTGCGTGTATTTGTAGAGATTGTTGACGACCACCTTGGGCACGGCATCGCGCTTGAGCTCGATGACCACGCGGGTGTTTTCATCCGACTCATCACGCACGGCGGTGATTTCCGAGAGGATTTTTTCGTTCGCCAATTCTGCAACACGGCTGACGAGCGTGGCGCGATTGACGTTGTACGGAATTTCCGTGACGATAATTTGCTGTTTGCCGCTGCGCATTTCTTCAACGCTAAGACGGCCGCGCACTTTCACCGAACCTTTGCCGGTGGCAAAATACTGCTCAATGGGGCTGAGGCCGCAGATGGTGCAACCGGTTGGGAAGTCCGGCCCTTTCACGTGCTTCATCAACTGCTTGAGGGTGATGTCGGGGTTATCGATTTGGGCGGTGATGCCGTCGATGATTTCGCCGAGATTATGCGGCGCCATATTGGTGGCCATGCCCACAGCGATTCCGGTGCCGCCATTGACGAGGAGGTTCGGAAAGGCGGCGGGGAAAACGGTCGGCTCCATCAGGCGCTCGTCGTAATTGGGCACCCAATCGACGGTGCCCTTTTCCATATCCTGCATCAACGAGCCGCCCAGATGGGTGAGGCGTGCCTCGGTATAACGCATCGCGGCGGGCGGGTCGCCCTCGACACTACCGAAGTTTCCCTGCCCATCGACGAGCATTTCGCGGATATTCCACGGCTGCGCCATATTGACGAGCGTGGGGTAAATGACCGCCTCGCCGTGTGGATGATAGTTGCCGCTGGTGTCGCCGCAAATTTTGGCGCACTTGAAGTGCTTCTTGGGCGGGTACAGCGATAGCTCGTGCATCGCGTAAAGGATGCGGCGTTGCGAGGGCTTGAGGCCGTCGCGCGCATCGGGGAGCGCGCGGGAGATGATGACCGACATGGAGTAATCGAGGAACGAGTTTTTAATCTCGTCGGCGACGTTGATCGGTTCAATCTTCTCGTTTGCGGCGAAAAGCGGGGTGGTTTTTACGGGGAGTTCTTCAGAACTCTTTTTCTTGGCCATGTTGGGTAAATTAGATGTCCAGGTTGCGGACGTTTAAAGCGTTGTCTTCGATGAACTGGCGGCGCGGGGGCACCTCGTCGCCCATGAGTTTGGTAAACATATCCTCCGCCTCCACGGCATCGGTGATTTCGATGCGCAGGAGCTTGCGCGTTTCGGGGTTCATCGTGGTATCGAAAAGTTCCTTGGGATTCATTTCGCCAAGGCCCTTGAACCGTTTGAGCTGAATGCCGCGCCGACCGATTTCCTTCACGGTGGCGAGGATTTCGGAAACGGAAAACAACGGATGCACCCGCTCTTCGCGGTCGCCTTCAATCAATTCAAAGAGCGGCTTGTCCTGCGTAGCGTAGTGTTCCACCGGCAGCCCTTTGCCACTGAGTTGGCCAAGCAATTCCTGCACCGGCTTGGATTCGTGCAGCTCCACGTGCGTGCCGCGGCGGGTATTGCCGTTCTTCGCGGCCGCCTTCGCGATGCCGCTGGCTTCCTCAGCTTCCTCAGCGCGTTCGTCTTCGAACAAGTTAAGGTCGGTGTTCTTTTTGGCAAACTTTGCCAAATCAGTATCGGAGTGAAAATAATGCACCGCCTCATCATTGCCGTCGCGCACTTTCACCAAGTGAGTGGGGAGCTCGCCGGATTTTTTGCGTTGCTCGATGTACTCATTAAAATCACCGCCGTGCCTCCGGATGGAGCGCGCGTATTTGTCGAGCGTCTCGAGCAAATCCAAAATCTCGCCGAGCTGTTTGGTGTTCAGCGTTTTCTTTTTGCCGACAAGTTTCAGCGTCACATCTTCCGCCCCAAGTCTCACCAGGATTTTGTTTAGCGCATTGTCGTCCTGCACATACTCCACGCGTTTCTTGCGGGAGATCTGGTACAGCGGCGGTTGGGCGATGTACATATAGCCTTGCTTCAGCAGCTCGGGCATTTGCCGATAAAAAAACGTGAGCAACAGCGTGCGAATGTGGCTGCCGTCCACGTCCGCATCGGTCATGATGATGACCTTGTGATAGCGCAGCTTGCTGAGGTCGAACGCCCCCTCCGCATCGCCATCGCCAATGCCCGTGCCCACGGCGGTGATCATCGTGCGGATTTCTTTGTTCTCCAAAACCTTGATGAGGCGCGCCTTCTCGACATTGATGAGCTTGCCCCGCAACGGGAGAATCGCCTGAAATTTCCGGTCGCGCCCCTGCTTAGCGGAGCCGCCAGCCGAGTCGCCCTCCACAATGTAAAGCTCCGTATTCGCCGGATCGCGGTCCGAACAATCGGCCAATTTCCCTGGCAACCCGCCACCGGCCATCGCGCTTTTGCGGACCGTCTCGCGCGCCTTGCGGGCGGCTTCGCGCGCACGCGCGGCGGTGAGCCCTTTTTCGGTGACCTTCTTGGCCACCGAAGGGTTGGTATCAAAATAATGCATCAGGCCATCGTAGGTGGCTTTGCTGGTGATGCCCTCAATCTCGGTGTTCACCAACTTCCCCTTGGTCTGCGAATTGAAGCGCGGATCAAGCAGCCGCAAGCTCACCACCGCCACCAAGCCTTCGCGCACATCATCGCCGGAAAGATTTGGGTCTTTGTCCTTTAGCAAATTATTGTTTTTCGCGTGTTGATTGATCGCCCGCGTGAGCGCGCCGCGAAAGCCCGTGAGATGCGTGCCGCCATCGGCATTGGGGATGGAGTTTGCGTAACACAGAATCTGATCATTATAACTGTCGTTATATTGGATCACCACATCCACAAACACATCGCCCGTCTTGTTCGCGATCACAATCGGGTTGGAGTGAACCACCGATTTGTTTTTCCCCAACTGCCGAACGAACTGCACAATGCCGTCCCGATAAAAAAACGTCTCCGACTTGTCATCCTCGCGGTCATCGATCAGATTGATCTCCACGCCCGGATTCAGAAACGCCAACTCCCGCAAGCGGGTCGCCAGCATATTGAATTGAAACTCCGTGGTGATGGTGAAAATCTGTGCGTCCGGTTTGAACGTCACCAACGTGCCGGTGCTTTTTGTTTTGCCGATGACCTCGAGTTTGCGGGTCGTTTTGCCGCGCTCGAATTCCATCGTGTGCACTTCGCCATCGCGGCTCACCTCCACCTTGAACCATTCCGAAAGCGCGTTCACGCACTTGGCGCCCACCCCGTGCAAACCGCCGGAGTACTTGTAAGCCCCCTGCCCGAACTTGCCGCCCGCGTGCAGATTGGTGAGCACCAGTTCCACGGCGGGGATATTGAACTTCGGATGATTGTCCACCGGAATCCCCCGGCCATCATCGCGAATGCTCACCGAACCATCCACGTGAATGGCGATGGTGATGTGATTGCAAAACCCGGCCAAATGCTCATCGATCGAGTTATCCAGCACCTCAAAAACGCAATGATGCAGCCCGTGCTCATCAGGATCACCGATGTACATTCCGGGCCGCTTGCGGACAGCCTCGAGGCCCTCCAGCTTGTCGATTTTCGACGCGTCGTATTTTTCTACCGCGGGCGTTGCCGCCTCCTTCTTTGTTGCCATATTTTTCCTGTGAAATGCCTGTTTTTGCAGACGCAAACTTAAAGGAGGAGTCTACCTGAAATCTAATTTCACGACAAATCTTTTCGTGTGAATTTTAGGAATATGACACAAGATGCAGTGTGGTGGCCTGACCTGAATACAACATGCAGCCCTGTGAATAAGTTTGTGGTAAATAAAAAGCGCCTCTGATTGGAGGCGCATGAAATTGTCGCTTTTTGCGTTTAGCGATCCGGATTTTCGATGGATTCAGGCAGAGTGTTTGGATCTTCCGGATCTGTCAAATGACGCGTTCCTTGGCTTCCTTGGAAGTTGAAAACGCCCATGCCGCCGGGTTCCATGATCTCTTCTTCGAGTCCATTCGCGGACTCTGTAAACCCAGTGGGAGTCGCCGGAGCCGGAGCTTCCGGAGTGATGCCGGGCGCGGAAGGTTGGGGCTGCGGGTTCATCGACTCGAAGTTGATCATCAAAAAAACGATGGCACCTAAGCTGCCCACCGGCACCATCCAGCGCAAGAGATTGCCCGAGGCGATTCCCGGAGCCGCATAGGGCTCAAGCAGCGGCTCTTCAGCATCGATTTGGCGTTCGATTTGCGACCAGTAGAAATCGCGGGAATCGTCCAAAATTGCGGGTTTTTCGCCTAGATGCAGCGCGTTTTCCACCACCCGCAATTCCTCGGACAACGCCAAGGCCTCGGGGTTTTGCTCAATGAGCGTGGCGATTCGGGCCGCCTCTTTTGGGGCCAATTCGCCGTCCATCCATGCCTGTATTCTGAGTTTATCTTCGTGCTTCATTTCGCCTCGTTTTAGGTAGACTCACTTTTGTCGCTCTTTCTTCAAAGAAATCAGCAGGGTGGCCAGTTTTCTTCTGGCATAAAATAAGCGGCTCATCACCGTGCCAATCGAGCAGTGCATGGCCTTGGATATTTCCTTGTATTCGAGCCGCTCAAACTCGTGCAAAATCAGCACCGTGCGGTGTTCGTAGCTGAGTTTTGCCATCCCCTCATCGATCTGCGCGCGCAGTTCTTCGCGCTCCACATTCTCTGTGGGATTGAACTCCTCCACCGGCATTCGCCGCTCCACGCCGCCGGATTCTTCCTCCATTTGATCCAGCGAATCGGTTTGTTTCCGCTTCCGTTTCCGCAAAAAATCAAGGCACAAGTTGATGCAAATCCGTGTCATCCACGTGGTGAAACTGGCGTTGTGCTTGAACTGCTTGAGCCGTTGCCAACCTTTCACCCACGCTTCCTGCGAAAGATCCAGCGCCTCTTCCTCATTACGCAGCATGCTGAACGCGCGCGCGTAAATCTTGTCGCGATGGCGGTGAACCAACTCCTCGTAAGGCGGCATCGCGCCCCGTTGCGCGGCGCGCACCAGCGACTCGTCATCGGCATTGGGGATGTCCAGCCTCTTTGCCATTACTCAGCCCTTCAGGCGCCCTTTCGTACTCGGGATAGCTTTGCCGATGCGCGGATCCTTTTGGCAGGCAAAATCCGCCGCCTTGGCAAATGCTTTGAATAACGCCTCCACCACGTGATGCGGCTCCTGTCCGTACAACAATTCCAAATGCAAATTGCAACGTGCCTCGTTTGCAAACCCCTGAAAAAATTCGCGCGCCAATCCAAATCGAAACGCGCACGCATCGTCCTGTGCCTTTTCGTTTTTCAAAACCCGAAAGCCGAGCTTGTCCATTCCCTTCCAAACTAAATACGGCCGCCCACTAAAATCGATGACGCAGCGCGCCAGCGTTTCGTCCATCGGCACATGCGCATCGCCCCAAAGCGGATTGCGCGGATCAAACCCCGTGCCGTATCGGCGAAGGCCGCGCTTTTCACCCAACGCCGCGCAGTACGCCTGCCCTAGCGCGATGCCGCAATCTTCCACCGCGTGATGCGCATCCACCTCGAGATCACCCGTACATTTCACGGTGAGATCGCACACCGAATGCTTCGCGAAGAGCGTGAGCATGTGGTCAAAAAACGGGATGCCCGTGTCCACCGATGCCTTGCCGCGGCCATCGATTTTCAACTTTAGCTGAATACGGGTTTCGCCCGTGGCGCGATTTATCTGCGCCGTGCGTGCTTTCATGGGGAGATTTTTATAAGCCAAAACAGGCGTGATTGCGATGCTTATTGGTCTTCGCTGGCCAGCAACCGCTCCGCCTCGATGGCGGCCGCGCAGCCCATGCCGGCGGCGGTGACGGCTTGCCGGTAGACTTTGTCTGAGCAATCGCCGGCCACGAACACGCCGGGCACACTGGTTTGCGCGCCTTCGGTTCGGGTGATATATCCCGCGTCGTCCATTTCCAATTGGTCCTTAAAAATTTGCGTGTTGGGCACGTGCCCGATTGCGACGAACACGCCCGCACATTCCACGGTTTGTTCCGCCTCGGTTTTGTTGTTGCGCAGACGCACGCCGCTCACTTTGTCTTCACCTAAAATTTCTTCCACTTCCGAATCCCACACCATTTCGATTTTGTCATTCTCGAGCGTGCGGTCGGCCATGATTTTTGAGGCGCGCAATTCATCGCGCCGATGGACGAGGTAGACTTTGCTGGCGAACCGCGTGAGGAACGTCGCCTCCTCGCAGGCCGAATCGCCGCCGCCCACCACCACCAAAGGTTGATCGCGAAACATCGGCAACGCGCCGTCGCACGTGGCGCAATAGGTGACGCCTTTTTTATCAAGCCGCGCCTCGCTGTCCAAACCGAGATGCCGGTGCCCTGCTCCGCTGGCGATGATTAGCGTTTGCGCGCGCATCGGTTCGCCGTCCACGGTTAGCTTGAAAGGTCGCTCGCTTAAATCAACTGCTTCCACCGTGCTGCCGAATTTTACTTTCGCGCCAAACCGTTCGGCTTGTTGCTGCATATTGATCATCAAATCCGTGCCGTCGATGCCTTCCGGAAAACCCGGATAATTTTCCACAATACTGGTGGTGGTGAGCAACCCGCCCGGCATCGCGCCGGTGAGCACGGTGGGCGCAAGCTGGGCGCGGGCGGAGTAGAGCGCGGCGGTGAGACCCGCGCAGCCGGAGCCAATGATGACGACTTGTTCAGTTTCCTGTGACATGGGGCGGGAACGCTACGCATCCGCCCCGCCATTGGCAAGGGCAAGCTTTCAACGAATGCAAAGAAGTGCGCGGATCTATTTAGCGAGGAAGACCTCCTCATCTTCCTCCGGGCGCGGGTTGCCCTCGAGGGAATCGCCGGCCCCGTTCCGATCCGACGTTGGCGGGGTTTCATCGTGTTTGGAATGGAATTTCACGCTCACAATTTTGCTCACGCCCCGTTCCTGCATCGTCACGCCGTACAGCACGTCCGCCGCCGAGATGGTGCGCTTGCTGTGGGTGATCACGATGAATTGTGAGAAGGTGAGAAATTCTTTGAGCTTCTTCACGTAGCGCTCAATGTTGGCGTCATCGAGCGGCGCGTCCAATTCGTCCAACACGCAAAAGGGGCTGGGCTTCACTTGGTACAGCGAAAAGAGCAGCGCCACGGCGGTCATCGTTTGCTCGCCGCCGGAGAGCAAACTGATGCTGCGCAACTGCTTGCCCGGAGGCGAGGCCATGATCTCCACGCCGGCTTCCAACACGTCCCCTTCTTCCGTGAGCACAAGGTTGGCCTTACCGCCGCCGAAGAGGTCGGGAAACATTTTCTGAAAATTCTCGCGCACTTTCTCAAACGTTTCCATGAACATTTCGCGCGACTGCTTGTCGATGCGGGCGATCACTTCCTGAAGCTCGGCCTTGGCATTCACTAAATCGTCGCATTGCGTGCTCAGGAAAGTATGGCGCTCTTCAATCTCTTCATACTCATCAATGGCCACCAGATTGACCGGCCCCATCCCGTCAATTTTTTCCTGCAAGGTGGCGACTTGTTCGCCCACGGCATTCCAATCCGTCGGCTGCGCGTCGCCGGCCAGCTCTTCTGCCGTGACGGTTTCGGTTGTGGTTTGGCCGTTGTCCGTGATATTGATCGTCACACAATCGCCGCGCACTTCGTGCAGGTTCACGGTATATTTTTCGCGGATACGATCCACGAGTTGCTCCTGCGTCATTCGCTTCTCCGCCAGTTCCACTTCAATCTCGCCCTTGCGTTCCTGCAATTCGGTGAGCGAATTGCGCTTGTCCGAAAGATCCATTTCGCGGCGCTCGGCCCCGGCGGCTTGATGGTTGCGTTGCTGCGTGAGTTCCGCCGATTGCTCGCTGGCGGTTTCGCGCTCGATGCGCAAGCGATCCATCTCGCGGCGGGATTCCACATTCTGCGCTTCAAACTGCACTTTGCGTTCAGCGCTTTCGCTCAGCGTTTGTTGCGCGCGCTCGAGCGTGCGCTGCAATTCTTCCAACCGCTGCTCCATCGGCGTCTTGCGCTCGAGCAGTGAGTTCTCGCGCTCTTCGGCTTTGGAGAACGCCACCTTTGCCTCGGTCAAATCTTCAATGGCGATTTCGCGCCGCTCGCGTTGTTCGTGGATGAACTGCTCGTGGCTGTCGAGCGCCTCCTTAAATACGCGCGCGCGTTCTTCCATTTCGCGAATGCGCGCGCCTAATCCTTGTGCCCTGCCTTTCGCGCCTTCTTCCTGTTCGGCGAGGTTGCGCACTTCAAACACCACGGTGTCAATTTTCTGGTGGAGCACCTGACGCGAATTTTGCAGCGCGTTAAACTCACCCTTCGAGGTGGCCACCGCCACTTCGCGGTCGCTCAATTCATCCCGCGCATTTTGCAAGCTCGCCTGCAGCTCGGTTTGTTCCGCCAACAACTGCCCCTTGTGGCGACTGGCCTCGTCAATCTCGCGCCCTAGAGAAACGAGTTGCTGCTCCAGCTCATCCACCTGATTGCGCCGCGCAAGTACGGACGTGTGATCCCGCTCATCGGAATGCCCGCGACCGCCGGTGTAAATTCCCTGTTGACTGAGCGACTCGCCCTGGCACGTGACAAAATCAAACCGCCCCGGATTCGCTCGCCACAAGCGCGTGGCCGTTTCGAGCGTGTCCACAATCACCGTGCGTCCCAGCAACGTTTGCAACAGCGGCTGGTTTCGCTCATCCGTTTCCACCACGCGCAAGGCGGGCGTGCCTTCGGCGGGCAAATCGCTGGGCGGAATGGCCCCGCCGCGTTCGTTCAATAATTCCAACGCCACGATGCTCGCGCGCCCCTGTTCGCCGCTGGCGAGATGGCCGAGCATGTCGTTGGCGTGCGCGGATTGGTCGGTGAGCACGAGCTGCAAGTTTGCGCCCAAGGCGGCTTCCACCGCGCGGACATGCTCGTCCGGCACGCGGATTTGATCGGCCAATGAGCCCAGCGCGGAATCAAAATGCGAGAGCACCGCTTGCGCGCCCGCGCTGAATCCTTCTTTGTTTTCGATCAGTTGCCGGAGCACATCGCGCCGCGCCTTGGCTTCGGCTTGGCTTTGGAGTTGAGCATCCAGTGCATCATCGATCACATTGAGTTCGTCGGTCAACTGCGCGAGGCGCGCCTGACGTTCCTCCACGGTGCCGCGATGGGATTGTACGTGCAGGGAATCGCCGGCCACTTGTTTTTCAAAAACGGAAAGGCTGTCCTCCAGCTTGGCTCGCTCTTCTTCCAGCTGAATTTTCTCAGCGGAAAGTTTTTCCAACCGCACCGCGTTGCCTTGCTTTTGCAATTCCAGCGCTGTCAATTCATTGCGAGTGTGGGTGAGGCGGTTTTGCAACTCGCCGAATTCGGATTGGGATTGTTGCTGATCGGTTTGGCGCGTGTGAATGGCGGTGTCGATTGCATCGAGCGCGCCTCGTTTTTCAACAACGTGTTGAGTGGCGCGCTCCAGCGAGTGGCTGGAATCACCGAGTTGTTGATTGATGCTCTCCAGTTCAGCATCCACTTGCTTGCGGCGTTCTTGCGCGCCAGCGATGTCGGTCTCGGCTTCGGCGTGTTGGGTGGTCAATTCCTCCATCCGTTGCTCGTTAAACTGGATGCGGTTTTCGTGCCGGTCGGTTTCGGATTTCAGCTCGAGCCCTTTGGTTTGCGTGGCGTTAACCTGGCGATCGAGGTCGGCCAGCAATTCACGCAGGCGCTTGAGCGCGGCTTCTTCCTCGATGATGCCGCTGGAATGATTTTCCAGTTCATCACGGATTTGGCCGGACTCTTCGCGGATGGATTTCAGGGCGGCTTCAATGGCGTCAAATTCGTGGCGTGCAAGTTGCGTCTCAAGGTGCTTGAGCTCGTCCATTATTTTCTGGTAACGCCTCGCCTTGCCGGCTTGGCGTTGAAGCGAGCCAATCTGGCGCTTCACTTCGCGAATGGTATCTTCGAGCCGTAATAAATTTTGCTCCGTGTAGCCGAGCTTGCGTAGTGCTTCTTTTTTCTGTTGCTTGAATTTGGTGATGCCGGCGGCTTCCTCAATCACCGCGCGGCGGTCCACCGGACGGCTATTGATGATGTCAGTGATTTGGCCCTGAGCCATGATGCTGTAACTGTTGCGACCCACGCCGGTTCCCATGAAGAGTTGCTGGACGTCGCGCAGCCGACAGCCGGTGCCGTTGAGAAAATACTCACTGCCGCCATCACGAAAAACGCGTCGCGTGACGGTAACTTCGTTGAAATTCAAATCCACCCCAGCGGCGCTGAGGTTCGCCTCATTCACATCGCCAATGGTGAGTGACACCTCGGCCATGCCCGTAGCCTTGCGACCGCGCGAGCCGTCGGTGCCGCTGAAAATCACGTCGGCCATTTCGCCGCCGCGCAATGCCTTGGCCGACTGCTCGCCGAGCACCCAGCGAATGGCATCGGAAATGTTGGACTTGCCGCAGCCGTTGGGGCCAACGATGGCGGTGATGCCGGGCTCGAAATTGAGCGTGGTTTTATCGGCGAAGCTCTTAAAGCCAATCGCCTTTAGGCTTTTCAAATACATGTGGACCTCCTTGTGCCTTGTTGAGCGGAACGATGGCAACCCAAAACCCACAAGATAATGTGTGAGTTATCCACATCCACCCCCACGGGTGGTTTGCCGCTCAAATCTGACACCAGAGATTTTAGCGGTTTTCGGGCGGTTGGCGAGCGAAAAAACGGCTATTTTCCCAGAATGGCTTTGGCCTCGGCTTGGATCGATTCGACCAGTTCCGCCGGGGCCAGCACTTTGGCTTGGCCGCCCCAGCCGAGAATCCACCGGCGAATATCGGTTAAATGGCTAAGCTTGAGAGAAATTTCCACGGATCCGTTTTTTAATTCCTTGAGCTTTTGGGTGGGGTGCCAGTTTTTCTCGCGGATAAATGGCGCGGCGGTTTTGGTGAATTGGATTCGGATATCGTAGGATTCATCGCTGGAAAATGGGCCGAAGGCGCCTTCGAGATGTTGGTCGAGGGAAAAGGAATCGGGTCGCTTGAATTTCTGGCCGGTGATTTTTGCCGATTCAATCCGCGCGGGAACAAAGCAACGGATGTCATTCCGTTTGCGGTCGTAGGCGTACAGGTACCAATCGTTGTTGATGTTGGAGATTTGATAGGGGTCGACGATGCGTTTTTCGGGTGCGGCGTTGGGCTTGGTATAGGTGATTTCGAGTTGATGCCCTTTGGTGACGGATTTGAAGAGGAGATCAAAGACTTTTTCGTCCACACTCACCTCGCCGGTGGCTCGGATGTCGAATGCGTCATCCCAGTCGCTGAGCCGCATTGAGACGGTGTCCGGGAGTGACTCGGAAATTTTCTTAAAGGCGGCGCTTAGTTGTTTTTCAAAAACGGTGCCGCGATATTGGTTCAGTACTTTTTCAGCAATGAGCAATGCAAAGAGTTCGCCTTCGTCGATTTGCAACATCGGAAAGGAATCCACGGGCGCGGTGTATTCGTAGCCGTTGCGTAAGGCATCGTACTCGATGGGAAGATTGAAGCGATCGCGCATAAATCCGATGTCGCGGTGAATGGTCTTGGTGGTGACCTCCAGATTTTTGGAGAGCGAGGTGGCGTTGGGATAGTTCCCCCGCTGCACCATATCGTGAATTTGCAGCATCCGCGCATAAGGCGGACGCGACTTCAGCTCGACCGGTCGACCGCGCTTGGGTTTTTTGGAAGCTCCCTTGGTGCGTGCCATCGGGAGAAACTTTCTAGGTTTTCAGCTTGGAAAGCAACTCCGCATTGGTGCCGTGTTTTTTCAAGGCGCCGATTAGGGTTTCCATGGCTTGAACGGGGTCGAGATCGATCATGGTTCGGCGAAGTTTATGAATGGCATCGAGGTGTTCTTCGGGGAAAAGTTTTTCCTCTTTGCGGGTGCCGCTCTTGGGGATGTCGATGGCGGGATAAATACGGCGTTCGGCGAGCTTCTTGTCGAGGATGAGCTCCATATTGCCGGTGCCCTTGAATTCCTGAAAAATCAACTCGTCCATGCGACTGCCGGTATCCACAAGCGCCGTAGCGATGATGGTGAGTGAACCGCCGTTTTCGATGTTGCGAGCGGCGGCGAACATTCGGCGTGGAATTTCCAGCGCCCGCGCGTCCACGCCGCCGGACATCGTTCGGCCACTTCCGGTGTTTACGTTATTGTAAGCGCGCGCGATGCGGGTGATTGAATCCATCAACATAAACACATCCTGCCCGCACTCGACCATTCGGCGGCAACGCTCGATCATAAAACGCGAAAGGCGAACGTGCGTTTCGAGATCCATGTCGTTGGAGGAGGCAACCACTTCGGCATCCACGGAGCGCTCGAAGTCGGTAACTTCCTCAGGGCGCTCGTCGATGAGCATCACGATGGTTTTCACATCGGGATGGTTGGTGGTAACGGCGTTGCAAATTTGCTTGAGGATGGTCGTCTTGCCCGTGCGCGGGGGCGAAACAATCATACCGCGGGTGCCTTTGCCGATGGGGGTTACGAGATCGATAATGCGCGTTTCGATACTGTCGGGCTCGGTCTCGAGATTGAATTTTTCAAGCGGATCGATGGTGGTGAGGTTTTCGAATCGTGAGCATTCGGTGTACTCCTTGAACGGCATTTCGTTCACGGTGTAAATCTCCTTGAGCTGGGGGCTGTGCCCCTTGTGTGGCGGCACGAGTCGGCCCTGAATGTGGCAGCCTTCGCGGAGGTAGTGGCGCCGGATGGTATCGGGTGTCACAAAGATATCGGTGGGCTTGGACTGAAACCGGTTGCCCGAAGAACGCAGAAAGCCAAAGCCCTTGTCAGAGATTTCCAAGTAGCCTCCGCCTTCTTCAGGCCACTCGGTTTTATTGTTATTTCCCATAATAAAAATTGGTGTGTGCAAACATGTGCAAAAGAATCGAAACAGGATGGCCTGCTTCGAGACAATCGAACGGGGATGCCCTTCCCGGACTGAATCCGGGCCGGAGGCGTGAGCCGCACGTATTTAGGGGCAAGCCAGCGGTGGTGGCAATACTTTTTTACAGTAAATTTTTATGACGCAGGATCCTGCACCGGCAGCTCGTTGGCCGCCGTNNAAACCCGCGCCGGTGCCCTGGATTTTGTGCGGGCCGGGCGTGAGCTCTTCGCCTGCAATCGTTTGCGAAATCACCGGGGAATCGGCTGGCTCCACGGCGATGGCTTGGAAAGATTCTTTGCGGGAATGAATGAGTTCATAGCAACCGGTTAACGTGCCGCCGGTGCCCACGCCGGCGACGACAAAATCCACCGCGCCATCGGTGTCCTCCCAGATTTCCTCCGCAGTGGTTTTGCGGTGGATGGCTGGATTGGCTGGGTTTTCAAATTGTTGAGGGATCCAAGAGTTGGGGGTTTCGGCGGCGAGTTTTTCCGCCATCGCGATTGCGCCTTTCATTCCTTTTGCGGCTGGCGTGAGCACGAGGTCCGCGCCGAGCATTGCCAGTAACGTGCGGCGTTCGAGCGACATGCTTTCGGGCATGGTGAGAATGAGCGAATAGCCTTTGGCGGCGGCCACGAAGGCGAGGGCGATGCCGGTGTTGCCACTGGTGGGCTCGATGATGATGGTCTCTTTTGTGAGCGTGCCGTCGGCTTCGGCGGCTTCGATCATGGCCATGCCGATGCGATCCTTCACGCTGGAGAGCGGGTTGAAGAATTCGCACTTGAGCAGTACGGTGGCGTCGATGCCTTTGGTGACTTTGTTGAGTCGGACGAGCGGGGTGCCGCCGACGGTTTGCACGATGTTGTCGTAGATTTTACCCATGATTGGAAAGTGGTGAGGGCTGATTGAGCACGGAAGGGGGGCTTCGGGCAAGGTTTTTGTGCTGTGCCGCACGGTGCTGTTTCGCGAAAAGTTCTCGGATAACAGAAGCTCCCTTATCCGAGAACTTTTCGCGCCCTTCAAAATTGTGCGCAAAAACAAAAAGTCCCTGCCGGACCGAAGTCCAGCAGGGACAAATTGGGGGGTGGGCGTTCGCCACACGCTCTTTCCCGATGCAACCATTGGGC
>LWDU01037987.1_pt1 | contig 16889 bp, 14 predicted proteins | sample 727161 | NCBI WGS metagenome assembly LWDU01 (sample SAMN04566230, study PRJNA314399) | hydrothermal vent metagenome | isolation source: deep sea hydrothermal plume seawater | place: Mexico: Gulf of California, Guaymas Basin | collected 2004-07-11
TGAGCGTCTCGCGACGGTGGGCCTCGATCTGTTCCTGGCCACGTACGCCGATGACGTGGAGGTACAGGATGCGGCGATCACGGTCGGCATCCAGCACGAGCGAGCCGGGAATCAGGGAACAGGCGATCGCGGTGTGTGCCATCAGCAGGTCGTCATCGGTGCGCAGCTGGACGGCGATGACGGCTGCGCCGGGCTGTCTGCGCAGATCGAGCACCTGCCACGCAACAGTCAGCGAACCGCGCACCAGTCCCGCGAGGAAGGTAACGACGAACACGAGCGCGTACCAGAGGTTCAGTCGGTTCGACAGTTCGACCACGGGCAGATGGAAAATGGTGGTCACAGCGACCGCAGCGACGAGCCCGGTGAGGAAGGCGAGCAGCGTGAACTGTCCCCACAGCAGCATCCACAGTGCGATCAGCCAGAGCAGAACGGGAAGCTGACGCCACAGGGCGGTGAAGAAGCCGACGGTCTCGGCCGGGCGATCTGTCACTGCTGCACCTCCCCGCTCATGTCGACCGATTCATCCAACTGCACGACGGTGATCGGCTCGAGCAGAGCCCCACACCGACGCGCGCGCAGATCTCATACAGCGGCCCCGCAAAGACCGTCAGGGCGACACTGAACGCGACCATTCCCGCGGTCGCTGCCGTCATGATGCGCGGAATCACGCGGCGCTCGGTGATCGTCGTTGCCGCGGGTGCCTCCCGCAGGTAGGCAGTTCGCTGCGACGTCTCGGTGGAGTCGTCCTCCTCGCGCCAGAACGAGAGGTTCCAGGCGCGCATGAGGGCGTAGAGGGTGAGCAGGCTCGTGGCGATACCCGCGACGATGAGTGTCATCATCAGCGGCGTGCCGACCGCAGCGCCTGCGTCGAACAGCGCGTACTTGCCGATGAAGCCCGAGAACGGGGGGAGGCCGCCGAGGCGCGATGACAGGTGCTGCCCGCCTGAGCCCCTTGACCTTGAGGATCGAGGTGCTGCCGGCACGGCGCTCCACCAGGCCCACCGCAAGGAAGAGGGTTGTCTGCACCACGATGTGGTGGACCATGTAGTAGATCGTCGCCCCGATCGCCGCGGGCGTGGCGATCGCGATCCCGAAGATCATGTAGCCGACGTGGCTCACCAGCGTGAACGACAGGATCCGCTTGAGTTCGGCCTGCGCGACGGCACCCAGGATGCCGATCACCATCGTCGCGAGCGCCGCGATGAGCAGGATCGTATTGAGGTCGTTCTCGAGGAAGATCTGCGTTTCGGTGCGGATGATCGCGTAGACGCCGACCTTCGTCAGCAGGCCCGCGAACACCGCCGTGACCGGCGCGGGCGCCGTCGGATACGAGTCGGGAAGCCAGAACGAGACCGGGAAGACCGCGGCCTTGATCGCAAAGGCCAGCAGCAGCATGACGTGCAGCACGTACTGCGTCTCCTGCGGCAACTGCGTCATCCGGTCCGCGAGCTGGACCATGTTGACCGTTCCGGTCGCACCATAGATCATCGCGATCGCCGAGAGGAACAGGATCGACGAAACCAGAGAAACGACGATGTAGGTGATGCCCGCACGGATGCGTTGCTCGCTGTTTCCGAGGGTGATGAGCACGTACGACGCGACGAGCAGAATCTCGAACCCGACGTACAGGTTGAACAGGTCACCCGCGGTGAAGGCGACGAAAATACCCGCCGCGAGGATCAGGTAGGTCGGGTGGAAGATCGAGACCGGGGTGTCGTCGTCGCCGTCGGCGGCTCCCTGCCCGATCGAGAACAACAGAACGGCCAGCAGCACGACGCTCGAGACCATGACGAGCAGCGCCGCAAGGCGATCGACGTAGAGCACGATCCCGAACGGAACAGGCCAGCCGCCCACCGACACCGCGAAGGGGAGGTTCGACGCGTCGACGGCGACCAGCAGCACTGTCGCGATCGCGAGCGTCAGAACGAGCGTGACGACAGAGACACCCACCTGAACCCGGCGGTGGCGTCCGGCGACGAGCGCAATGGCCGCACCCAGCAGGGGCAGGGTGACCAGGAGCGGAACGAGGGCGGTCATGACCCTGATCCCTTCGTCCTGTCTTCCGCGGCTTCGGATGCGAGGAAGTCGCTCGTCGCATCGTCGTCTTCGGGTTCGATCTCCTGATCCATCTCGTCGTCGGCTCGCATGCCGCGTTCGCGAAGCGCGACATCCGCTTCGTCTTCATCGAAGGTGTCGGCCTGCCCCAGCTGCCACGAGCGGTAGATCAGGGCCAGCAGGAACGCCGAGATGGCGAAGGTGATCACGATCGCGGTCAACGTCAGTGCCTGGGGGAGAGGGTCTGACATCTCCTGGGGTTCTCCGTCGCCGTAGAAGGGCGCGATCCCCGGGCGCCCCATAACGATCAGCAGTAAGAGGTTTGCGGCGTTGCCGAGCAGAAGAAACCCGATGAGCACGCGCGTGAGGCTGCGCTCGAGCATCGCGTACACACCGGCGGCGAAGAGCACTGCCATGATGACGATCAGAACGATCGAGACGTTCACGATCCGCTCACCCCCTCGCGCGCAGCGACGGAGTTCACGGCAGCATTCGCCTGACGGTCGACCTCGGCGCCGAGACTGCGCAGCACATCCAAGACCAGCCCGATCACGACCAGATAGACACCGATGTCGAAGATCGTCGAGGTGACGAACTCGATGTGCCCGAGCACGGGAACCTCGGCCTCGAAGATGGCCCGGGTCAGCGGCTCGACGCCGAAGGCGAGCGGGATGATCGCGCAGGCAACGGCGATTCCCATGCCGATCCCGAGGAAGCGCCCCGCGTCAGTCGGCGCCGCAGCACCGAGTTCGTAGCGGCCCCCGGCGATGTAGCGCATCACCAGCGCCATCCCGGCAACAAGACCCGCCGCGAACCCACCACCGGGAAGGTTGTGCCCGGCGAACAGGAGGTACAGCGACACGATGATGATCGAGTGGAAGAGGATACGCACCACGATTTCGAGCAGGATCGACCGGTTCTCGGGACGCACGCGCTGCCCCGCGACGAGTCAGGCATTGCGGCCGGTTGGGCCGTCGGCATCCGTCTCGGCCAGCGGCGTGCGGCGACGCAGCGCGCGCTGAGCGCGCTGGACGATCGGCGCGGTGATCTGCGGCAGGGAATCGGAGCGGTTCGTGACGAACACCAACGATGCGACGCCGGTGGCGGCGAGCACGACGACCGAGAGTTCACCCATCGTGTCCCACCCACGCAGGTCGACCAGCGCAACGTTGACGACGTTCTTGCCGTACCCGATCTCGTAGGCAAGGTTCGGGAAGGCCAGCGAGATGGGCAGATCGACGCGGGCTCCGGTCGCCACGATGGCAACGCCGGCCATCGTCAGCCCGACGAGCACGGCCAACACCGCGCGGCCCGCAGCGAACGCCGAACCGTTATGGGCACCCAGACGCGACGGGATGCGACGCAGCACGAGCGCAAAGGCGACCAGGGTGACGGTCTCGACGAGGATCTGCGTGAGGGCGAGATCGGGCGCACCGCTCGTGGCAAACAGCACCACCATGCCCAGGCCCGTGACCGTGTAGCGCTTGCGGGCACGAACGGCGATGACTCCTGCCGCGATCATCACCGGAGCAACGGCCAGTTGCACGGGCGTGTGGAACGCGTCGAGGTCGGCCTGCCAGTCGGATGAGGCCAACAACGCGGTGCCCTCGCCGGCCACGAGCACGAGGAAGATCGTGGCGACGTAGACCGGCAGCGATCCCCGCTGAACGAGCGTGGTCGTCAGCACCGAAAGTCGCTCGATCATCCGCAACGAGCCGTTATAGGCATCCACCGCCGTGAAGGGAAGAACGCGCCGGCGTCCGACTCCCCGCGCCGTGAAGACAAAGAGCACGGCACCGAGCGCGATCGTACCCAGCGAAATCCATAGGGCCGGCTCGAACCCGTGCCACAGCGCGAGGTAAGCCGGGTGCTCCGGCGCAGGAACGCCCGACGTCGCGGCGGGCGCCAACTGTGCGTACGGCGTGAAAGCGACATCGAGCAGGGGAGCAGCGAAGCCTCCCCCGAGGCTGAGAATAGCCAAGATGACGGGCGCCGAAACGAAGCCGGCCGATGGCGCCGGCCACGAGACGGCGACGATGTCGCGCTTGGTCCAGAAGGCGCCCCACACGAACCGGATGCCGTACGCCGCGGTCAGGACTGAGCCGGCGACGACGGCAAGCAGCGCGATGAGGCCCCACACCGAGCCTCCGAGCGCCTCATCCAGGAGGGCGGCAAGAGCGCCTTCCTTGGCGACGAAGCCGACGGTGGGGATGATCCCGACCATGGACGCGATCGACACGATCGCTGCCGTGGCAAGCACAGGCGCCTGGCGTCCGAGCCCGCTGATCTCACGAAGATCGCGGGTCGAGAGCTGGTGGTCGATGATCCCGACGACCAGGAACAGGGCCGACTTGAAGAGGGCATGACTGAGCAGCAACGCCAGCCCCGCCAGCGCGGCATCTTGTGTGCCGTACCCGAGCACGACCATGAGGAAACCGAGCTGACTGACAGTCCCGTACGCGAGGAGGCGCTTGAGGTCTGTCTCGCGCAGGGCCTGCCATCCGCCCAGGAGCATCGTGAAGCCGCCGAGGCCGATCACGATCGGGTGCCACGCGGGGTTCTCGGCGAACACCGGAGCCAACACCGCAACGAGGTAGATGCCCGCCTTGACCATCGCCGCTGCGTGCAGGTACGCCGAGACCGGAGTGGGCGCTGCCATCGCACCCGGAAGCCAGAAGTGGAACGGGAAGATCGCCGACTTGCTGAGCGCTCCGACCAGCAGCAGCACGAGCGCGGCTGTCGCGACGGGACTGACGGGTGGGTCGGCGAGGATCTCGGACAGGCTCGAGGTTCCCGCCTGCACCACGATCAGGACGACACCGATGAGCATGACAAGACCACCGAGGGTTGTCACCAGGAGCGCCTGCAGCGCCGCCCGCCTGCTTGCCGCACGCCGGTTGTAGTAGCCGATAAGCAGGTACGACAGAACGCTCGTGACCTCCCAGAACATCACGAGCACGACGACATCGTCGGTGAGAACGAGTCCGTACATCGCCCCCGCGAACGCGAGCAGTACGGCGGCGAACTGGCCGAGGTCTTGTTTGCCATCGAAGTACCACCGGCAATACAGCAGCACGAGGGCGCCGACTCCGGTGACGATCAGCGCGAGCACCCACGAGAGGGTGTCCATCCGCATCGACAACGCGATGTCGAGGGGCCCGATCCAGGTGAACGACTCGAACGGGATGTCCGAAGCGAGCACTCGGGGAGAGAGCGCCGCGGTGTAGACGAAAGCCCCGAACGAGACGGCGGCGGCGAAGAAGAACGCTCGCGGCCCCCACGCCCGCACGAGCACCGGCAGGGCGAGTGACCCGATCGTGAACGCCACGAGAACGAGGAGCATGCAGGCCTCCTCGTGGTCGTCGTCCCGTCGATGCTGCGGGATCGGGCGATCAGGGTGTGGTTCTCATCCTATCCGGGCCGTGATCGGGCGTGGCCGTCTGGCCATAGGAACACGCCCGGGGAGCCGGGCCGGCGGTGGTACCGGTTCGGAACGAACACGTGAACGTGACGGATGCCGCATCCTCCCCCGCCAGCATCGACACCACTGCAGTCCCGGCGGCGCGCCCCTTCTCGACGGCCGGCTGCACCAGGGTCGTCAGTTCGTAGGCATCCAGGCCGTCGACGTCCACCCCGTCGAAGCCGGTGACGCTGAGGTCCTCGGGAACGCGCAGGCCGCACTCTTCTGCTGCGCGGATCACGCCCGCGGCAAGCAGGTCGGTCTGGGCAATCACCGCGGTCGGTCGGTCGGGCCCGGCAAGAATCTCGCGGCCTGCTATCAAGCCTTCATCGATCGAGCTGGTCACCGCAGCGTATGTCGGGGCTTCGGGATAGACGGCACGGGCGCCGGTCAGGCGCGCCGCGGTCACGTCGACCTCGACGGCATCGGCGGGTCCGAACCAGCCGCGGGCGCGCGACGGACGGATCGGGAGAGTGAGCAGGGTCACCCGCTCGTGGCCGAGGTCCCTGAGGTAGCTCGCTGCCCGCTGCTGCGCCGCGCTGTTGTCAAGTTCGATCCGCGGGATGTCGGGCCCCGCGTCGCCTTCGATGACGACAACGGGCACGCGTCGAGCGCGCAGAACGTCGAGCGAGGGCTGGCGGGTTTGTCCGAATCCGACGAGGACCGCAGCATCGATCGGCGCGGAGGTCATCGCCGATGACACCTCGATCGCACCGCTGTCGGTGCCGGTTGCCGGAGCCGCAGCTGACGTCTCATCGGGCAGCAACAGAAGCCCCGCACGAAGCGGCGCCACCCCCTCGGCAATGCCGTCCATCATCGCTATCGTCACCGGGTCGTGAAAGGCGGCACGCAGCGAACCCCCGAATACGACGCCGACGATGCCGGACCTGCCCCGCCGCAGCGACGCGGCGCGGGGATCCGGACCGGTGTACCCGAGCGCCTCGGCAGCCGCCAGCACGCGACGGCGGGTCTCGGCGGAGGCGGGCGCGTTGCCACTGAAGACGACGGACGCCGTGGATGCTGAGACCCCGGCTTCGCGCGCGACGTCAGTGATCGTTGCCCTGCGCTCGCTCATGGTGCCTCGATGGTACTGGCTTGCACGCGCCGTGAACCGGGACATGGTGCGCGTCGAAACGATTCGATACACTCGTCCGGTGGATACCGCTCTCACTCGCGCTCAGATCACCCGATGGCGCACGGCTGTCTTCACCATCTTCTTCCTGAGCGGTCTGAGCGTGGCGACATGGGCTGCGCGGGTGCCGGCGATCAAGGCGACGCTCGGGGTCGACAATATTCAGATCGGCTTCATGCTGCTGGGCGCAGGTCTGGCATCGATCATCGGCCTGTCCCTGGCATCCGTCGTTCTCGCCCGGTTCGGTGCTCGCCGAAGCATGCTCGGCGCCATCCTCACCTTCTCGGTCGGTGTCGCGCTCGTCGGAATCGGTGTGGACGTCGCGAATTCATACATTCTCGTGATCGTGGGTCTCGCGTTGTTCGGACTGGGCAACGGCTCCGTCGACGTCATGATGAACGTCGAGGGTCCTTCCGCTGTTCCACGCCTTCTTCAGCTTCGGCACCGTCGCCGGCGCGGGCCTCGGTGCCCTCGCGATCGCGGTGAACTCGAACGTGCTGACGCACACCGCGCTGATCGCCGGTCTCCTCGCCCTGACCGGCCTGTGGGCCAGCGCCAACGTGCCCGCCCGGGAGATCGCGATGGACCCGGATGCCGACCCGACGCCGACGCAGAAGCCGCGCATGCGCGAACGGCTGAGCGTCGCCCTGTCGGCATGGAAGGAGCCCCGCACCTACACACTCGGGATCATCATGCTCGGGATGGCCTTCGCCGAGGGCGGGGCCAACGACTGGCTCGCCCTGGGGGTCGTGGACGGCCACGACGCCAGCGAAGCGCTCGGGGCGATCGGGCTTGCCGTGTTCTCGGTCAGCATGACGGTGGTCCGGGTCTTCGGTGGGCCCCTGGTCGACAGGTTCGGCCGCGTCGCCACCCTGCGCGTGCTTTCCCTGCTCGCGGCATCCGGCTTGCTGCTGTTCATCCTCGCGCCNNGCTCGCGGTGCCCGCTCCGGCGCCTGCCGGCGGTGAGCGCCCCTCGGAACCCGCCGATACTCGCGCGGAGTGAGGGCCGTTAGGCTCGACGGGTGCGTCTTGTCATCGCCCGCTGCACCGTCGATTACACCGGCCGACTGAACGCGCATCTCGCGCTCGCGACCAGGCTGCTGGTTCACAAGGGCGACGGATCGCTGCTCGTGCACTCGGACGGCGGCTCGTACAAGCCCCTCAACTGGATGAGCCCGCCCTGTTCGCTGGTGGTGGAAGAGCCGGATGCCGAAGCCGCCGACGTCGGCGTCATCGAGCAGTGGCGCGTGACCCACGCGAAGACCGGCGATGCACTCCTCGTGCGAATCTACGAGGTTGTCCACGACTCCTCGCACGAGCTCGGCATCGACCCGGGCCTGGTGAAAGACGGCGTCGAGGCTGACCTCCAACGACTCCTTGCCGAGCAGGTCGACGTCATCGGCGACGGGCTCAGCCTCGTTCGTCGCGAGTACCCGACCGCCATCGGCCCTGTGGACCTGTTGCTGCGCAACCCCGACGGCGGCACGATCGCCGTCGAGGTGAAACGTCGAGGCGACATCGACGGGGTTGAGCAGCTCACGCGCTACCTTGAGCTGCTCGGGCGGGATCCGCACCTGGCACCGGTGACGGGAGTGTTCGCGGCCCAGGAGATCAAGCCGCAGGCGCGCGTGCTGGCCACGGACCGTGGCATCCGCTGCGTCACCCTCGACTACGAGGGCATGAAGGGAATCGAGTCCGGCGCGCCGCGCCTGTTCTAGCCCTCACCCGCTAGCCGCGGTCACGGTGCCGCGGTTCCCCTAGCGTGGAGTCATGCGATCTCCCTGGACCTGCGTGCTGTGGGACGTCGACGGCACCGTCGTCGACGCCTCCGACGGCATCCTTCGTCGACTGACCACGACCCTCGAGCACTTCGGCTATCCCGCACCGACCCGGGCCGAGCTCGTCCACTGGATCGGTCCGCCGATGTTCGAGTCGTTCCAGGTGAACCTCGGCATGACCCCGGAGCAGTCGACGGATGCCGTCGCCTATTACCGGGCCCTCAGCAAGGCCGACGGCTATACGACAGGTGCGCGGTTGTTCGACGGCATCGGCGAGCTCATCGCCGATCTCGATCGCGCCGGAATCCCGCAGGCGACCGCCAGCTCCAAGCCCGAGAACCAAGTCGTCGCCCTGATGGAGCATTTCGCGCTGTCGCCGCACCTGCGTGCGATCACCGGCGCCACTCCCGATGAGCGGACACTCAGCGCGAAGGCCGACATCGTCGCTGAAGCGCTGCGGCGGCTGCGCGCGGTGGGCGTCGACACGTCGCGGCCCGTGCTCATCGGGGATCGTCACCACGATGTCGAGGGGGGCGCCGTCAATGACGTGCCGGTGATCTTCGTGCGGTGGGGTTTCAGTTGGCCCCACGAGTCCGAGGGTGCACAGGCAACGGTCGACGACGTCGCGTCGCTGCGCGAGTTGCTGCTGACACCGACAGAATAGGTGCGCAGGAGGGCAACGATGACCGACACCGCAGCGACCGAAACCCGCGCGCGATCGACACTCGGTGTCGGGATTCGAACCGTCGTGTCACGGATGCCGGCCACGATCGTTTTCGTCCTCGCACTGCTCGCGGTGGGCGTCATCTGGCAGGGCCTGTGGCGATCGTTCAAGCACAACCCGCTCTTCGCGGAGGTCGCCTACGGGCTGCCGGCGTTCCTGGAGGGCCGGTGGTGGACACCGGTCACGGGAACGTTCTTCGTCGTGCATCCGTGGGTCTACCTCATCACGATCGCGAGCTTCGTCGGCATGGGGTACCTCGAGTGGCGGCGCGGAACCCGAGTAGCCCTCGCGTACTACACGGTGGGACAGCTGTTCGCGATCTTCGCCAGCGCCCTGGCCCTCTGGCTCCTGGCCTTCACACCCTGGCCCTGGGCGCAGCGCGAGGCCCTCGCCCTGGATGTCGGCCCCTCCGGCGGCACGATGGCCTGCCTGGCGGCTGCCGCCAGCCTCCTCCCTTCGCCGTGGCGCTCCCGCGCGTGGCTCGTTCTGCTCGGCGGCGGCGCGGTGGCCCTGCTGTATTGGGGTTCGCTCGCGGACATCGAGCACACGTTCGCGATCCTGCTCGTTCTGGTCGTGGCGCGACCGCTCCGGGTCCGACGCGTGAGCGTTCAAGAGCAGCGATTCGTCGCCCTGATAGCGGTTCTCGCGCTGGCAGCGATCGAGACCCTGACCTCCATCGTTCCCACCGATGGTCCGTTCGGGCGGACCGAACTCGGCGGTGGGTCCTGGATCGACACCGCCATCGATGTGGTCATCCTGCTTCTGGTCGCCCGCGGGCTGTTCCGGGGACGCCGCTGGGCATGGGTCATCGCCGTCGTCCTCGCGAGCATCAACGTGATGCTGGGCATCCTGGTCATCGCGCTGTACGTCAGCTTCCCCGCCGCCGATCTCACCTGGGACGGCGACCCGTCGGTCACGGTCGCGACGGCGGTCCTGTGGGGCATCCTGCTGGTCTATCTCGTCTGGGTGCGCGGCGCTTTCCGTGGGCGCCGCCGCGCGAGCCTCGGCCTCAGCCCGACGCCAACCGATAGCGATGTGCGCCAGATGCTGCACGACTTCGGCGGCGGCACCCTGTCGTGGATGACGACCTGGGAGGGCCTGTCGTATGCCCGCACGAGTTCGGGAATCGTCGCCTACCAGCGCCGCTCAGGAGTGGCCCTCGTTCTGGCCGACCCGCTCGGACCCCGCGAGAGCCGCGCGGAATCGGTGCGGGAGTTCGTCTCGATGGCCGAGAGCGCGGGGCTCATACCGTGCTTTTTCTCGGCCGATGACGCAACCCGCGCTGTCATACCGGAGGGCTGGCGCAACCTCATCGTCGCCGACGACACGATCGTCGACCTGGCGGGACTCGAATTCACCGGCAAGCGGTGGGCTGCGGTTCGCACGTCACTGAACCGGGCGGGCCGCGAAGAGATGACGTTCCGGATGACGCGCCTGGCCGACGAGCCCTGGGGCATCCAGCAACAGCTGCGCGCCATCTCTGACATGTGGGTCGGCGACAAGGGGCTGCCCGAGATGGGCTTCACCCTGGGCACCCTGCACGAGGCTGCCGACCCTGAGGTGCGCCTGGCGCTGGCCATCTCACCGCACGGCGACGTCGACGGATTCCTCTCCTGGCTACCGGTCTACGGCGAAGGCCGCATAGAGGGCTGGACCCTCGACCTCATGCGCCGCCGCGAGGGCGGTTTCGGGCCCGTGATGGAGTTCCTGATCGGTTCGTCGGCGCGATTCTTCGCCGACGAGGGAGCACGGATGCTGTCCCTGTCGGGCGCGCCCTTGACGCATGACTACCCGCCGGACGCCGGCATGATCGCTGACATCACCGAGCGGCTGGCCGACATGCTCGAGCCGGTGTACGGCTTCCGGTCGCTGCACCGCTTCAAGGAGAAGTTCCATCCGCGCTACGAGTCGCTGTACCTGCTGTACCGCGACGAGGCTGACCTGGCGCGGATCGGACTGGCGTTGACCCGGGCGTTCCTGCCCGATGCTTCGCTGCGTCAGCTCGCTGGATCGAGTCGAGAACTCCTCCGCAGCGGACGATCCTGAGGGACACCGCGCGATCGAACGCGGCGCCATCGAACGTGGTGCCATCGAACGCCCGGGCCGAGCAACGCTCCAGACCCGGGCGTCGACGGATCCCCCCGGATAGATCGCGCCAAAGCGCGACGAGCCACACTCTATCGACACCCGCGTCCCGCAGGTACCACCGCTGGGTCAGATCGCCGGTCCGCTCAGGATGTCGCGAGGAAGACCGCGTCACCGCCGGTGTTGAGCACCGTCCAGACGCCGCCCTCGATCTCCTCGGCCGGGACGCTCACAGCGACGTTCGCCGACAGATCCTCGGCGGGCGGATACACCGTTCCGATCGACCAGAGCTGATTCGGTATGTCAGCTGCGGCATTCTCGAACAGTTCGTAACTGCGCCCGCTCGCGCCGATGTAGCGCACGACAAGGGAGGCCCACGGGTCGATCCCGAGCGCGTCAGCGTCCGCCGGATCCTCGCCCGCCTCGACCAGCTGCGCACGGATCGCATCCCAATCGATGAGGATGCGCAGCGGCAGCACGACATACCCGTCGCCGACCTCCGTCGCAGCAGTCGCACCGACTGACCACGCCGACGCGTCCGAGAGCCGGATCGTCTCGCCGACAGCGAGCGGGTTGGCCCGCGTCCCCGGCGCAGCCTCCGCACTCTCGCTGACCGACGGGGTCGGACTCGGGTCGGGAGCCGACTCGGCGGTACACCCCGTCACCGCAAGCCCCACGATCGTGAGTGCGGCCAGGGCCGCGGCAGGCTGGAATCTCATGACGCCTCGAGTCGGGTAGGACGAAAAGAAGGCCCCTCTCGGGACCTTCTCTCCTGTGCGCGAGGGGGGAGTTGAACCCCCACGCCCTTTCGGGCACTGGCACCTGAAGCCAGCGCGTCTGCCTATTCCGCCACTCGCGCGAACCGCGGCGGACCGCGGATCAACTTCCCGAGGATATCACGACGGATCGGCGCGTCGAGCCCGGTATCGGCGCTTCCGCCAGGTCGTCCATGGCCCGTTCAGAGTCTCCAACTAGCATGGGTGGACCGCTCTGCCTGCCTGAGGAGATCCGTGGGACTACTTGACAGCTTCGAGAAGGGACTCGAACGTGCCGTGAACGGCGCGTTCGCGAAGACCTTCCGTAGCGGGATCCAACCCGTCGAGATCGCCTCCGCCCTGCGCAGCGAGCTCGACAAGAAGGCCGCCGTTGTGGCCCGGGACAGGATCCTTGCCCCGAACACGTTCACCGTCCGGCTGGCACCCGCCGACGACGAACGGATGCAGGCGATCGGACAGCCGCTCGTCGACGAACTGGCCGAGCTCGTTACGAAGCACGCACGCTCACAGGGATATACCTTCGCCGGCCCCGTTTCCGTAACCATTCGTCGAGACGACGCCCTCTCGACCGGCACGCTGCAGGTCGACTCGTCGACCGCACAAGGCTCGGTGTCATGGCGCGGCGTACTTGACATCGCGGGCCAGCGGCATCCGCTCGTGAAGGCCCGCACGGTGATCGGTCGGGGAAGCGACGCCGACATCACGCTCGCGGATTCCGGAACCAGCCGCCGGCACGTCGAAGTGCTGTGGGACGGCGAGCGCGCGATGGTGCGCGACCTCGGGTCGACCAATGGCACGCTGCTGAACGGTCGCAAGATCACCGAGTCCCCCCTGCCACCGGACTCCACCATCACGATCGGCCGCACCGACATGATCTTCCGCGTCGTCGCGCAGGCCTCGGCTCCGGCGCGACCTGCAGCATCCGATGCCACGCGCGCTTTCGACGTGTTCGACGGGGGCGGCCGCGCATGAGTGAACTGACACTTCTTCTGCTGCAGATCGGCTTTCTGCTTCTGCTCTGGTTCTTCGTCTTCGCCGTGGTCTACTCGTTGCGTGCCGACGTGTTCGGTGTGCGGGTACGACGGATGCCGGAGGCTGCGGCTGCCGGGCCCTCCTCGCCCCGAGAGACAGCCCCCGTGGCGCCCACAGCACAGCCGGAGCCCTTCGGAGCGGCCGGGGGACCCGCAACGAGAGACGCCGTCTCGCGCATCGTGATCACGAGCGGCCCCAAGGCTGGTCTCGAGCTCCCCCTGGGAACCGAACCGCTGACGATCGGGCGATCCAGCGAGTCGGGCCTGGTCATCCGTGACGACTACACCTCGAGCCACCACGCGCGCCTCCTGCTGTGGGGCGAGCAGTGGATGCTGCAGGATCTCGATTCCACGAACGGCACCTGGCATGACGGCGCACGCGTGAGCGCGCCGGTCGAGGTGAAGATCGGCGCCCCGATCAAGGTCGGCGCGACAACCTTCGAGCTGCGGAAGTAACGGCCGACCCGTCATGGTCTTCGAAGGATCCAGCGCGGCGCTGTCGCACACCGGCAAGGTGCGCTCGAACAACCAGGACTCCGGGTACGCCGGGTCCAACCTGTTCGTCGTCGCCGACGGGATGGGCGGCCACGCCGGTGGCGACGTGGCCTCGAGCATCGCGATCGCGCAGCTGGCAGAGCTCGATCGACCCTTCGACTCACCCGCTGCAGCAGAACGCGCATTGGGCGAGGCGATCACCGATACCGCGGCTGCCCTCATCGATACCGTCGCCGCGCGCCCGGAACTGGCCGGCATGGGAACCACCGTGAGCGCGCTTGCGATGGTCGATGACTACGCCGTGATCGCCCACATCGGCGATTCCCGCGTGTACTTGTACCGCGACGGGGCCCTGACCCAGATCACGACGGACCACACGTTCGTCCAGCGTCTGGTCGACTCGGGTCGCATCACTCCCGAAGAGGCGCGGTATCACCCGCGGCGCTCGGTGCTGATGCGCGTGCTCGGTGACATGTCGCCGAACCCCGAGATCGACACCTTCGTCATGCCGACTCAGCCCGGTGACCGCTGGCTCCTGTGCTCGGACGGGCTGTGCGGCGTCGTCCCCGACACCCAGACGTCCAAGGCACTCGCGGCAGATCTCGCTCCCGCCCGCACCGCCGACGCTCTGCTGAAGATGGCTCTGGATGCCGGGGCTCCCGACAACGTCACCATCGTGCTGGTGGATGTCGGGGGGCGGCATCCGCTCTTCTCGGGAACCGCGACGGTTGTCGGGTCCGCGTCGAACCCGGAGGGAATCGACGTCCCCGCGGCCCGCAGCTCCCTGACGGGCTGGTTGCATCCTGCGCGGCAGGCAGCCAACGAGCCGACCCATTTCGAACCGGCCCCGGAGTTCCTCGAAGAGCTCATCGAAGAGGACCGCCGCCGGTCGCGACGCCGCCGGCTTGCCTGGATCGCAGGGTTCGTGATCGTGCTCGCGATGATCGGCGTCGCCCTCTTCGGCGCCTACCAGTGGACGCAGACCCGCTTTTTCGTCGGCGCCGACGACGACACTGTCGTCATCTACCGCGGCATTCGCTGTCGACGCCGTACGAGGACACCGGCATCCTGCTCGCCGATCTGAGCAACTTCAAGCGCGCAACGGTCGAAGGCACGATCTCGGCCCGATCGCTCGCAGATGCGCGAGCGATCGTGAACGCGCTCGATCCCGACGACGCGGAGGAATCAGATGGCTGATCCCGCGATCACGCGTGAACCGGCGGTCGACGTCTCGACCGACACGGCAGTCGTCCGCGCGCTCAAGCGACTGCGCACCCCGCAGAAGCAGCGCAACCGCGAACTCGGCCTGCTGCTGTTCGCCCTCGTGCTCTCGCTGGGCGCCCTCGCGCTGGTGCAGCTCGGCGTCATGGGCGAGATCGCCCCCGCCTACCTCATCGCCTTCGGCGGACTGTTCACCACGGTCATCGCCGTCCACATCGCCTTGCGCGTCTGGGCCCGGGATGCCGACCCGTTCGTCGTGCCGATTGCGACCCTCCTCACCGGGCTCGGGATCGCGATGATCTACCGCATCGACCTCGCCGACGGCGCCGAAGGGTGGGATGCGGCGTCGGTTCGCCAGCTCGCCTGGGCGGGCATTGCGATCCTCGGATGCCTCGCCGTGGTGATCGCGCTGCGCAACTACCGCGTGCTGTTCCGCTACACCTACATCTTCGGGTTCGCCGGGATCGCCCTGCTGCTACTTCCGATCGTGCCGGGCCTCGGTACCGATGCGAACGCGGACGTCTGGGTGTCGCTCGGAATCTTCTCGTTCCAACCCGGCGAGCTCGCGAAGATCTCGTTGGCGATCTTCTTCGCCGGCTACCTCGTGCGCACCCGCGAGAGCCTGAGCTCGGTCGGAACCCGGTTCCTGGGCATGACGTGGCCGCGGGCGCGCGAGCTGGGTCCCCTCCTCGTCCTCTGGCTGATCTCGCTCGGCATCATCGTGCTGCAGCGCGACCTCGGCACCGGACTGCTGCTGTTCGGCATGTTCGTCGCGATGCTCTACGTCGCCACCGGCAAGACGTCCTGGGTCGTCATCGGTCTCGTCCTGGCCGCGGCCGGCGCCTTCTTCGCCTCGCGGGTGCTGTCCTACGTCGGCGGACGGTTCGACAACTGGCTCGACCCGTTCAACCCTGAGCGCATCGACGCCTACGGCGGCAGCTTCCAGCTCGTGCAAGGAATCTACGGCCTCGCCCACGGCGGGCTCATCGGCACCGGGCTCGGGCAGGGGCGGCCCTACATCACGCCGCTGTCGCAGAGCGACTACATCCTGCCGAGCCTCGGTGAAGAGCTCGGCCTTGCCGGTGTCTTCGCCATCCTGCTGCTGTACATGGTGTTCGTTGCGCGCGGCATCCGGATCGGCGTCGCCGGTCAAGACGACTTCGGCAAGCTCTTGGCGACCGGTCTCGCGTTCACGATCGCCCTGCAGGTGTTCATCATGGTCGGCGGCGTCACCCGAGTCATCCCCGTCACGGGCCTCACGACACCGTTCCTGGCCGCGGGCGGATCCTCGCTCGTTGCCAACTGGATCATCGTGGCCCTTCTGCTTCGCATCTCGGATGCCGTCCGCAGCCGTCCTCGCGCGGTGATCGGATGATGGGGGTGATGCGGCGATGACCAAGGAGTTGCGGCGGCTGAGCATCCTGATGCTCATGATGTTCCTCGCCCTGTTTCCAGTCGGCGGATCTCGCCGACTACCCGCGCAACACGCGTGCCCTGTACGACTCCTACGAAGTGCAGCGCGGCTCGATCATCGCAAGCGGCTCGGCTATCGCGTCATCGGTCCCCTCGAGTGACGTCTTCAGCTGGCAGCGCGTCTACGTCGACCCCGACATATGGGCTCCGGTGACCGGGGTGATCCCGGTGGTGGGCGAAGCGACCGGCATCGAACAGGCCATGAACGACGAGCTCAGCGGCACCGCGAGCTCGCAGTTCCTCTCTCGCATCGAACAGATCCTCACCGGGCAGCCGCCGCGCGGCTCCAATGTCGTGCTGTCGCTGGATGCCGACGTCCAGCGAGCCGCGTACGAGGCCCTCGGCGACCTCGAACCCGACACGGGCCGAGTCCTCGCGATGGTCACGAGCCCCAGCTACGACACGAACCTCCTCGTTTCGCACGACACCGCTCAGGTCGAGACTGATTACGCCGCCCTGCTCGCGGATCCCGCGGACCCGCTCTACAACCGCGCCATCGCGGGGGATCTCAACCCACCGGGATCGACGTTCAAGGTCGTCGTCGTCGCGGCGGCTCTGGCGTCGGGCGACTACACGCCCGATTCGCAGATCCCGAACCCGGCCATCTGGCAGCTGCCCCAGTCGTCGAACACGATCCGCAACGCCAGCGGCGGAACATG
>LWDU01041415.1_pt1 | contig 16879 bp, 19 predicted proteins | sample 727161 | NCBI WGS metagenome assembly LWDU01 (sample SAMN04566230, study PRJNA314399) | hydrothermal vent metagenome | isolation source: deep sea hydrothermal plume seawater | place: Mexico: Gulf of California, Guaymas Basin | collected 2004-07-11
TCCAGGCGGTCCCGGTCGTAGGGCCCGAGACGGCTGTAGACGGGCAGGTAGTGGGATCGGCAGACGGCCTGCACCGAGTCCAGTTGAAGGAGCCCCATGCGACCCAGCACCCGTCGGAAGTGACGCACGTCGACCCGACCGGCAGGTGGCGAGTCTGCGAAACCCTGGGCGGCCAGGGCGATCCGCCTGGCGGTAGCCGACCCGATCCGGACTGGTTGGGACGTTGGTGACACAGTCCGTGCCGGACCTCGGTCCGGACGCCCGGGGTCAGCCGACTCCCTGGTCCACGCCACCCGCGAAGGGCAGCAGGTCCTCGAAGTCGCCGTCGCGCTTCTCGGTACGTGCCTTGAAGGACTCCACCATCTCGCTGGGCTGGAACATCCCGGACTGCCAGGTGGCGATGTGGTCGAGCGAATCGGCAGTGGAGTGGTCACGGGTGTAGGTGATCATCGACTTGGAGGCGATGGTCCGTGCGACCTCGCGCACCCCGTCCAGGAGCTCCTCGTGGTCGGCGAACACCTCGTTGACCAGGCCGACGGCCTTGGCCTCGGCGGCAGGCATCCGACGACCGGTGTAGGCCAGCTCACGACACACGCCCTCTGGTATGAGCTTGGGGAGCCGCTGGAGGGTGCCGACATCGGCCGTCATGCCGATGTTGATCTCCTGGATGCAGAAGAAGGCGTCCTCGGTGGCATACCGCATGTCGCAGGCGGTGACCATGTCCACCGCCCCACCGATGCAGCCTCCCTGGATGGCCGCCAGGACGGGCATGCGTGCCTTCTCGAGAACGGAGAACGTCTCCTGGAGGTGCAGCACGTTGGCCCGCATGTTGGCCCGGCGTTCCCGTCCGGTCGTTCGCCGAAGACCGCCAGGTCCATGCCGGCACTGAAGTGGCGTCCGGTGGAGGCCAGCACGATGACGCGCGCCCCTCCGGAGGCGTCCAGCTCGCGGACCAGGGTCGGAAGCTCCTCCCAGAAGGCGGGGACCATGGTGTTCAGCTGCTCGCCACGGTTCATGGTGACCGTGGCGACGCCGTCGTCCAGTTGGATGTCGAAACAGGTGTAGCCGTCGCTCATGGCTCGGACGGTACCGCCGGAGCCGGTGGGTCACCTGATCGGAGCCGCCCTGATTCCGACGGGCCTCAGCCCAGGATGGACTTCGCCACGGCGACCAGGTCCATCCTGGGGCGGGCCCCCAGATGGCTGATGACCTCGGCGGCGGCGATGCTGCCGAGCCTGGCGGCATGGTCAGGGGCCGCCCCCCTGCTCAACCCGAAGAGGACCCCCGCGGCGTACAGGTCGCCGGCGCCGGTGGTGTCCACCACAGCATGCAGTTCGTCGGCGGCCACCGGAATCCGATCGGAACCGTTCACCACCAGGGAGCCCCGGGGCCCCAGCGTCACGAAGGCCAGCTCGACCTCTGAGGCCAGCGCCTGTATCGCCAGGTCCAGGTCCGTCACCTCGAACAGGGAGCAGACCTCCCCGGCGTTGCCGAAGACCACGTCGACACGGCCAGCCAGCAGCTCACGCCACTCGTCGCGGTGACGATCCACACAGAAGCCGTCCGAGAGGGTCAACGACACGGTCCGGCCAGCGGAGTTCGCCACGTCCATGGCGTACCGGATGGCCCCCTTGGCCTCATCGGTGTCCCACAGGTAGCCCTCGCAGTAGAGGTGTGAGGCCGACGCCACCAGGTCCGCGTCCACGTCCGAGGCCGAAAGGTGGGAGGAGGTCCCGAGGTGGGTGTTCATGGTCCTCTGGGCGTCAGGGGTGACCTGGATCAGGCAGCGGGCCGTCGGCTCATCGCCCACCACACCGGGCACGTCGAATGCGACCCCCACCTGGCGGAGGTCACGCCTGAAGACCTCGCCCAGGAAGTCGTCGGCGACCCTGCCGATGTAGGCGGCCCGACCGCCGAACGACGCCACGCCGACCATGGTGTTGGCGGCGGAGCCCCCCGACTCCTCCAGTCCGGACGGCATCGCCGCATACAGCTCGACGGCCCGGGCCCTGTCGATGAGCGTCATCGCCCCTCTGGCCAGCCCGTGCTCGCGGATGAAGTCGTCGTCCACCTCCGCCAGCACGTCGACGATGGCGTTGCCGACGCCGACGACGTCGAGGGTTGCTGGCGGCACTCTGCTCCTCCCGGGGACCGGCGACCACCGATGGGCCCGGCGGCTGACCATCATGCCCGCTTCCGGTCTGGGAGGGGTGCCCGGCGGACCGGTACGCTCGCCCGCCATGCCCGACCACCGACTCCCGCGCCACGTCCTCCCCCGCCACTACACGCTGGAACTGGCTCCCAACCTGTCCGCCCACACCTTCACCGGAACCGTGGCGATCGACGTGGAGGTGGTCGAGGCGACCGACCACATAATCCTGAACGCCGCCGACCTCGTAGTCGAGGCCGCCTCGATCCTCGTAGGGGGCGAACGCCGACACGTCTCGGTGTCTGCCGACGAGTCGGCCGAGCGGCTGGTGCTCACCGTCGAGGACCGACTCCAGCCCGGCACGGCCCGACTGGAGATGGCCTTCACGGGAGAGCTGAACGACCGGTTGCGGGGCTTCTACCGGAGCACGCTGGTCGGCGCCGACGGCGTGGACCGGACGATCGCCACCACGCAGTTCCAATCCACCGATGCCCGACGGGCCTTCCCGTGCTTCGACGAACCCGACATGAAGGCCTCCTTCGGGATCACGCTCGTGGTACCGGAGAACCTCCTGGCCGTGTCCAACGGTGCCGAGGTCTCCCGCACGTCGCTGGATGACGGAACCGACCGGGTGGTCTTCGCCGACACCATCGCCCTGTCGACCTACCTGGTCGCATTCGTGGTCGGCCCCCTGGAGGCCACCGATCCGCTCGACGTGGACGGGGTGCCGGTCCGGATCATCCACCCACCGGGGCGTGCAGACCAGACGGCCTTCGCCCTGGAGGTGGCCGCCCATTCCCTGCGTTGGCTGGCCCGCTGGTACGACATCGCCGTTCCCGGGGGCAAGGTGGACCTGGTGGCCCTCCCCGACTTCGCCTTCGGGGCCATGGAGAACCTGGGGTGCATCACCTTCCGGGAGGTGCTCCTGCTGGTGGACCCGGAGTCGGCCGACCAGCGCGAGCTGGAGAGCGTGGCTGCTGTCATCAGCCACGAACTGGCACACCTCTGGTTCGGCGACCTGGTCACGATGCGGTGGTGGAACGGGATCTGGCTGAACGAGGCCTTCGCCACCTTCATGGAGATGAAGGCCGTGGAGGCCTGGCGCCCCGACTGGAACGTCTGGGCCGGCTTCGGATCGGCACGGGCGGCTGCGCTGGACGTCGATGCCCTCGCCTCGACACGGCCGATCGAGTACCCGGTGGTCACCCCGGCCGACGCCGAATCCATGTTCGACCTCCTCACGTACCAGAAGGGCGCTGCCGTGGTGAGGATGCTGGAGCAGTTCCTGGGCGAGGCGGCGTTCCGGGATGGGGTGCGTCGCTACCTGTCTGCGCACCTCGGTGGGAACACCGACAACGAGGACCTCTGGACCGCCCTCGAGGAGGCCTCCGGAGAGCCCGTCGGCGACCTCATGCGTGCCTGGATATTCCGGGGCGGATTCCCGATCGTGGAGGGCACGGTCGAGGGCGACAGCTGCACCCTCGTCCAGAGCCGGTTCCGCTACGACGGCGTGGAGGAGGACGACCGGTGGCAGGTGCCGGTGCGACTCAGGACCACCGTTGGCGAGCAACGGGTACTCCTGGGCGATAGCCCCGTGGTGTTGGACCTGGAGGGACCGCTCGTCACCCTGAACGCTGGTGCCGACGGCTTCTACCGCAGCGAGGTGGACGTCTCCCCCGACCCGGGGAGGCTCACCGCCGTCGAACGAGCCATGTATGTCGACGACCGGTGGGCGGGCACTCTGGGTGGCAGGCACGACCCGGGTTCCTTCACCGGGTTCGCCGAGGCATTCGTCGATGACCCGGACCTGGCCGTGTGGCAGGCCGTACTGCGCGGCTTCTACACGATGGACCTCGTGGCACCGGGCCGCCACCTGATGCTGGCTGCGGAAGTGGCCGGCCTGCTCGAGGGCATGGTGCAGCGCCTCGGCTGGGAGCCTTCCGACGACGAGGACGACCGCACCAGACAGCTCCGGGGCGTCCTGCTCGCCGCCGCCGGCACCCTGGCCGACGACCCGGACATCATCGGCCAGGCCCGCCACCGCTGGGCTTCTGGAACCTCAACCGATCCGGCCGTGGACGGCGCGGTGGTGACCATCGTGGCCAGCCACGGTGACTCCTCCGACCGGGCCGAGTGCCGTCGACGGTTCGACGCCTCCGAGACCTCCCAGGGGCAGCAGCGCCACCTTCGCGCGCTGGCCCTGTTCCCCGGACTCACCGAGGTGGAGACCCTCCTGGAGGAGGTCAACCGGGGAACGATCCGCACCCAGGACGCCCCGTTCCTGATTCGTTCGCTTCTGGCCCACCCGCACCAGAGGATCCTCGTGTGGCGCAACCTGGTCGACCACTGGGAGGACCTGAACGGTCGACTGCCGTCCAACAGCATCGCCAGGATGCTCGAGGGCATACGTGCCCTGGGAGCCGAGGTGGACCCGGACGTGGACCGGTTCCTGGACGACAACCCGGTCCCCCAGGGTGCGCTAATGGTCGCCCAGCACCGCGAACGCCGCCATGTGAACCTCCGCCTGGCCCGGAGGCTGGACCCGACCTGACGGCCCCGTACGAGCCGTCGCCTCACCCCTCCATGTCGAGGTCGAGGCGGAAGGAACCGTCACGGTCCAGCAGGGTCGCCACCAGGTGGTGGTCACGTCCAGCCGGATCGGTGGCGGTACAGGCGAATACCTGGCCCTCGCGTGCGACCCTCACCGCCGGCGTGCAGGCGAGCGCGTTGACCACCCCGATGTCGGACTCCAACCGAACCGCCACCGCTTTAGCCACGTCCACGGCCTCCACCAGGTCCACCCGGGACTCCACACGGATCCGACCGTCGATGGAGGGCCTGTGCACGAGGACCCGGACCTCCACCCCGGCCAGGATCGCGGTGCATGCCACGGGACCCAGGCCATCGGGATCCGGGTCACCACAGTCCACGTCCTCCACGGCCCCCGGATGCGCCGGCACGAGCAGGGCGGGAACCTCAGCCTCGACCGCCTCCAGGTCGAATGCCTGTGCCCCTTCACCACCGCAGCCGGCCGCCAGCACGGCAAGGACCAGGCCGACGACCAGCCCACCGCCCGCCCGCCGGGCGACCGAGCCGGTCAGTCCCACTCGGAGGCGAACGCCAGGGCCTCCTCCCAGGACGCGCCAGCCTCCAGGAGGCCCTTGGACTGCATGACCTGCCTGGGCCGGTTCATTCCCAGCGCAGCGGTGAATCGACCATCCCGCCCGTAGAAGGCGGCGAACCGGTGCTCGGCTGTAGATCCCGCCACCACCCTCACCTCGTCGTCCGGGTGCGGGCGGCCGGCCAACTGGACCTTCCGGTCGTACTGGTCGGACCAGAACCATGGCACCGGTGCGAATGGCGTCGCCTCCTCGTCGGACTGCAGCAGCCGGCGGGCGGCGTGGACCCCCTGCTGGACCGCGTTGTCCCAGTGTTCCACCCGCATCAGCCCGTCGTAGCGCGGGTTCGGCCAGCGGGCCACGTCGCCGGCGGCCACCACACCGGGTGCCGCCAGACAGGTCCCGTCACAGACCACGCCATCGTCCAGCGTCAGGCCCGAACCCTCCAGCCACTCGGTGTTGGGGACGACGCCGATGCCCACGACCAGGAGGTCCACCTCGAGGGTGGCTCCGTCGGCCAGGCGCACGCCGGTCACGCGACCCTCACCCAGCACCTCGTCGACGCCGACGCCGGTTCGCAGGTCCACGCCGTGGTGACGGTGCACATCGGCCATCACCGCACCCATCTCCACGCCCAGCACCCGTCCGAACGGTGCCTCCAACGCCTCCACCATGGTCACCTCGACGCCCCGCCCGATCGCCGTGGAAGCCACCTCCGCTCCTATGAAGCCGGCTCCCACCACCATCAACCGCCTGGCACCGTCAGCCAGGGCGTCACGTATGGCCGCAGCGTCGTCGCGGGTGCGCAGGGTATGCACACCGGCCAACCCCACGGTTCCCGGCAGGGTCCTGCATCGGGTTCCCGTGGCGATGACAAGGCCATCGAACGGTTCGACAGCGCCGTCCACCTCGAGGGTCCGGCCGGCCACGTCCAACCCGGTGGCACTGCACCCGAGGCGCAGGTCCAGCTGTAGGTCGGCAAGCTTCTCGGTCGTCGTGAGCGCCAACCGGTCGTCGTCCAGATCGCCGGCCAGGTACTTCTTGGACAACGGTGGGCGGTCGTAGGGGGCGTGGGGCTCGTCGCCGATCAGGCTGATCCTGTCCTCGAAACCATCGCGACGCAGGGTCTCGGCTGCCCAGTAGCCGGCCAGGGACGCACCGACGATGGTGACCGCGGAACGCACCACTGGTCAGTCCTCCAGCGAGATGGCCTGCTTGGGGCAGCGCTGGACGGCCTGCTCCACCACGGCCCTGCGGTCCTCGCCGGGGTTCTCCTCCAGGATGTAGAGGAAGTCGTCGTCACGAACCTCGAATACGTCCGGAGCTATCTGCATGCAGATCGCGTTGCTCTCACAAAGGTCGAAGTCGACGACTACTCGCATTGCGTCCCCTCCCGGGTCCGTTGGTGGTTCGCCCCCGGGGGGACCGTGGCTGACGGTCAGATCGTAGGCACTGGCGGGCCGTCAGGGCTTGTCCGCACCGACCACCCACATGGCGAAGTACTGGGCGCCGCCTCCGTAGGCGTGGCCGAGGGCCACCCGGGCGCCGTCCACCTGGTGCTCGCCGGCCATGCCGCGGACCTGCAGGGCGGCCTCGGCGAACCGGATCATCCCCGAGGCGCCGATCGGGTTCGACGACAGCACACCGCCCGAGCAGTTGACGGGTAGGTCGCCGCCGTCCAGGCGGGTGGCTCCCTCCTCGACCATCCTCCAGCCCCTGTCACGTTCGGCGAAACCGAGGCTCTCCAACCAGATCGGCTCGAACCAGGAGAACGGCACGTACATCTCCACGACGTCGATCTCCCTCCGGGGGTCGGTGATCCCGGCCTGCCTGAACAGGTCCACGGCGCAGTCCCGACTGGCCTGCGGGTTGACCTCGTCGCGTCCCGGGAAGTTGTTGGCCTCGGATCGCATGGCGGTCCCATGCACCCAGGCCACTTTTCCGGGCGATGCGTCGCCGGCAGCCTCGTCGCCCAGCACCATGGCGCACGCCCCGTCCGAGGACGGGCAGGTCTCCGAGAAGCGGATCGGATCCCAGAGCATCGGCGCCTCCACCACCTGGTCGAACGTCAGGTCGTGCTGGCGGAGGTGGGCATACGGGTTGGAGAGGGCGTGTTGGCGGTCCTTGAACGCCACCATGCACCCGACCAGCTCCGGGGCTCCCGAGCGGGCCATGTACTGGCGGATGATGGGCGAGAAGTAGCCGCCCGCTCCGGCGTTGATGGAGACCGAGAAGGGCTGCGGCAGCGAAAGGGCCCAGGTGGCGTTGGACTCCGACTGCTTCTCGAAGCCGAGGGTCAGGACCCGTCGATGGATCCGGCCCTGGATGAGCGACGCGGCGACCAGCGCCGTGGAGCCACCCACCGAGCCCGCCGTGTGGACGCGCAGGATCGGCTTGCCGACACAACCCAGGGCATCGGCCAGGTACAGCTCGGGCATCATGAGGCCCTCGAAGAAGTCGGGTGCCTTGCCGATCACCACGGCGTCGATGTCGGACCAGCCCAGGCCTGCGTCCTCCAACGCACGCATGGCCGCCTCCCGGACCAGGCCGGCCATGGAGACGTCGCCACGCGTCGACCGGTAGTGGGTCTGTCCCACCCCGAGGACCGCCGTGCGTTCTCCGCCCACCGCTACTCCCCCTCCATGACGCAGACCAGGTTCTGTTGAAGGCAGGGGCCGGACGTCGCATGCGCCAGGGCCCTGTCCGCCCCACCCGAGGAGATCCGCCGGGCGGCCTCGGCGATCCGGACCAGCCCGGCCGCCATGAGGGTGTCGGCAGCCAGCGCCCCACCCGACGGGTTCACCACGGTGTCGGCTCCCAGGCCCAGCTCGGTGGCCAGGATGTGTTCCTGGCTGGTGGTCGGCCCGTGCAGCTCGGCGAGGTCCAGGCGATCCTGTCCCGCCCCGGCCATCTGCGCCGCCAGCGCTGCCGACGGGGACCGGGTGAGGTCCCTGACACCCAGGCCGTGTGCGTCGATCCGATGGTCGATACCCCGGATCCACGCCGGGCGCTCGCACAGCGAGCGGGCCCGGTCTCCGGCGGCCAGGACCACCACGCAACCGCCATCGGACTCGGCTGCGATGTCGGATGCTCGCAGCGGATCGGCGACCACCGGTTCGGACAGCACTCCGGCCACCGTGGCCCCAGCCGAGGCCCGGAGGGCATTGGGGTTGCCGACGGCGTGGTGCTGGCTTCGCACGGCGATCTCGGCCAACCCCTCGGCGCTGACCGCACCCGATTCCAGGAGCAGCCGGGCCTGGAGGGCTGCCACCGCGTGGGCGTCCGGCCAGAGCGGCGCCACGGTGTAGGGATCCAACTGGACGGCCAGCACGTCACGTCGTGAGCCGGGTGAGGACTTTCCATAGGAATAGACGAGCGCCGTGTCGACCTCCCCCACCTGGAGCTTCACCCAGGCCTCGTAGAGGGCGAACGCCCCGTCCATCTCCACGTGGCTCTCGCTGATCGGCGGGAACGCGCCCACGGCGTCCAGCGTCTGGACGAAGGAGAAGCCCTGCCCCGCCAGGAAGTCACTGCTCCCAGAACAGGTGAAGCCGATGTCCGCCTGCGTCAGGCCGACGGCGCTTCGCGCCTCGTTGATGAGGGGCACCATCAACTGCACGTCGGTGGTGAAGGTGAGCGCCTCCACCTGGTAGATGGCCGACGAGACCACGGCCACCTCACGCATCCTCGCCACCTCCCGCTGCCGACTGCTTCAGCGCCCAGGCCCGGTTGCCGGCCTCGTCGATGGGTACGTCGGGTTGGCCGGTGGGTTCCCAGTGCAGGACGTTCTCTGCTGTGGCGCCCAGCTCGGCGTCAGGCTTCCAGACCGCACGGACCCTCATTCCTATCCGGACATCAGCCGCAGCACAGCCGGCAACCAGCCCCAGGAAGCCGATGTCGGCCCCGTCCAGGTGGATCCAGGCACTCACGTACGGGACCGGCAGGTCCTTTCGGCCCGGGATCGGCAGGTGGGTGATGCAGAAGCTGCCCACGTGACCTGTGTCGACCAGGTCCACCATCTCGTCGGCCACCACGCCGTTGCGCGGATCGACGCCACGTGGAGGCACGAACACGGCGCCGTCGACCGGTGAGCGGTTGCCGAGGATCCGCTTGGAGGCGTAGGCACGCAGGTACTGCTGGGCCGCTGCGCTGGGTATGAAGTCGTACTCCAGGCGGATGGGCGTGCGCACCGATAGCACCGGCTCGACGTCGCTGATCGAGGGAGGCAGCTGGATGGGAGGGCCCTCCGCGACCTGGTCGGCGGGGACCTCGTGGGGAACCGGCGTATCCGTCACGATCCCTCCGACGTGTCCCGAGGCACCGGTACGAAGCCCACCAGGTCAGTGATGTGGCCGACCCGTTCGGCCCTCCAGACCGCCTCCACCCGGAGGCCTGTGGCCATCTGGTCCGGGGAGTCCACCAGGACGCCGTGGAGCAGCGGTGTATCGGCGCCGTCCAGGAGGACCAGGGCCAGCCCGTGGGGCGTGTCCCACGGGGATCCGGGACGGGGCGGGTCCACCCACGTCCACGACACGATGCTGCCGGTCGAGGACACCTCGACCACCTCGTTGAGCGGCTCGCTGGTGACCGGGTCGTACTCCACGGGCGGCACCATCACCGTGCCGTCGGCACGCCGGATGCCAACCAGGACCGCCTCGCGGAGGCCGGTCAGGAAGGCACCCACCACCGGTCCCGTGGTGCGTATGAACGGATACTCGATGACCAGGTCGGCCCGCAGGGGCGGAAGCCCGGAAACGTCCTGATCGGTCATGACACGACCGGATCCATGATCAGACTGGCCGGTACCGGGCTAGAAGTCGATGACCTGGCGGATCACGTCGGCATCGCCCATGCAGGCCATGGCGTCGTTGATCTCGTCGATGCGGATCCGACGGGTGATCATCCCGTCCAGGTCCAGGCGGCCGGACTTGTAGAGGCGCAGGAAGCGGTTGAAGTCGGTGCGCACGTCGGCGCCGCCGTACATCGAGCCGATGAGGGTCTTCTCCGAGAAGAACATCTCGAAGGCCGAGAGCTCGAAGGTCTCCTCTGCGCGGCCCACGCCCACGATGCAGCAGGTGCCTCCCCGTCGGGTCATGTCGAAGGCCTGGCGCATGGTGGACGGCATGCCGATGCACTCCATGGTGAAGTCGAAGCCCTCGCCACCCGTCACCTCGGCAATGGCCGCCGGCAGGTCCTCGGGAAGCACGCCGTGGGTGGCGCCGAAGGCCTTGGCCCGGTCCAGCTTCCCCTCGTGCAGGTCCACGGCCACGATGGCCGCTGCCCCGGCGATCCGGGCACCCTGGATCGCAGCGACGCCGACCCCACCGGCGCCGATCACCAGCACGGACGAACCGGGGGTGACCTTGGCGGTGTTGAGGGCGGCACCGACGCCGGTCGTGACACCGCAGCCGACGAGTGCGGCGACGTCCAGTGGGACGTCCTTGTCGATCTTGATGGCTGCCATGCCTGGAACGATGGTCTCCTCGGCGAACGTGCCACAGCCGGTCATGGCACCGACGACCGTGTCGCCCCGCCGGAACTGCGGGTTGGAACCCATGGCGATGAGCCCGTTGATGCAGAGGTTGGGCTGGTTGCGGCCGGTGCAGAACGGGCAGGTGCCGCACGGCGGGGAGAAGGCGATGATCACGTGGTCGCCGGGCACAACATGGGTCACGCGTGTCCCAGGACGGCTGGCGGTGCCTGGGGGATCGTGCCGTTCATGGCAGACAGGTCGGAATGGCAGACGCCGCTGTGGGCGATCTTCACCTTCACGTCGCCGGGTGCCATGTCCCTGAGGGTCACGTCGTCGGCTACCACCAACTCCTCGGTCGGACATTCCATGAGGATCGCTGCGAGCATCGGGGCTCTCCTTCGTCTTCGGGCATCGGGCATCGGGCTCGATGCCAACGTGGGCCAACGTACCGGTCTCCGGCTGCGTAGGTGAAAGCGGACGGTTGGTCGTCTGGCGTGGGCCCGGGGCTAGCGTCGCCGCGTGGACCTCAGGACGACCCGCTACGAGACCGTCGGCTCCACCGGAGTCATCTTCCTGTCCCGCCCCGATCGCCGGAACGCCTGGACCGGACGAATGCACACCGAGTACCGGTGGCTCCTGGCCGAGGCGGAGGCAGATCCGGCTGTGAGGGTCGTGGTGGTCACGGGCGACCCGGAAGGCGGCGCCTTCTGCGTGGGCGCCGACGCCGCAGCGCTCGACGGCCACATCGCCAAGGGTGGATACGACCCGGGAACCAGCGCCGACATCCCGACACCGGGCTACGGCGTGAATCCGGCGTTCGACGCCGACTTCGCCTACCACTTCGGCCTCTCCACCCCGGTCGTGGCCGCCATCAACGGCGCCGCTGCGGGGGTGGGCCTGGTGCTGGCATGCTTCGCCGACCTCCGGTTCGCCGTACCCGGTGCCAAGCTCACCACCGCACACGGGAAGCTGGCCCTTCCGGCCGAGTACGGGCTGTCGTGGCTGCTGCCGCGCCTCATCGGTCTGGGACGCGCCAACGACATGCTGCTGACGAGCCGGGTGGTGATGACCGACGAAGCCCTGGGAACGGGCCTCGTGAACGGGCTGTCCGATGGTCCGGACGTGCTGTCGCACACGCTCGACTGGATCGAGGAGTTCCTCTCGCCCGTGGCCAGGTCAAGCCTCGCCGCCACCCGCCGGCAGGTCTACTCGGACCTCCACGGCGACGTGGCTTCCTCCGTGAACCAGTCGCTGGCCCTGCTGGACGAGCACATGCGGACCTCCGACTACGCCGAGGGGGTCCGGGCGCTGACGGAGAAACGGCCTCCCGACTTCACCTGAGGCGAGCGGCCGCGGCCGGCACCCCTGGCGGCGCTACCCCTCCAGGTTCCGATCGGACAGGACGATCCCGTCCTCGTCGGCCCACAACCACATGCCGGGAGACACGTCCACTTCCCCGATCCTCACCTGCACGTCCCTCTCGCCGGCTCCGCGCTTCACGCTCCGACGGGGGCTGCTCCCCCGGGCACGGATCCCGATCGTGGTACCGCGGAGCTCTCCCACGTCGCGGACGCAACCGTCCACGAGGATTCCGGCCCAGCCGTTGTCGTCCGCCATCTGGCCGAGGTTTCCCCCCACGAGGGCGCAGCGTGTCGAACCACCGCCGGCGATGACCAGCACCCGACCTGCGCCGTCCTCCTCCAGGGCGTCGCGCACCATGGAGTTGTCCTCGAGGACCGCCAGGGTGCTGACCGGGCCCGAGAACGAGGTGGCGCCGCCGTAGGACCCGAACGCCGTGTCCAGGACGACGACCTCGTCGCCGTGCCCGTCGCAGATGTCTGCGGTGGGGATCACCCGGCCGATCCCCCGATGAACTCGTATAGGCGCGCCTTTGGTCGCCCTACGCAGGCCACCAGCGGTCCGTCACCCGAGAGGTCGCCCCGGACCAGAATGGGCCGCTGCAGGAGCGCCTTGCGCCGGGCCAGCAGCTCGACCACCGCTGCAGGATCCCCGACGTAGTCCTCCTCCACGAGCCCCAGCTTCGAGAACTGCGAGTCCTTCCTCACCAGGTCCTCGACGGGGCCGTCCAGCCCGGCGGCGATGCGGGCCAGGAGCGCCTCGTCGGGCGGCTCCTTCATGTAGGGGATGACGTCCACTTCCACCCCGAGCTCCTCGGCGACCGCCAAGGCGTTCTTGGAAGCATGTCAGTGGGGGTTGTGGAAGACGGTCAGTCCTGCCATGCGTGGGCCTCCGTTCAACGGTCGGTCAGTCGGGGTAATCGACGTGGGCTTTCAGGTGGGTGCCCGCCTCGTCGGTCCAGCCCTTGGATCGGGCGTAGGAGACCATTCCGGAGAAGCTCTCGTCCCAGTCATCGTCGGTCAGCCCGGCCAACCAGTGGCGGACGGCCGACTCCGCTATCCAGAGGTGGTCACCGTCGGGCCGGGTTCCCTCTCCCATCATCGCTGCAAGGTCGGGAACGGAGAACCCGCCCGGAGCCTCGACGTGGAAGTCGGTGAACACGGTGTGCCCATCGACCCGCACTGCGCCCGTCTGGTCGACCCGGATGATCATCGTGCCATCCCTCCCTAGTACCCGCGCCAGACAGGGTCACGGCGCTCGCGGAAGCTGGCAATGCCCTCCTGTGAATCCAGGGTGCGCGAGTTGAGCTCCACCGCCCAGGCCTCGTTGTCCTCCAGCGTCCGACGGTCGACGTCCAGGGAGCGGTTCACCAGCCACTTGGTGAGCATGAGGCTCCTGGTCGGACCAGAGGCCAGGCGTTCGGCCCACTCGGTGGTGGCATCCTCCAGGTCGTCGCCAGGGACGACCTTGTTGCAGAGCCCGATGCGAAGGGCCTCATCGGCGGGGATGTCCTCGGCGAAGAACATGAGCTCCCTGGCCTTCTGCAGGCCGACCAGACGGGGCAGGATCCAGGCCCCCAGGCCATCGGGCACGAGGCCCCGGCGTGCGAAGACCTCGATGAACTTTGCGTGGTCGGCCATGATCACCAGGTCACAGCAGAGGGCGAGGTGGGCACCCACGCCTGCGGCCGTGCCGTTGACGGCGGCGATGACCGGCAGCTCGCAGTCCAGGATGGCGGGCATCAACTTGAGTTGGCCGTCCAGCATCATCCGTCGCGCCTCGCCAACGGCCGACTCGGGGGCACCGTCGGGCCGCGGAGCGGTCTCGCGTCCCACGCTGATGTCAGCCCCGGGACAGAACAACTTCCGGCCAGTTGCCGTTATGACAACGGCACGTGCCTCGAAGCGGCCGTTCAACCCGTTCAGGAGGGAGGCCATCCGGTCCCGCATGACGGGCGAGATGGCGTTGCCCTTCTCCGGGTTGTGGATGGTGATCCAGGCGACCTGGTTCCTGATCTCGAACCGGACCATGTCCTCGGGGCTGTCGTCCGGGGTGGGGTTCTCGCCGCTGGCCATAGAGCCGACGGTAACCCGCCCCGGCACCGCCCCGACGAGACGGGCAGCTGCCGGGCCCAGGTCCCGTGCGAGGCTCAGACCGCGTCGGAGCCGCGCTCGCCGGTCCGGATCCGGACCAGGTTGCCGACATCGGTCACCCAGACCTTGCCGTCGCCGATCTTCTCGGTGCGGGCTGCGGCCACGATGGCATCCACCACGCTGTCAGCCAGCTCGTCGTCCACCACGACCTCGACCCGGGTCTTCGGGGTGAACAGGACCTTGTACTCGGTCCCCCGGTAGGTCTCGCTGTGGCCGCCCTGTCGGCCGAACCCCTGCACCTCGCTCACCGTCATTCCCTGCACCCCGAGGGTTGCCAGGCTGTCCTTCACGTCGTCCAACTTGAAGGGCTTGATTACCGCCGTTACCAACTTCATTTCCCGCCTCCCGGTAGGTGATGCGTCAACGTCGCTTTCGGCGCCAACTGTTGATACAGATCATCGCTTGTACCATCTGCAATGGCAAGTATCTGGCACTTGTATGACATTTACTACCCATTTGTATCAGTACGATAGACAATCAACCCACTAGGCTTGCGGCCATGCCGACACCGTCCATCGCCGAGTTCACCGATGCCTCGGGGCGTCGACGTCGCATGGTGGTCCGGCTGGATCCGACGGCCGCCGTACCCCTCTACGAACAGCTCCGGGCCCAGGTCTCGGTCATGGTCGCCGTCGGGCAGCTCGAGCCGGGATGCAGGCTTCCCACGGTCCGCCACCTGGCCGCGACGCTCGGGCTGGCCCCCGGCACCGTGGCCAGGGCCTACGGCGAGCTGGAACGCGACGGGACCCTGGTCGGGCAGGGTCGACGCGGCACCTTCGTCTCCGCAGAACCACCGCACTCGGAGCCACTGCGGCAGCGCCGGGAACGACTTGCCGCCGCTGCGGACCGGTTCGCGTTCGAACTCCGGCAGCTCGGGGTGGACGCCGACGAATCCCACCGACTCCTGGACGAAGCCCTCACCCGTACCGCTGCCGACGAGGCGGGCATCGGAGCACCCACGAGCTGACCCTCGGAGCCGGACCAGCCAACCGGTCGGGCCTGTCAGCCCCCGCTGCCGAACACCGGTGCCGGGTCCGGGGCATCCCGGATGGAACGGTGTACCGCCTCGCCCACCTCGGCCACCTCGAAGCGGCGACCGGCGACCGATACCACCGGGCCGTGCTGCCATCCGTCGCAGACGTTCAGGCTCCCGCCCGTTGCCTCGAACACCCGGCCGGTCACGTCACAGTCGGCGCTTCCCAACCAGACCATCAACGGCGAGACGTTGGCAGGGTCCTTGTCGTCCCACCCGTCCGGAGCCTCCGCCCCGTAGAAGACACCCTCGGTCATGCGGGTACGGGCGTCAGGAGCCACACCGTTCACGAGCACGCCGTAGCGCCCCCACTCGGCCGCCGCCTGCACCACCAGCAGGGCGATGCCCGCCTTGGCCGCTGCATAGTTCCCCTGCCCGATGCTTCCCATCAGGCCGGCGCCGGAAGAGGTCATCACGACACGCCCGTCCACCTCCACCCCGGCCTTGGCGAGGTCCCTCCAGTAGGCGATGGCATGGCGGGCCGGGGCGAAGTGCCCCTTCAGGTGCACACGCGTGACCGAGTCCCACTCCTCCTCGCTCATGTTGGCCAACATGCGATCCCGCAGGAAGCCGGCATTGCAGACCAGCGTGTCGAGGCGACCGAAGGCGTCGATCGCCTGGGCCACCATGGCCTCGGCCTCCCCCCAGTCCGCCACGTCGGAACCGTTGGCGACCGCTTCGCCTCCCATCGAGCGGATCTCCGCGACCACCTCGTGGGCGGGTCCTCCGGCCGGACCATCGCCGTCCCTGGAGACGCCCAGGTCGTTCACGACGACCTTCGCCCCCTCGGCGGCGAATGCCAGTGCATGGGCCCTTCCAAGGCCCCGACCCGCACCGGTCACGATCACGACCCGTCCCTCGCAACTACCCATCGACCCGACCGCTCCCGCCTCGTCCATCCGGAGATCCGCCACCAACCCTAGGGAACGCCGTGAACTGGGCGGCCACCGGACCGTGGCGACCTGAAGTCACCGCTCAACCAGCGACCCGCACCTCTCCGACGTGCACACCGGAGTGGTTCACGAGTAGCGACGGGGCCGGATCCGGGAGGCGGCCCCAACGGGCCAGGATCCACTCCACCGCAACCTCGGCAGCCCGGGCAGCGCCGTCGCGGACCTTCAGGGCCAACCCGATGCCATCAGCCGGGAGCACGGCGCAGAAGACGCCCTCGGCGCCCGTCTTGACCACCGTCCCACCTGTCGCAGCCCCGATGAGGCGCGTGCAGGCCCGGGCGCTACCGGCCACGAGGAACGGCTCGCTCCGCATGGCCGATAGCAGGCGGTGGGCCGGCGAGCCGGCGGGTTCGGCACCGATGGCCGCCCATCCCGAGGCCAGGCGGTCCAGGGGCATCGACCAGACCGGAATCCCGCAGCCGTCCACCCCGGGATGGGCGGCCGTCAGGTCCACACCGCAGGTACGTTCGATCGACGGGGTGACGTGGTCCGCCTGGAGCCGGTGGCCCGGGTCGAGATAGCCGTCCAGCGGCAGGCCCAGGTGGCGAAGGACCGTCAGGAAACCCGTGTGCTTGCCCGAACAGTTGTTGTGTACCGCCGTGGCCTCGCCACCGGCGGCGGCCAGGACGGCGGCAGCCGG
>LWDU01036226.1_pt1 | contig 16871 bp, 8 predicted proteins | sample 727161 | NCBI WGS metagenome assembly LWDU01 (sample SAMN04566230, study PRJNA314399) | hydrothermal vent metagenome | isolation source: deep sea hydrothermal plume seawater | place: Mexico: Gulf of California, Guaymas Basin | collected 2004-07-11
GTTCACGGCAATGAGCCGGCCGGGTATCGGGCAGCACTGCAAATCGGTCACTGGCCAATTGTCCGTGGCAGGCTGGTCGTGCTGCCTCGTGTCAACCGACTGGGACTGTTGGCCGACATTCGCTGGAACCCTGATTTTCGCAACGATCGCGTTCGACGAGACCTCAATCGCAACTTCCCAACCAAAGAGCGTGTTCAGACACAGACGCCATTGTGCCAGGCGATCTGGCAGTTCGTCACTGAGCATGAACCGGATTGGGCGTTTGACCTGCACGAGGGATTCGATTTTCATCGTCTGAATTCGAAGTCCGTCGGATCCAGTGTTATCGCATTTCCTGAACAGGTCGAATTTGCGCGGGCTTTGCAACAAGCCGTTAACGCTGACGTAGCACCGGATCGACATTTTGATTTGCTGGCGAAGTCCGGTCCCGTCAACGGAAGTCTCGCCCGAGCGTGCCGCGAACAGCTGGGGGCGAAGAGTTTCATTCTGGAAACGACGTTCAAAGATCAGCCGGTTTCGAAACGGACTCGGCAACATCGACGGATGATGTCGACCGCACTGCAGCGCATCGGCCTGATTGATGTTGACTGTGCCGATCTGCTGATCCCTGCAGGCAGGTTGGACGTCACGCGAGTCGCGATTTTCGATGATCATGGCGCCAACGAGACGAAGGTACTGAACGTTATCGACGATCGTCCAGGGTTTTTTGTAAGTCACATTGGACCGGCAGACCTGCGGCCGACGGTGCTGACGCAGATTGACGTGTTGCTGTTTCCCGGTGGTTCCGGCAGCAAGCAGGGCAAAGCCATTGGTGAAGAGCGACGACGTCACGTGCGGCAGTATGTTCGGGACGGTGGCGGAGTTGTCGGCATTTGTGCAGGAGCATTTCTTTGTACGTCGCACTACGATTGGTCGTTGAACCTGATGAATGCCGCCGTGTTTAACAAGACGGTCGAGATTCCCGGCAAGGGCCGCAAGTCGATGTGGTATCGAGGCCCCGCGACCAACATCGATGTGGACGTCACGCAGGACGGTGAAGCCGCATTGGGGATCCGGGGACTTCATTCCATCAGCTATCACAACGGTCCCATCCTGTCGCCGGGCGATGATCCGTCAGTGCCCGCATACACACCACTCGCATACTTCCGCACAGAAAACGGTGTTTATGATCCTCAGAAGAACACGATGGTCGGCGCACCGGCCGTCGTGGAATCGCTGTATGGCGGGGGTCGCGTCCTGGCTATTAGTCCCCACTTTGAAGTCGTGCTGCGAGCCATTGAATACGTTCGGCGGCGACCAGGGACCGAATCCGACTGATGGACGGGCATTTTTCCACGTCACTCGGCGCCCCACAGTTTTTTTAACAGGTCGTGCATCTGCAGATCGTGTGTTTTCAGCTCAGCGCGGTTGAACGGGTAGAAATCGTTTTTTCCGAAATAGGCTTCGGTGGATTCGGCAAAGTATTCTTTGTGATTGGACAACGCGTAGGCTCTGTCGATGACGGTCGTTCTTCCGTTGAAACGTTTTACCTTTTCGTAACCGCCGGATTCGCGGGCGACTTCAAAGGCGGCGACGACAGCGGGTGTATCAAAGCCAAGGACTCGGTCGTGATAGGCATGAGCCAGTTCATGCAGCAGCAGGTAGGGCATGCGGCGATCTTCAAAGGCGAAGTTCGACACGTTCGTGATTTCGATCGCTTTTTCCATCGCGGGGTCTCGGCCGTTGTTGCGTAGCCAGCCGGCACCCGGGTGATATTCGGCCGTCGGTCTGACTCCGTCGTACAATGGGTTGATCCATAACGGCACGGCCCGTAGCTGCTTCAGGGCGGCGGACGGAACCACATCGATGACGCGGTCAAGCTGCACCGTCAGCAGGCCCAGCATCTGTTTGGTTTTTCCTGCCTCGTCACGCCAGAGTTTGTCGTTCAGATGGACGGTCCAGCCGTTCACGGAAAATGTCGCGTGCCGGGTGAGTGAGAAACGCGGATCTTTGCTGACACGAAGTTCGTTCGTCAGTTGATCTGATAGTTTCTGTCGTACCGGCGCGTAATCGGGATCATCGGCCACGTTCTGCAGTTGATCCGGATCGCGTTTGAGATCGTACAGCTCATCGTTCAATCGAGTGCCAAACGCGAGTTCGTTCAGTCGGCGAACGCGGTCGTTCTGATCGGCATGTTCCTGCATCCACTGCTTGGTTGGCGAGGGATCGACGTCAAACGAAAATGCCGGCGGTTTCGTCGGCCAGGGAGTGCTTTGAAAATCGTAGTGCGGGAGCTGACCTTGCCCTGCACCAGTCGGCCAGACGTCGGGTGAGAAGTTGCGGACATATAAGAAATCCTGTGTTCGGATGGCTCGAGCGGGCTGCCGATAGACATGACGCTCCCGGCCCAGCAGAACATGATTGCGTGCCGTTTCGGCCCATCCGGAATGCTCGGTCGTCAACTGCGGCAGCAACGATTGACCTGTCATGTTTGCTGGAACGGACAGTCCGGTTGCCTCCAGAAACGTGGGTGCCAGATCGGTGAGAGTCACGAAATCTTTGATCGAGCCGCCCGCCTTGATTCGCTGGCCCCACCGAATGGCCAGTGGGACTCGCGTACCCATGTCATAGAGAGTCGCTTTGCAGCGCGGAAACGGCATGCCGTTGTCGCCGGTCATCACGACGATCGTGTTTTCCAGTTCGCCGCTGTCTTCCAGCCGTTTCAGAATCTGTCCGGCGAAGCCGTCGAGTTTCTGTACGCGCAGGTAGTAGTCGCCAATATCTGTGCGCACCGTTTCGTTGTCGGGCAGACACGCGGGCACAACGATCTTTGCTGTATCGAGATCGCTGTTGTGGCTGGCCTGCCAGTCGTACGGCCGGTGTGGTTCGCCGGCGCCGTACCAGAAACAGAATGGTTCGTCGTCCTTGCGTTTGGCCATGAATTCGTCGAAGTTTTTGAATCGTGGGCCAAAGGGATCGTTGCCCCGGTATGTGTGTTTGCTGGGCCCCGCGCCTTTACGGCAGAAACCGGTGCGATAACCCGCTTGCGCCAGCAGATCCGGATAGACCGGCACGTCGGCCGCCAGTGAACCGCCAAGGCTGTCACCTTCCCCCAGTCGCCAGTGATATTGCCCGGTGACGACTGCAAACCGTGAAGGTGTGCAGGACGGTGCGGTGACGAAAGCGTTCTCGAACAACACGCCCTCGCGGGCGATGCGGTCGAAAGTGGGTGTCGCAACCACGGGATCCCCCAGAACTCCGGCGTGCGGCCATGACCAGTCGTCGCCCATGATCACAACGATGTTGGGACGATCATCGGCTGCGTGCAGCTGCGGTGTCAGACAAAACAGACACGTCAGCAACACGCCCGGAACGGCGGTCGGCAGTACGATGAAATTCGATCCGGTTCGGGTAGTGTCTGTTCGCATTGGTTTAGTCTCTGACAATGAGAGTTTCAGGACGTTTCGGCCACACAAACGTTGGTGATTTGCTGTCGTCGTAGCCGGAAAAACAAGCCACGTCTTATTGATCATGTGGGATCACTGCGCGGGCTGCACGATCACCGACAACAAAATGACCGAGCCGTTTTTCTTCGTTGGGCGTTGCGACCATCCAGACGGCGCCGGGGCGAGTCCGTTGGCGTTTGACCTTGCCCGGTTTGATCAGGCCGTAAGACTTTGGCTGGCCCTGGCGATCCATCCAGAACAGTTCGACAGGTGCTGCAAGTTTGTTCACGAAAGCTACCTGAAAAGTATTGCCATCGGGCTGTGAAGCCGGGATTGGCTGGTCGTTGGCGGGATGCCATGTCAGAGCGGGCAGCGACTCCAGTTTGGGTTCGACAAGCGTCGCAAAATCCTGCGGCGCGATCGCGCGAAGTTCGGCCAGTCTGTCGGCGTGCTGAGAGTTGTTCGCCAGATTGGTCCACTCGTACGGATCGTCCGCGATGTTGTAGAGTTCTTCATCATCGTTGGCGTAGTGGATGTAACGCCAATCGTCCGCACTCAGTCCGAAGCTGCGTGGTTCGCCAAGATGCGTGATCGAAACGTGATTCCATGCGGCTGCCGGATCCGTCAGCAGTGGAACCAGGCTTGGTCCATCGTTATCAGCTTTGGCTGGCAGACCGGCGAGCTCGGTGAGTGTTGGGAAAAGACTCAGAAGGTTGACCGGCCTGGTACACACGTTTCCGGCAGTCGTGCCGGAAGCCAGTCCGGGCGTGCCTTTGGGGACTCGCACCATCAACGGCACGTGCGACACCGCTCGCCAGGCAGTGAACTTCTGCCAGTGCTGCTTCTCGCCCAGATGCCAGCCATGATCGCTCCACAGAACAACGATCGTGTTGTCCTTGTTGGGTCCGTTCTCCAGCGCGTCCAGCACGCGACCCAGCATGGCGTCGGCAAAGTGAATCGATGCCAGATAGCCCTGGATGCCCTGCTTCCACTGTCCCTGTTCACGAATGTGAGGGAAGTAGCGATTCGGCCCGCGTTTTTTTCCGGCTGGTGGAAGATCGTCCAGATCGTCTTCTTTGTATCCGGGTGGCAGCTGAATGTCTGCCAGCGGGAACGGTTCGAAGTACTTCTTTGGAACGAACCACGGTTCGTGCGGTCGGTAGATACCGCAGGCCAGAAAGAAAGGGGTCTGATGTTCCTGCTGAAGTTGTTCGCCGACCCATTTCGAAACCAGCCAGTCGCCGCCGTATTCTTTGTCGGTCGCATCGAGTGCAGCCCAGTCGGTTTCGACATATTGCCACGGACCACCACGTGACAGACTGACCGGTCGTTCCGGCGGATAGAGTGTCCGTGGAAACGGGTTTTCAGTTTCTTTGGCGGGGAAGTACTCGTCCCACGATTGCGCGTCGATGAAGTAGTGCAGAATTTTTCCGGAGCCACTTGCTCGGTAGCCGTGGTTGCGGAAATGTTGCGGAATCAGTTCCGCGTCCGGCAATACTTCTCGCATTTTCTGGCCATTTGCATACAGGCCGGAACGGTGGGGTGAGCGACCGGTCATGATGGCTGTACGCGAAGGATTGCAGGCGGCACCGGGACAGTGAGCGTTGGTGAACAGCACTCCGCTGGCGGCAAGGCGGTCGAGATTCGGCGTGATTGTCTGGGGATTCCCGCCCAGGCAACCGATCCAGTCGTTCAGATCGTCCATGGCGATGAACAGCACGTTGGGCCGATCGGCCGCGTGGTCTTTGGCAGTTGCCGGACGTAACCCCAGACAGATGACAAGCACACAAACTGCCATGCATGAAATGGCGAATAGGGAATGTGATCCCGGACCATTAAGTTGGGTCAGCGAGTGCTGTGACGGGAAGCCCCGGCCCCAGGAAAACAGACTGCGATCGGTCATCTTAATTCTCAACTGTAAACTACCAGCTCTGCGGGTGAGGACTCATGAGGATTTTCCGTTCCTGATACAGGCCCGCCGTGCAAGCAAGTGTGTATCTCAAACGCACCAGACCCACTCGCTTGCGCTTATCGCTTGTATTGCCGCACCTTCACTTCGCAGAAAACAACGGCTCGTTTGTTGTACGCATCTTCGAAGCCACCAACGGAAGCGGTCTGACACCTTCCGAGCGTCAGCTCCAACCGGCCGGCGAAGACGGCTCGACTAATCCGGCGAAGCCGGGCATTACCAGATCTGAATGCGATCCTTGGGAAGCTTGTAGAGTTTGTCGCCGGGTTTGACGTCAAATGCCTCGTAGAAAGCGTTCAGGTTTGTGACAGGACCGTTCCCGCGAAATGCCGACGGAGAGTGTGGATCAACCACAAGTCGGCGCACAAGTTCTTTTTCGCGATACAGACGCCGCCAGATCTGACTCCAACCCAGGAAGTATCGTTGTGGCCCGGTGTGTCCATCGATAACGGGTGCCTTTCGGCCGTTCAGTGACAGGATGTAGGCTTTGTAGGAGATTGCCATGCCACTGAGGTCCGCGATGTTCTCACCGAGCGTCAATTTGCCGTTGAGAGTTTTCCCGGGCAACGCCTCATACCCGGCATATTGCGCGACCAGCTGACCTGTCAGTTTTTCGAAAGCGGTGCGGTCTTCGTCCGTCCACCAGTTTTCCAGGTTGCCATCGCCGTTGTACTTGCTGCCCTGGTCGTCAAAGCCATGACTGATTTCGTGGCCGATCACCGCTCCGATACCACCGTAGTTGACAGCGTCATCAGCATTGGGGTCGAAAAACGGGGGCTGAAGAATGGCGGCCGGGAAGACGATTTCATTCTTGCCGGGATTGTAATAGGCGTTGACCGTTTGAGGCGTCATGCCCCATTCCGTCCTGTCGACCGGCTTGCCAAGTTTGTCGATCATGCGCTGATGTTCATGCAGCGCTGATCGCCTCATGTTGCCGATCAAATCGTCCGGCCGAATTTCGAGCTTCGAATAGTCGCGCCATTTTGTCGGGTAGCCAATCTTGGGGGTGATCTTATGCAGCTTCTGCAGTGCCTTCATTTTTGTTTCATCGGTCATCCAGGCCAGGTCGTCGATGCTGTTTTCGTAGGCCTTCATCAGATTGCCAACCAGTTCGTCCATCCGCCGCTTGGCTTCCGGTTTGAAGTGTTTGGTTACATAGATTTGAGCCACGACCTCGCCCAGCACACCGAAGTCCCCTGCCCCGCCGCCACTTGTGGCATCAACTCCGCGTTTCCAGCGAGGCTTTTGCTCCGGCACTCCGGCCAGCTGTTTGCGATGCAGTTCGAAGTGAGCATCAACGAATGGTTTCGGCAGCAAAGGTGCGACGCCGTCCAGCAACCGAAACGAAAGATACGCCTTCGCCGCGTTCATTTTTGTCTCATTGCCAATCGTTTCCAGTGCCTGAAAATAACTGGGAGTCAACACGTTGACCTCGGCCAGATCCTTAACACCAACAGCGTCAAAGAAGACGGACCACGGTAGATTGGGCGTCAGTTCCGGCAGATCAGAGACTGAGTATTTGTTGTATCGCTTTTCCGCATCGCGAAGTTCGGTACGTGACCACTGTGCTTTGGCCAGTTTGGTTTCCAGTTCCAGAATCTGTTCGGCGGACGACTTGCCATCCGGCAGTCCGGCCAGTTCGAAAAGTCTTATGATGTAGTTCTTCAGGGCAACACGCGCACTGAGATATTTTTCATCGTCCTCAAGATAATAATCCCGATCGGGCAAGGTCGTTCCACTCTGGACAATGGCCGCCAGGTAGCGACTGGAATCCCTGGCATCCGTCGATACGAAGAATCCGACTGGTCCGCCGATGCCCATCGTCTGCAAATGGCCGAAGTGGCGAAACAGGTCTTTTCTGCTGGACAGATTTGCGATCGCATCAAGTGCCGGCTGAATGGATTTCAGTCCACGCTCGTCGATGAGCCGTTCGTTCATGAAGCTGGCGTAGAAATCACCGACCTTCTGACCGTTGGCATCGACCGGATTCTTTGTCGCCTCTTCAATGATTGTCCGGATGTTTTCACGAGCAGCGTCGTCCAGGGCCGTGAAGGAACCGTAGTTCGATTTGTCCGCAGGGATCTGAGTACTCAGCAGCCAGCGGCCGTTCACGTGTTGATACAGGTCGTCCTGCGGTCGGACGGAATGATCGAACCCGTCCGGATCAATGCCGGAAAACAAATCCTGTGCGGCCGAATCGTGACGGCAAACGGCCACGAACAGAAATGCGGCCATCGTGGCGTATTGTGAAAAACGAGTGAGCAAGGAATGATCCCTTCATCAACAGGGTGGAAACGGCGCGATGCGATCTTTAGCGATCCGATATTGTAAACGCGTTGAGAAAGGACATTAAGTCAGTCGGCGAAATTCGACCACGGGGCGTTGAAAATCTGTTCAGACGGAACTGTCGCGCAGACAGGAATGCCATGGTTTTCAGTGACGTCGAAATGCGTGCTGGTGCAGCGTCAACACTAAAAGCGGCGGTTGCGCTTCATACGGATTCGTTTAACGGTGAGCCGGAGGCGTTGGTTTTCCGGGCCAAATCGAAGTCGCCTACGGCTTGCCGTTAAATGTACGCTTCCCCAGAAGTAAAGTTTGACGACGCACTGGATGGCTGTCGAATTGCCAACTTACCGGGGAATCGCCACCGTCGGGACGAATTGTCCGTTCTTCCCTGAACGAATCTTCCGCGGAATATGTACGGATTGTCGCGATTACCGGGTGTTGCCGGCGAGATCGTGACGTCCGTGACCTTGAAAAGTCGTTTTCGCCTGCTCAGATTCCATATCAACGTTGCCTTCCCGGCATGGTGGCCGATAAAGAGACGGTGTGGCTTTTGTGAAATCCGATTGATGTTGGCTGGCGTGGCTTCATGCAGCATTCGTGGCTGAGCGACTTCGAAACCAGACTGGACCAATTGGAGCGTGCTTCAATCGGTGCTGACGTTGTTTTTGCCGACATTCACGATCTTGCCGTCGCAGCCCTGAAGTGTCTTGGTGCGGTTCACGACATCAGCGTCTGGCTCGCGCGCCCAACCGGAGTCGAAGGACTGAGACCGGACGGTCAGTCCCCGGCACCATCGGAATTCATACAGGCGGAGATTACGGCAGCAGCTGAGGAGGCGTTTGTTCTGACAGATTCTGCGTCAGCAACGTCACCCTCGCGGCGCCTGCTGACCGTTTCCGCTAAACTTGCGGACCAGGTGTCCTGTGTGATGCGAGTGACATTTGAGCAACTTAGTGCTCCGCAACAAACCTTTATTGAAGGTGCGCGTGCTGTTGTCGACGATGTGGGCGGCTGGGTGAGTCGTCATTTGATGTCACGTTACGAGCATCTGCTGACAGCTCAGACGGAACTCGCCAGCACGATCGGACGTCTGCATCTGAGTTCAAACTTCAAAGCGGCAGCGTCGGTGCTTGCTCAGGACGGACCGGCGGTTCTGGGTCGATGTCGCATTGCCGTACTTTTGCGGCGTGGAGAACGGTACCGGGTTCAAGCGATGACCGGCGTTCGAACTCCGAACGTGGAAGCCGAGACGGTGCGGGCGATTGAAGACGTCGTGAACAACAGTCACGCAGCGCAGTCCGCTATTGCCACATCGGAATGGCAAGAACTGGACCAGATTGATGAAGCAGGCGTTGCCGGTGCAGCGGCTGTTCTGCGACACGGCGACGTGGCAGCCATTCGAATGGCTGCCCTGGCAACGTCGGGCGATGAATCGATTGACTTCCCGATGGTGATGTCGGTCGAAGTCTTCACCAACACAGAACGTCCCAACGAACAGCTGCTGCGACAACTTTTGGCTGCTGCCGGTCCGGTCTTTGCCGGTCTGCACGAACAACAACGGACGCTGCTGGGTAAGGTCATCCACAGCGGAAAAATTCGCTGGTTGGTGGTTGCCGCCGTGCTGTTGGCCGTGCTGTCGATCTGTCCCGCTGATTTCGAAGTCGAAGCACCAGGGCAGATTGTTTCGACGAATCAGCGCCGGATCTTCGCGCCAGAGAACGGCACGATCGACGACGTGAGGTTTCAGAACGAAGACGTGGTGCAGGCAGGTCAGCTTCTGTTGAAACTTTCCAACCCCGATCTGGACCTCGAGCACCGGCGTGTGCAGGGCGACATCGACACCACCACGGCCAGGCTGGCTTCCGTGCATGCGACACGATTGTCGGGAGGAGACCCTCAACTCAGTGGCGAAGAAGCACAGCTGAAACAGCAGTTGCAGAATCTAAAGGAACAAAAAGTACTCGTCGAAAAACAATTGGCGTCACTGCAGATCACCGCTCCGTTTGCCGGAACGGTTTTTCGACGTGATTCGCAGCAGGAACTGATGTCACGGCCCGTCCAACGTGGACAACTGCTGCTGGAGATTGTGCCGACCGACAGCCGCTGGCAGCTGGAAATTTCCATACCGGATGACCGAATGTCCTATGTCACGAATGCTCGCCACCAGTCTGCAGAACTTCTTCCGATTCGCTACGTCGTGCGTTCCGCGCCCGAACAGGACTGGACGACAACGCTTACTCACGTGGACAATGCTGTGGAAGTCCATGACGGTCAAATGACCTGTCGAGCCACTGCATTGTTAACCACAATACCACAAGCGGAACTTCGTCCCGGGACAACGGTGACGGCAAGGATCGCCTGCGGCCGACGTTCTCTGGGATTTGTTATGTTTCGAGAGGTAATCGAGTTCTGGCGACAGGTACGCTTTGCCTGGTTTTGAAGCACGCGTTCGTCCGACGACAAACGGTCGCCAGCAAATCCCACCGTGTTTTCCGCTGATTCGTGGCCGCGCCCTGCACTCCACGGGCGGCTCACACGGCATGGTGGCGAGCGGCATCCAGCGCGGCAGCTTATGTCAAAGCCCCAGGCACCGGAGCCCTGATTCCCCGCGAATATACAGACGATTCCCAATGATCGCCGGGTGGGAGTAAATCGGCAGGTCCTCCGGAAAGACTCGCTGTCGTGAACTGATTTCTGGGCGGCCATCGGCGTTCATTAACAGGAGCTCACCCTTGCCAATGATCAGAAGCCGACCGTTATCCGCAACGACCGTGCCGTAATCGGCCAGTGCTTTGTCCCGGATGCGCCATCCCCGTGGCAGCGGCACTCTACGGGCTGCCCGTGACTCTGGCTAAATGAGACATAAGAACGCCTGGTCTTGTCTGGGTGATTTGTGTTTTTTCCGATTTCCTGCTGGATCCGAAAATTCCGTCTCAGCACGGTTTTGTCACCGCCGGCATTTGAATGTTCTGCGCGTTACAGCCGACGTACATACACGCAGTGGGCGCCGCAAATTTCTTTCCGTCCCTGTCGTAGCACCAGCCTTACATTGCCGTGCGACCGGTGGGGAGTTTCAGCGTGAAACTCGCTTTGCCGTCGTTGCTCGTGACGAGCGTGGCGGAATTCCGTTTTCTCCCATCGAGCGGCAACGTGATGCCACTTGCGTGAGTCTGTGTGGTGGTTGTGCCGTCTGTCTTGTGCCCGGTTTGTCGCGGTTTCGCCAACCGCGTTGAGTTGCCAGGCCCGCAAAACGTTTCAAGAACTGACCGAGCAATTTGCTCTGCTTTGCGATATCCTCCACTGTCATGGGGCGACTTTCCGTGGTTTCTTCGTGAAGTTTGCCGATACACGGAGGGTCGTGTTTTTCAGCGACCTGCGTGAGCGGACAGATTGATTTCGAGCGGCAGCTCGATTTTGGTTGCGGCCACACCACTTCAGGAGGCTAATCAATGAAGGAAACAACTGCTGTCCCGCGCCGTTCCACAAACGTGGCCCGGTCTGCTCTGACTGCCGTAGTGCTCATCTGCGTCGTTGGCCAGCTGCGGAGTTTGTGCGCTGACGAACAGAAAATTCACGTGTCACAGGTGACCATCAGTCTGGTGCGGGAATCCGATATTCCTGCGCGAGACGCCGGGACACTGGAAGAGGTTTCTTTCACAGAAGGTCAGTCTGTCAGGAAGGGGCAAATCGTTGCTGTACTTGAAAATCAGCAACAGAGACTGAAGCTGAAAGCAACGGAACTGAATCTTGAGGTTGCGCGGCTGCGAGCCGTCGATGATCTGCCGACGCAGACCGCGAACGCCCAACTGAAGGAATCTGTTTCCAGTCGACGCGTGAAGGAGGTCGCGTTAAAGATCGCCGAAACAGAAGCGGAAACGGATATACCGGTTCAGGTAGCCGCTGCCGACACAGAACTGCGGCAGTTGGAATTACAACGTGCTCAAAACGCGAAAGACTCTTTCGATGGAAGTATTTCCGCATCTCAAATCGACCGTCTGAAAACCGCCGTCCGTAAAGGAAAACTGGAAATAATCCAGGCGCAGACAAATCACCGAATTAACCAGCTGAAACCCGACGCAGAGCGCGCTGCAATCGAACAGAAGTCTGAGGAGATTGTTCGTTATCAAACCCTGGTCAAGCAGGAACAGAAGAATCTGATGGTGGCCGGAATCAACCAGCAGATTCACAACAATGACGTCGCGTTGGCGGAACTGGCACTGGAGCATCGCAACATTCGTGCTCCTTTCGATGGCGTGATTGTAGAAGTCGAACGCCATGTTGGGGAATGGGTCGAACCTGGCGCACCGGTGGGGCGGGTGATTGACCTGAAGACTCTGCGCGCGGAAGGCTTTCTGCAGGCGCAACAGGCGTCGAAAAATCTGGTCGGGCGGTCCGTCACGATCGATCTGAAATCCGTTCGTGAACCGGTTCAATTGCAGGGAATAATTACCTTTGTCAGTCCGCAGGTTGACCCTGTCAATCAGCAGGTTCGTTTCTGGGCCGAATTTGTGAACGCAGACATGCAGGCCCTGCCCGGCATGAATGCTTCGATGGTGATCGAATAGTCTTTCAGAAGAACAACGATCCGTATGGCCCGCTTCATTGCTTCGATGAAGGTGAGCGGGCCATTCTGTATTAGGTCCTGACGTGCAGTTTCCATGGTTAAAACGCGATGACCTTGTGGCGGTCCCCCACGATTCCGGTGGCTGGGTCGTCAAGGATCCGCTGACGCTGCATTACACGCACCTTGATGATATCGAATACTCTGTTTTGAACCTGATGGATGGCCGCATCAGCTTTGCGGAAGTGCTCGACAGAGCTCGTCAGCTTTGCCCGGAACGACGTCTGGTTCCGGACGATCTGGGACAGTTTGTGCGTGTGCTGGCCGGACATCAGCTGATCCGGCAACTCCGCGGCGGAGACTCGGCTCGTCTTGATCCTCAGGCGTCTTCCACATCTCCACTGAGACTCATCAGTCCTTTGTTTCGAATTCTGCGTCTGCAGCGTCGACTGCTCAATCCTTCGCGAATGCTGGACGCGGCAATGCCGTTGGTGTCAGTCCTGTACAAACCAGTTGTTGTGCGCACGATGATAATGATTGGGCTGCTGGCCATCACGGTCGTCGGTCTGCGTTTTGGCGAACTGCTGAAGGCTCTGCCGTCGATGGCAGACTTTCTGGGCCCGCAGAATATGATTGTCATGCTGCTTGTTTTTGTGACCGTCAAGGTCCTGCACGAAGCGGGCCACGCGTTTACTGCGCGATACTTTGGCGCAGAGTGCAACGAATGTGGCGTCATGCTGATGGTGTTCACACCCGTTCTTTACACCAACGTGTCGGATGCATGGCTGCTGCCTCGTCAACAACGCATGTTGATCACCGCCGCCGGGATCCTGATTGAACTGTTCATCGCAGCCGTATTTGTTTTGTTGTGGTCGTTCGCAGCACCAGGCACCACTCGGTCTTTGTTGCTGAACACGGTGGTACTGTGTTCCGTCAACACGATTCTGTTCAATGGGAACCCGCTGCTGAGATTCGACGGATATTTTCTGTTGACTGACTGGGTTGGTATTCCCAACCTCGCGTCACGCGCATCAGCCGTGGTGCAGCAGACACTGCTGCGACTGGTCACGGGCCATGACAGCGTTTCCATCGAGCCCATACGAACTCGTCGATTTCTGTTGGCATACGGCCTTGCGTCGGCTGCCTACCGAGTTCTGTTGACCCTGGCGATTCTGAAACTTGTGGATGTCATGTCCCGTGAGTGGCACGTGCAGTTTCTGGGGAATTTCCTTTCGGCTGTGATCCTGACCGGATTCGTTATTATTCCCGTTGTCACATTTCTGTTCCGAATTCTCGAACACGACGAGGCCAATTCACGATCGTGGTTCCGCATGACGATTGCAGCTGTCGTGCTGTTGCTGCTTGCCGAATTTCCGTTGCCCCATTCAGTGATTGCTCCGGCGATTGTGGAACCGGCGTCACGTCCGGTGTACGCAACTTTGCCAGGTGTGCTGGAACCGGTTCGTCGTTACGGCGATCACGTCACATCGGGCAGTGTCCTGGCAAAGCTGCATAACGTTGATCTGGAAAAGACCGAACAGAATTTGCGCAGCGGTAAGACTGAAGCTGCCCTGCAACTGGATTCGTTGCTGAAGAATCCAGCCACTGCAAACTCCGAATTGATTCCAGCGTTGCGGGAATCAAAGATTGCTGCCGAAAAACGGCTTGCGGAATTCCGGTCCGAAGCCGCATCGCTGGTCGTCACGAGTCCGACGGATGGAATGTTTCTTCCACCACCGGCGGTCCCGCGGCGCGATGATCCTCTGCCCGCCCACTGGCACGGAACGGCTGTGCAGAACAGAAACTCGGGTGCATGGATTCAACGCGGCACGTTGCTGGGTTACGTCGGAGAACCGTTCGACCTGACCATCAGTGCCGGTGTCCACGAAGACGATGTGGAATTCGTCTGCCAGGGGCAGCAGGTGGAGTTTCTGCCGAATACCGGAAGCACCTATGGAATTTCGGCTGTGGTGGAATCGGTCGAACGTCTGGAAGCGAATTCGCTGCCGGTTCAGTGGGCGATCGCCGGACTGGCAAGCGGCCAGCCGACGGAAGATGGGATCTCGCCCAACGTCGTCACCTACTTTGTCAGCATTCGGCTTAACGATCGCGTTGCTGTGCCACCACCGTTGTATTCCGTCGGCCGGGTACGGATTCACACGCGTTCCGCATCCTTGAGACAAAGATTCCTCAGATACCTGCGGCAGACATTCTAGTGTGTGGTCCGTCTTCGACGGTTTGTGCGAGCTACCGCTCGGAGACTATGGGTTCGGCCGACACGGTGCGTGCAAGCACGCTGGAACGTCCGCGTCGTCAATCGTCCGGCACAGCCGGACCTACGAACTTGCAACCCATCAGCAGTAGGCCGTGACCGAGCGAAGCGCTGTTCCGGCATCGTTAGCGCACTCCCGTTTCAGTTCATCCTGATTGCCGGAGCGGCGTCGCTGTGGCTCCTGGATTCGTCTATGGAACCCCCCGAAGGGATTTGTTCTATCCCACGTCAGCTTTACTCCAGTTGCCGTCAATTCGGCGCCAGGCGGCGTTACGATTCCTGTCCAGCAATACCACCGGCAATCGTTCGGGGCGAATGTTGTCGTAACACTGCAGCATGCCGAAACGTGTCAGGGCAGCGGGTACTCCGACGGCGGTAAAGCCCGGATGACCGGTCGACGGAAATGGGCCACCGTGGTTCATCGCGGCCGAGACGGCAACGCCGGTTGGCATTTTGTCGTTCAGCAGTCGCCCGACTCTGGTTCGCAGTGCCGGTTCGATGGTCGCATACGAATCGTCGTCACTGCCTTCTGTGTCTGAATACACGCAGCCGGTCAGATTGCCTTCCAGAGATTCCGCAATGGCCATCATCTGCGCCACATCGTCCGCCAGCACCACTAATGAGCCGTTGCCAAAGGTTTCGGTCTGGAAGACTTCCGGATCTTCCAGAAAACGGCTTCCGCCGACAATCATCAGAGTGTTGTTAAACGAAACGCCCGTTCCTCCGCCCGCTTGTCCGCCCGCAACAACTTCGACTCCGGCTTTCTGAAGTGTTTCGACTCCGGCCGCAAAGCTCGTGCGGACCCCTTCGCTCAGCATCGTGCCCACCGCCGCGGCCCCGAATTTTTCCGCGACGGATTTGACGAAGCCATTGCCGGCATCGTTCGCCGGAACGACAACAAGACCCGGATTTGTGCAGAACTGACCAGTCCCCATCAGGCAGCTACCGGTAAAGTCGTCGGCGATCGCATCGGCCCGTTCGTTGAGTGCTCCCTCCAGAATGAACACCGGATTGATACTGGACAGTTCCAGATACATGGGTTTGCCGGCAGCGTCAGCAGCGGCCTTCAGTTTCAGACCTGTGTGCCGTGCACCGGTGTAGCCGGACGCTCCGACTCGCGAATCGGACACAAGTTTGTAGCCGTCTTCATGGCTGGTCCGGTAGACCAACTGCACCAGTGCTTTTGGCATGTTGGTCTTTTCGATGGCCGCCAGGGCGGCTTCTGCGAAAATTCGCGTGGTTTCCGGATGGCAGGAGTGGCCTTTGGCAATCACAGGGTTTCCGGCGGCAATCGCCGCTGCGAAGTCCCCGCCTGCAATTCCGTTAAAGGCAAATGGAAAATTGTTCGGCCCGAACACAACCACGGGACCAATGGGTCCGAACATGGCACGGATGCCAGCGGCTGTATCGATGGTCGGACAGCGCCAGGAATCCGTGCGAGCAGCCTCGGCCGCCTGTCGCAGTTGATTGGTGGTTCGCGGGAGTTCACCGTCTTTCAGGCGTGGCGATACCGGAAGTCCTGTTTCCGCGTTGGCAGCAGCGACCAGTTCATCGGTGCGCGCCTCAATCTCGTCGGCATAGGTGTCAAGGAATTCCGCAAATCGATTCCCCGGCCAGCCTCTCATTTCCTTCGCAGCGTCCGCGGCCGCCTGAATTACCTTGTCGATTTCCGACCATGGACTGACCGGAAACACGCCCGGTAAGGTTTCCTCAGTGGCGGGGTTCGCCGCCTGAAAAGTCTGAGTTGCTTCTGAAGCAATCCATGCACCGTTAAGAAGAATTGAGTGAGTCATATGTTCTGAAATCCTGGTGCGGTGCAGCCCGCAGGGCGATGTGAGATAACGTCAGAAATTGTTGGCCCGCTGAGATGACGCGGGCAAAATGGTGCTGGGACTTCCCGAAATATCTTAGAAGATTCCGAGTTGGTCTCGTGCATCGTCGGTCATTCGTTCGGGCGTCCATGGTGGAGACATGACCATGTTGATGACCGCTTCATCCACATCGTGAAGTCGTTCCAGCGCCATCTTCGACTGCTGGATCAGCTGAGGACCTGCGGGACAGGCCGGACTGGTCAATGTCATGTCGATGTTGACTTTGCGAGAATTTCCCTCGTCTTCTTCGACGGTGTAGATCAGACCAAGGTCCACGATGTTAATCATCAATTCCGGGTCGATGACCTGCTTCAAGGCTTCAATGTAGTCCGTGGCCGTGGATGCTGTTGTTTCAGAAGCCGCTGAGGTTTCGGCTGATTCGCCCTCGGCAACTTCCGCAACAGGTACGGGCGGGTTTGTTTCTGCGTTTTCGGCAGGGGCTGTGTTTGTTTCGTCAGTAGACACGGTGTTTCTCCGGCGATGGTTG
>LWDU01035016.1_pt1 | contig 16870 bp, 19 predicted proteins | sample 727161 | NCBI WGS metagenome assembly LWDU01 (sample SAMN04566230, study PRJNA314399) | hydrothermal vent metagenome | isolation source: deep sea hydrothermal plume seawater | place: Mexico: Gulf of California, Guaymas Basin | collected 2004-07-11
CATTGAGCAAGATGGGCCAATAAGTTATGACACTTTGAAGGCGATACGAGCTGAACTCATTACGCTTGCCAATGATAAATCCCTGTTTCCCCGTGAACAGTTCCCCCTGACTGGAACAGGGGAATCTGCTATTTATCGCTTGTCAGAGGATGTCGACCATCGCTTCGCGCTTTATGGTTCGACGGGGGCGGCTGGCAAATCAGTGCCTCCGCATAATCACACTACCTGGGCCGTCATCGTTGGTGTGCACGGTGATGAATTAAATCGCTTCTATGAGCGTGTGGATGATGGCAGCGTGGAAGGACAAGGTCGTGTGGAGGAGAAAGGGAAGTTCACCGTGAGTCATGGCAATGGCGTTGTTTTTCTTCCTGAGGATATTCACGCTATTTCGACGGATGATGCGGAGTCCACGTTGCATCTTCACCTGTACGGACTGGCGCTGGATCAATTGCATGAACGGCTCGTCTTTAATACGGTCGATGGCACAGTGCGGCAAATGGCGCTCACCACTGAATTTCTGTCGGCATGATGAAACTGTCAGCGGAAAGTCTGCGAGAGCGGATCCAAGGGTCCGATGAACTTGCATTGGTGGACGTGCGCGAGGGCGGTGCATTTGCCAATCAACATCTGCTCTTTGCTGTGTCTGTACCGTTGGCCCGCCTCGAAATGGATTTTGGCCGCCTGGTCCCGCGTTTAGCGACGCCCATCGTTTTGTGTGATGAGGGGAATGGAGGGCTTGGTGCCAGTAAAGCCGCACAGCGCTTGTCTGCATTCGGGTATTGCGATGTTCACGTACTAGAAAACGGCGTTGCAGGATGGAAGGCGGCTGGCTTTGAATTATTCTCTGGTGTTAACGTGCCCAGTAAGGCGTTTGGCGAATTTGTTGAGTCGATGTATGGCACGCCACACGTTTCGGCACAGGAGTTGAAAGCGCTTCAAGCATCGGGAACGGACCTGGTAGTTTTGGACAGTCGACCGCTGCCAGAGTTTCAAAATATGAATATACCCGGAGGGGTTTGTTGTCCTGGGGCCGAGTTGGTTTATCGCGTGCACGATCTTGCCCCGGACCCTAATACCTTGGTGGTTGTGAACTGTGCAGGACGGACTCGCAGCATCATCGGTAGCCAGTCATTGATCAATGCCGGTATTCCGAATCGAGTGGTTGCCCTCAAGGATGGGACCATGGGCTGGCATCTGGCCGGTTATGAGCTAGAGCGTGATCAGTCGCGTGTTGCGCCAAAAGTGTCGGCCCGCGGACTTGAGCGTTCCAATGCTGTGACCGAACGAGTGGCCGCAAGATTTTCGGTGCCGTATGTTTCACTCGAAGAGTTAGAAGGTTTTCGGCACGAGGCGGACGCACGCACTCTTTTCGTGATGGACGTACGATCGCCCGCGGAGTTTAAGAAAGGTCATGTACCGGGCTCCCGGTGTGCGCCGGGTGGTCAACTCGTTCAGGCGACCGACGAGTATGTGGGTGTGAGAAACGCGCGTTTGGTTTTGGTTGACGATACCGGGGTGCGCGCCACCTCGACCGCATCTTGGCTCATCCAGATGGGTTGGTCTGAGGTTTATGTTTTAGATGTGGGGGTGGATCAACTGCCGTGTGTTCACGGTGGGGAATCAAGTGTTGTGCTCGGTCTTTCAAATACGACAGTTCACCAGATTTCGGTTGGAGAACTGGCCGCCCGTGTGGGCTCGGGCAACGGTGTATTGTTTGATCTTGCAGACAGCTTGACCTATCGCCAGGGGCACTTGCCAGGCGCCAGGATGATAAGGCGTGAAGAAATACCAGCGTGGGTGTCTGCTCAGGCTCCCGACCGGGAGGTCGTCCTCCTGTCGCCAGACGGTGTGCTTGCCGGGGTAGCCTTTGGTGATGTGACTGAGTCCAACGCGCGGACCTTATCGGTCCTGGCTGGTGGAACCAAGGCTTGGCAGGCTGCAGGCAATCCCATAGAGGTGGGCGTAGACCCGTGTTGGGAAGAGGACCCCGCCGATGTCTGGTACAAGCCTTACGAGCGTCGCGATGCCGTTGAGGAAGCGATGCAGGCTTATCTTGATTGGGAGCTGGGTTTGGTCGCACAGGTCGAGAAGGATGGTTGTGTGACGTTCAGGCGTTTTGTCTAATGAGTGACTCGCACACCGCAGTGATGTCCGCGCGCTGGCCATCGAATCGACTCACTGAGCGGCTTGGGCTGCGTTTTCCTATTGTACAGGCTCCCATGGCAAGTGCTACCACACCACAATTGGCTGCCGTTGTCTCTAATGCCGGTGCCCTAGGTTCGTTGGGTCTCGCGTTTCATTCGGCTTCCGCGGTACGTACTGATTGCCGGATCCTGCGTGCGGCGACTAACGGAAGTTACAACATCAACTTCTTTGTTCATCGCGAGCCAAAGCAGGATCTGGTTAGAGATGAGTCCATGCGAGCGGCACTGGCGCCGTTCTATCAGGAACTGGGTTTGGGTGAGGTGCCGTTAGCGCAAGCCTCGGCGCCGCCGTTCAATGCTGAGCATCTCGAAGCTGTGCTTGAGATGGCGCCGGCGGTAGTGAGTTTTCATTTTGGTCTGCCGAGTGAGTCGCTGTTCCGTCCCCTGCGTGACTGCGGTATCTTTACCATGAGTTCTGCCACCAATGTTGCCGAAGCGCGGGCGCTCGAGTCACGAGGAGTAGACGCGATCATCGCACAGGGTTTTGAAGCGGGCGGGCACCGCGGTACGTTTGCCGAACCGTATGCGGCGGGTGAGATTGGTACGTTGTCTTTGGTCCCTCAGGTGGTGGATGCGGTGTCGATTCCAGTGATTGCCGCCGGCGGTATTGCAGATGGCCGCGGTATCGCGGCCGCCTTGGCACTGGGGGCGGAGGGGGTGCAGTTGGGCACGGCGTTTCTGACTTGCCCTGAATCTGCTGTTGCGCCAGCCTATCGTGACGCACTCAGCCGCAGTTCTGCGGATGATGCCCAAATTACGCGCGCGTTTTCCGGCCGACCGGCCCGGGGTCTTCAGAATCGTTTTACGCGAGAGATGCGTGACTTAGAAGATGCTGTACCGGACTTTCCGATTCTTAACACCTTGACTGGGCCACTCAGAAAAGCCAGCAGTCAAGCGGGCAATACTGATTTCATGTCATTGTGGGCGGGACAGAGTGCGTCTTTGTCGCGCAACCTGCCTGCGGAAGAGCTGATCGAAAAGCTGGTCAAGGAGACCGAGCAAACACTGCGGCAGTTGATCAGTGGCGAAGCACGCGGTCAGGCCGAATCACCGCCATCGATATAGATCGTCTGGCCTGTGATGTAGTCGGATTCGCTAGAGGCGAGGAAAGCGGCAACATTCGCTACTTCATCGGGTCGGCCGGGTCGTTTCATGGGTATCAGGCTGCTGCGGTTTCTGAAGGTTTCACCTTTGGCCACATGGCGCAGGTCACCGGACTGCGCATCAATCAATTCCCACATGTCGGTATCAATGATTCCAGGGGCTAGGGCATTGACAGTGATGCCAGTCTCTGCGAGTTCGATCGCCATTGAGCGAGTCACCGAAACGACACCACTCTTGCTCGCGGCGTAAACCGCCATTTCGGGCCGGCCTCGATTTGCGGCCAGCGAAGCGGTGTTAATAATTTTTCCATGACCTCGCTCGCGCATGTGACGGGCCACGGCTTGGCCGCAGAAGAAGACGGCTTTCAGGTTGACGTCCATGATGTGATCCCAGTCCTCTTCTTTGACGTCAAAGAATTCCTGGACCTTCACGACGCCGGCATTGTTGAAGAATATATCAATCCCACCGAAGTTTGAGATGACCGCATTGATCATCGATTCGACTTCGGTGGGCTGGGTCACGTCCGCGGCGATCATGAGGGATTGGACGCCCTTTTTATCTATGGAGGCGGCAACGTCAGCCAGGAGTTCTTTGCGAACATCCGCCAGCGCGACATTGGATCCCTCATCGGCAAGACGTTCGGCAATGGCGCGGCCGATTCCACGGGCAGCGCCGGTGACGAGACTCGTTTTGCCGGTGAGTTTCATGTGTTAACTTACTGCGCGACCATGCCGCCGTCGATAACCAGTTCGGCGCCGGTGACAAAACTCGATTCGTCGGAGGCAAGATAAACGCAGCCCCAGGCGATGTCCTCCGGTGTGCCCATTCGACCAATGGGTGTTTTACCAATGCGAGCTGCACGTTCACCGGGTTGAGCGTGCAACTTAGCGGTCATTCCTGTGTCGGCAAAGCCGGGATGGATGGAATTGGCCCGAATACCCTCCGGTGCGTACTGAATGGCGGCGGCCTTGGTTAGGTTGCGTACTGCACCCTTGGCGGAGTGGTACGCGGTACTGCCAATACTGCCAACCAGACCATAGATAGAAGAGATGTTGATCAACGAGCCGCCACCGGACTCGCGCATGGGTGCAATCGAATGCTTCATGCCAAGAAAAACGCCGGTCAGATTGACGGCGTGCATTTCATCCCACACTGCTAGGCTGGTTTCCTCAATACGGGCACGGCCTTCAGGCAAAGACAAACCCGCATTATTAACCGTGATATCGAGGCGCCCATAGGTGGATACGGTGGTAGCGACGGCGTCACGCCAAGCGGACTCGTCGCTCACGTCCAGATGGATGAAGGTCGCTTGACCGCCGGCCTCGTTAATGGCCGAGGCGACCGCGAGACCGCCTTCGGCATTGATATCGGCGACGATGATACCGGCCGCTTTTTCACCAGCGAACAAACGGCAGGCAGCGGCGCCGATCCCGGAGGAGCCACCGGAAACGATGGCAACTTTGCCCTTGAGTCTCATAGGGTATGTTCTCCGAGTGGTGGGACAAGAAACCACGATGCGAATGCGGGTTTAACTCGACGTTGATCTGTTTATTTCCTATATGCGCTGGTCATCATAGCGGCTCGTCCCCTAAACTCAAACAACGATCGAAGAGAGGATGAGACGATGAGCTTGACACAAGAAAAGTGCCTGAAAATGTATACGGATATGTGGCGTATCCGTTTGTTTGAGGAAGAGGCGAACCGGCAAACAAATCTGGGTAATGTGGTGGGTACGCTTCATATGTATTGCGGCGAGGAGGCCGTCGCCGTTGGCGTGTGTGCAAATCTGCGAGATGATGATTACGTCCTTGGTACGCATCGCAGCCATGGCCATTGCATCGCCAAGGGAGCTCAATCCGATAAGATGATGGCCGAACTGTTCGGTAAGGCCACGGGCACGTGTAGAGGTAAAGGCGGATCCATGCACGTGGCCGATTTCTCACTCAATATGTTGGGGGCCAATGGTATTGTTGGCGCAGGTATCGGTCCTACTACCGGCACCGCATTAGCCAGTAAGATTCGTGGCACGGATCAGGTTTCTGTTTGTTTCTTCGGTGATGGAGCGGCAGCCCGCGGTACGTTTCATGAGGCCATTGCGATGGGATCGCTGTGGCAGCTACCCGTGGTCTACGTCTGCGAAAACAATGGTTATCAGCAATGGGTTCCGAGAAAAAATGTCGCGGTGGTTGACTCAGTGGCTGATATGGCCGGTTCCTACTCCATTCCCGGGGTCTCGGTTAATGGGCAGGATGCAATCGAGGTCTACGAGGTTATCGCGGAGGCTGTTGCACGGGCGCGAAGTGGTGGCGGACCGAGCCTGATCGAGGCACGGACCTATCGATTCTACGGCCACAGTCTTGGTGATGAGCAGCAATATCGCACTGAGGAAGAGGTCGAGGAGCGCAAGCGCAACGCGGACCCGATCAACATCTTGCGTGACTTTATGACGGAACGAAATTGGCTGACCAGCGCAGATGATGACCAGGTCCAGCAGCGCGCTGGGGATGAGATCACGCGCGCTGCCAAGTTCGCAGAAGAGAGCCCGTGGCCTGAGATGGGTGAGGTCGGCACGGATGTGTTGTTTGACGCGAAGGAGGTGGCGTGATGACTGTTATGGCATTCAATGAGGCACTCCGTGAGGCATTGCATGAAGAGATGGCGCGGGACGAGTCGGTCTTTGTCATGGGTGAAGATGTCATTACCCACGGTGGGCCCTACAAGGTTACCGATGGGGTTGCGGAAAAGTTCCCTGGACGAATATTTGAGACACCAATTGCTGAAGCGGGGATAGTGGGTCTGGGTGTGGGAGCGGCAATGGCTGGCATGAATCCCGTAATCGAAATCATGTATCTTGATTTCATTACCTGCGCGATGGATGAGGTGGTCAACCAAGCGGCGAAGATGCGCTATATGACCGGAGGACAGGCGAGCGTACCGATGGTGGTGCGGCTACCTTGCGGAGTGGGTCGTCTGTTGGCCGCTCAGCATTCTCAAATAATGGAATCCTGGTTTATGCACGTGCCCGGGCTGCAGGTCGTAGTGCCCTCGACACCGGCAGACGGCAAGGGGTTGCTCAAGACGGCCATACGGAGTCCTGACCCGGTCATGTTTTTCGAATACAAGCGGACCTATACGCACAAGGGTGAAGTTCCAGAGGGGGAATACCTGATTCCCTTTGGTAAGGCGGATGTCAAGCGCGAAGGCGAAGACGTTACGGTGATTGCCATTGGGCCGATGGTGCAGAAATCACTAGAGGCGGCAGTGCTTCTCGAAGATGAAGGCTATGACATTGAGATCGTTGATCCACGCACGTTATCGCCGCTCGATACGGAGACGATCTGTGAGTCTGTTCGTAAAACAGGTCGTGTGGTGGTGTGCGGGGAGGATTCCAGTTTTGCCGGTTCCGTATCGGAAATCGCGGCCATGATCGCAGAGAGTTGTTTCAGTGATCTCAAGGCACCGATTGTGCGTGTTGGCAGTCCCCATGTGCCCATGCCGTTCAGCGCAGAATTGGTTAAGCACGTAGTGCCCGAGGCGGCGAATGTCGTTTCCGCAGTCAACCGTGTAATGAGCTAATGACGATCTGATATGGCCACACAATTTCGCCTGGCAGCGCTAGGCCACACGATGGAGAAAGGTCGTGTGGTCGAATGGCATGTTGGTGAGGGTAGCAATGTTGCAGAAGGACAGCTGTTGGTGTCGATTGAGACGGATAAAACAGTGGTCGAAGTGGAGTCGCCCGTCGCCGGTATTCTGCTTCGTATCGTAGGCCAGACTGATGGTGAGTATGAGGTCGGGGCCCTGTTGGCTTGGATTGGCGAGGCCGATGAAGTACTACCCGAGGTAGAGGCACCAGCGCCGCCAGCACCGGGCGCGCCAGCGGGTTCGCGCGTAACGCCGGTGGCTCGAAGGCTCGCTGATCGCCATGGGGTGGATGCGGAGGCGATTATCGGCACAGGACCGGGTGGTCGTGTGACCAAGGAAGATGTGCAGCGAGCCATTGATGAAGGCACGGCGGCGCCTCCAACGCCAGTTTCTGATCAAGGTGTGGAAGTGACCCCTCTGGCTGGCATAAGACGCACGACGGCTGAACGACTGGGTGCCAGTTGGGCGGCTGCCCCTCATGTGACGGAAGGAGTCGAAATCAATTGCACTGCGCTGATGGCGCTGCGCGCACAACACGAACAGGGCTGGCGAGATACGTCTGACGTAGTGCCATCCATTAATGATTTTATTCTTAAAGCCACGGCGGTGACGTTAAAGGTGCACCCCAGGTTAAACGCGGCATTGATTGACAATGCGGTTCATCAGTATTCAAGCATTAATCTTGGTGTAGCGATTGATATTGAAGCGGGACTGGTGGTGCCGGTTTTGCGCGACGCCGAAAAACTCAGCCTCACTCAGATCGCTGCCGAGGTGCGAAGATTAGCCGACAAAGCCCGGACCGGATCTCTGGAGCCCGCCGATTTCCAGAATGGAACGTTTACCGTCAGTAACCTCGGCGGTCTTGGTGTTGATTGGTTTACTCCCGTGCTGAATCCACCCCAAGCGGCAATTCTTGGGGTGGGGCGCATTCGTTCTGCTCCGGTGGTGGCCGGTGGCGAGGTTGAAGTCGGGCAAATAGCGACGCTGGTGGTGACTTTCGATCATCGTGTGATCGACGGTGCGCCGTGTGCTCGTTTTCTAACGGATCTCAAGGCGCTGATCGAGTCGCCCGAGGCGTTAACAATTTAGCAGTTTTGACAGGCCTGTTTATTGGTATCTGATGGCAATCGCCAACAGTTTAGCTTGGCCATTCGCGCCGAATCGGTTCCGTACCGTCCCAGTTAACCGCCGCCTCACGAACCCCATCAAAGATACGCCGACGTTCCGGTGTTAAGGCTGCCATCTCAATGACGGTCCCCGGGTGCCCTTCGTTAAGAAAATAGACAAAGCGCCCGCGCGGGCTGTCGGCTTCTTGGCCGACTTTATACCCCGCCTTCAGCGCAGTTTCGTAGTAGCCTTCGAAGTCCTCTGGCCAACTGGACCAGTGTTGCAGTCCCTCGAGCCCACGCCCGAGAAAATCCTGATACATGGTGGGGGTGTTATCTTTTTGCTGAATCAGTTCAACCTGCATATCTCCTGAATTGGCAAGCGCAATGGAAAGGTGAGGATCACCCGATTGACCTTGGTACTGAAAGTTAATTAACGGTAGTCGGTCGACATAAAAAAACGGACCAATCCCGCAAACATCGATCCAATGGTGCATGGCAGACTCGATGTCGCGGACGACGTATCCCATCTGGCGAATCGGACCAAATAAACGACTCATAGTGCCTCCTTCGGGCTAGTGATGTACGGTTAAGGTGGAGCAGTGTACTTGCGTCCATTATCTAAGGCTGAGTGACTGTGGCCGGTTGGTCAGGCACATGATTGACTGTCATTATCAGACAAGGGTTTTACTCGAAGGAATGCGGCGCCAATCGCAGCTGCCAGTGCAGCGGCGCTCGCCAGCAGAAATGAAGAATCAAATGAGCCGGTGGCGTCTGCCATCACACCTGCAATGTAGGGCCCAGCGACCTGACCTACGCTATGAAAGAGGGTCACAAAGCCTAACGCGGTAGGCGCCAGTCGCGCACCAAGCAGTTCTCCACAGGTTGCGGCCATGATGGCAGGGACACTCCAGGCGCTGAGACCGAAAATGATGGCGGACAGGGTAAAGCCGATGTCGGTCGGCCATAGAACGAAAAGCGCAAAAGCTGTGCTGTGGAAAAGGTAGGTGATCATTAGCGCCCAATTGCGGCCAATGACATCAGAGAGTGTGCCAAATATGACGCCACACAGCAGACTGCACCATCCCACGAGCATGAAAAGTTCGCCGGCTGCGTGGTCACTGTAATGGGCTTCGGCGGTGAGTTTCTTAATGAAAAAAGTCAGATAGATCATGTACGAGAAGCCAAACCCGCCGTAGACCAAGCCCAGATGCCACACAGTCAAGGAGCGATAAATAGTTTTCCACTGTGGTCGATGCCTTTTCATGTCCGCGGAGTTTGTTGTTGATGCGGGGTTTTCCGCAATCGGTCGGAGGCCTTTGTCTTCAGGGCGCTGTGTCAACAGTACGAACCCGGCAATACCAATGAGGAGGGCAGTTACACCGAACGCGTACCAGCAGATTCGCCAGCCGTCATCCCCAAAGATTTCCAGTGTCCATGGCACCAGGCTACCGAGTCCGATGAGCGCGAAGGAGGGGCCGGTAACGGCCAATCCGGTGGCTGTCCCAATGCGACGAGAACCAAACCAGGCGGCGAGCAGACCAATGACCGGCACGTTGCTGAGGCCGCTGCCCATTCCTGTCAGCATGCGCCACAGGGCCACGAAAAAAAACTCACTGGAAAGACCGGTCATGATCATGCTGACGCCGGCCAGCGCCAGCCCGATGCTAATGACGTAGCGTGGGCCAAATCGAGTGGCCGCCATGCCCCCGACTAAGGTCATTGCCAGGTAGCCAACGAAGTTAGCGCTCGCCAGAAGGCCAGCCTGGGCATTATTGAGACCCAGGTCAGCCTGCATGGCAGGCAGTACGACTCCGTATCCAAAACGGGCGAGTCCGAGTGAAGCGAACACCACAAGACAGGCGACGGCAACAATGATCCAGGCGTAGTGCAAACGCGTTGGTTGGTCAGGGTTCATGGCAGATCGGTGTTGGGGCACAGCCGAAGGGCAAGATAAAGGGCATGGTATCTCAACCCCAGACGGTTGAGTTGTTCGCTGTTGTATAGTCGTTGAGCATAATTGACCTCCTTTTTTTAATACACCCTACTAAGAACAATGAATAGCAGTGAAGTGATGACTCGCTTGCCGGATTTAGTGAATCAGGATACGGCGCTGGTTCGACGAGGACGTTGGCTGAGCAATGTCTTTCTCGTTGAGGCCGGCACAACGCAATTTCTTGTACATGTTGATAAAGGACGGTTGCTGAGTGTGGAGCACGGACCCTTCGTGATGCCGTCCTGGTCGTTTGCTATTCGAGCGTCCGAGTCAGTGTGGCAGCGATTCTGGCAGCCGCTACCGGCACCCGGGGACAATGATATTTTTGCGCTAAGGAAAACCGGCGAGATGTCTGTTGAGGGAAACCTGCAACCGTTTATGGCCAACCTGATTTATATCAAGCAGGTCTTAGCAACGCCCCGGGCGTTGATGGAGAGGTGATGAGCGCTCTATTGGAACCGACGATTGGACGTTACCTGAGTCTTGATCTTGATGGGCGGGAGCATCGCCTCTACTTCGAAGAGGCAGGCCAAGGAATTCCACTGGTTTGTCTGCACACAGCCGGTTCGGATACGCGCCAGTACCGTGCGCTTTTGAACGATCCTGCAGTAACCTCAGATTTTCGCGTTATCGCCTTTGATATGCCATGGCATGGCAAGTCTTCCCCCCCTATTGGTTGGCACGAGGAAGAGTATCGTCTGACGACTGAGGCCTATACGACAATGATCATGCGCTTTGTGGAGTCTCTCGAATTGGAGCAACCCGTAGTGATGGGTTGTTCGATCGGCGGGCGGGTGGTGCTGAATTTAGCGCGGACTCATGGATCTGTATTGCGGGCAGTGATCGGACTGCAGTCCTCGGGGCATGTCGATCCTTATTACGACACGACCTGGTTGCACCATTGTGATGTGCACGGTGGAGAAGTGAGCGCGGGGTACGTCTACGGCTTGATTGCCCCGCAAAGCCCGGACCCGGATCGATGGGAAACACTGTGGCATTACATGCAAAGCGGTCCCGGGGTGTTCAAGGGTGATCTTCACTTTTACATGGTCGATGGCGATATCCGTGATCAGTTGTGCGATATCGATACCAAAGATTGCCCTGTGTTTCTCTTGACAGGAGAGTACGATTATTCGTGCTCTCCTGAGCACACACGAGATGCTGCATCTCGCATCGAGGGTGCCCAAGTGACCATAATGGAGCAGCTTGGACATTTTCCGATGAGTGAGAATCCGGATCAGTTTCGCCGCTACCTTTTGCCAGTACTTGATGAGATACGTCAATTCTCGTGAGCCGAGATGAGCAATAAAGTCGGCCTCTCTGAGGATCCACCATTGGGATTCATTGGTCTTGGCGTGATGGGTGAGCCGATGTGCCGGAATCTTGCCCGTTGTTCGGGGCGGTCTGTGATTGCTTTTGATCAGGACTCGGCGCCGCTGAATCGATTGACGAAGATCGGTGTATTGGCGGCCAAGACAGTGCAGGAGGTTGGCGCGGCAGAGATTGTTTTTTTATCGTTGCCCGATGGAGATGCCGTGTCGGCGGTCTGCTTTGGTAAAGAGGGGTTGCTGTTGCAACTGAATACTGGATCGACGTTGGTCGATCTTGGTACTTCACCGGTGGCGTTGACTCGAGAGATCGCACTGCAGGCGATGGAGCGGTCATTAGATTTTGCCGATGCGCCAGTTGCCAGGACACGGGCTGCCGCTGAAGCCGGGACACTCAGTATCATGGTGGGGGCGGCGGCGAGTGTTTATGCGCGGCTTGAACCGCTGCTGCGCCATATGGGCGAGGACATCACGCATTGTGGTGATGTCGGCGCCGGGCAGACCGTTAAGATTATGAATAACATGGTGTTGTTTCAGACCGTGTCTGCCTTAGCTGAGGCGTTACACATTGCGCGTCGCTCCGGTGTGGATCCGCAAGTGTTGTTCGAGACGTTGGCAAAAGGATCGGCCGACAGTTTTGCACTACGCAACCACGGTATGAAGGCGTTACTACCAGAGATTTTTCCTACCTTGGCTTTCTCCGCACGTTATGCACTTAAGGATAATGAGGTGGCAGGCGTCAAGGCAGAAGGGGCTGAGCTGGTTGCTCGACGTCTGCAAGAGACTATTGATGCGGGCGATGGCGACGATTATTTCCCGGTGCTGAGTCGGTTGCTGTCTTAATGCGACAGGCACATCAACAGAGGCAGGGCAAAGTTTTCTGATCGGGTACTACAATGCGGACAGGTCACATCAATGATGCGCCGATTGCCATAAGGAATGGATACCATGCCAAGAATTTCTCAACTGAACCCCGCCGAGATGGATGCGGCCCAGAAAGCGGTGTATGACAACATCCTTGCCGGTCCCCGGGACAGTCTGAGGGGTCCCTTTCACGCCTGGTTGCACAGTCCGGAGCTCGCGGATCGGGCCCAGCACTTGGGTGCTTTCTGTCGATTCTCGACATCGCTGAATTGGCGATTCTGGTGGTAGCCCGGCACTGGCGGTCGCAGTTTGAATGGTATGCACATGCTCCAATGGCACTTGAAGCCGGTATTTCCGAAGCGGTGATCGAAGCGATTCGTTGCCACCAGGAGCCTAACCTGGTCGAGCCTGATCAACGCGTCGTGTATGCCTTTGTGGGGCAACTGTTGCGTGACAGAACGGTAGATCAAATATTGTACGACCAGGCAGTGGGCGCGTTGAGTGAGCGCGGTCTGGTCGATCTGGTGGGCATTGTGGGTTATTACTGTCTGGTGTCTGCCACGCTGAATGTCTTCGATATGCCTTTACCGGCGGGGGAATCGGAGCCACTGGGGCCGTGATATTCCAGCCACCACTATTATTGAATAGAAAATGAGTGACCCGCTATGACGATTCGAAAACGACTCGAAGCACTTCAACTCAGTTTGCCGGTGCCACGCAAACCAGCGTTCAGTTATCAGGCGGTGGTGGTGGACCAGGGGCTTGCCTGGGTGTCCGGTCAATTGCCGTGGCAAGGCGATTCGATGGATTTGGTACACACGGGGTGTCTTGGTGCGGCGGTTGATCTTGATAGCGGCATGGCTTGTGCGAGAGCCTGCGTTTTAAACGGCTTGTCTGTGTTAGAGGATGCGCTTGGCGATCTGGACCAGGTTCAGCGGGTCATTAAAGTGGTTGGCTTTGTCGCGTCAGCACCGAGTTTCTCCGACCAACCGGCTGTTATCGACGCGGCGTCTGGCTTATTGATTGATGTGTTTGGGGAGTTGGGTCGGCACGCCCGATCCGCGGTCGGCGTTGCCGCATTACCTCGCGGCGCGCCCGTTGAGATTGAATTGGTTGTGCGCTGTAACTGACGCTGTCGGGAGATTTGACGGGTGACCAATACAACGCGGGCGAAGTGGGCGTCGATGACGCTGAATGACATGGAGTGGCATTTCAATCCACGTCACGCAGTATCCGATTCAGAGCATTACGGTGAGGCACGCCTTGAGCGTAACCAGGTCGCACTGGCCCAACGTGATGCGGATATTCGTTACGGTGATCAGTCGATGCAGGACTTAGATATTTATCCTGTGGCGTCGGGGGGCAAACTGGCCCCGGTGCACGTGTTTATTCACGGGGGTTACTGGCGCAGTCGAGTGAAGGAAGACTTCGCCTTTATCGGTCCTGCGCTCAATCGCCACGGCATCTTGGTTGTGGTGATCAACTATCCGTTATGCCCGGCAGTGACGCTGGATGTGGTGGTGGCGAGTGCACGATTGGCCATGGATTGGGTTCGGCGTGAAATCCGTGCGTATGGTGGTGATCCAGAGCGTATCAGCTTGTCGGGCCATTCTTCAGGCGCGCATCTTGGCGCGGCGATTCTCGCTCAGGACTCGGCTAATGAGGGGGTTGCGGTCTGTAATCTGCGCGGTGCGGTCCTGATTAGTGGCATTTATGATCCGGCACCGGCACAAAGAATCAGTGTGAACGCCGAACTGAATCTCAATGAGAGTCTGTGTGACCGTCACGACTATCTCAGCGTGCCGCGCATAATGGCATGTCCATTGAAAGTGATCGTGGGGGCGGATGAGCCAGCAGGCTGGATTGAACAGTCGTTGACCTATGCCGAGCACGCAGCACTCGGTGATGGCCCTGTTGATTGTCTACTGAGTGCGGGGGACAATCATTTCAGCATTCTTGATCAGTATTTTCTGGCGGGCTCTGACATCATGTCGAGTGTGCTCGAACAGGTTACTGGCTAGGCGACAGTTGGTAGTCGGCAGGGCAAAGGGGTAGCCGCGACGGGTTGCCAGCGCCGATATCGGTCGGTGCGTGCGCTCGCGCGGGTAGAGGCTCGATGTGCTAATTGGACCAAACAGTCGATGTTGGGCCTTGTGTCGACGCGTCTCATGTTGATTCCAAATGCATTGATCAAAAGCCTCAGCGTCACATTACGATGTAAAACCCAAGGTTTTGTTGGCGAAATGACGTGGGTGATGCCCAGTGGTTGGTCTGTCCCGATGAATATGGTGGTTTTTCGTGAGGTTTATGGGTTAGGATGCAGCGTATCCGCCGACCGATGAGTCATGGCGGTGAGTAACTTTTGATTTGACGACGAGGAGGAATGCTCTGATGAGTCTAAGGAAAACTATTGTAGTTGCTGTAGTCGCGTTGTCCGCGGCGGCCTTTCTGAGCACCAGTGCTCATGCGGCCAAGCGGGTCAAGTGGAAGATGCACTCCGCTTGGGGTAGTCAGGTGCCTCACCTGGGTTGGGAAGCGGTTCGCTTTGCCGACAATGTCACCGAGATGTCTGGTGGTAGTTTCACGTTGAAGTTTTTTGAGCCCGGCGCGCTGGTCCCAGCGAACGAGGGTTTCGATGCGGTTTCCAAGGGTGCTATTGAAAGCGCTTGGAGTACCGCAGGTTATGACGTGGGCAAATACCCGGCGTTGGCCTTCTTCACTGCGGTGCCGTTCGGACCCGGTTTGGTTTGGCGGCGGTAAGGAAATCTCCGAGCGCATTTACGGAAAACACAACATTAAGCCGATGCACTGTTTGGCGATTGGTCCGGAAACCTCCGGTTGGTTCCGTGAAGAGATCAAAGAACTTGATCAACTCCGGGGCATGAAGATGCGTTTCTTTGGCCTCGGCGCCCGCGTGATGCAGCGTCTTGGCGTGTCGACGCAGTTGCTCGCCGGTGGGGATATTTTCCCCGCGCTTGAAAAAGGCGTAATCGATGCAACCGAATTTTCGATGCCTACGATGGACATCAAGTACGGTTTCTACCAGATTGCCAAGTACAACTACTTCCCCGGTTGGCACCAACAGGTCTCTATCGGTACGCTTGATGTGAACATACCAAAGCATAGGCACCAGAAGATCCTAGAAGTCGCTTGTCGAGCGAGTGCTATGAACTCCTATGCTGAGACAGAAGCCCTGAACCCGGCTGCGATGGTTGAGATGGGCACCAAGTACGGCGTACATACCATGCGGTGGCGCGATGACCAGTTGGCCGTGTTTGAACAGGCCTGGCTGGATACGCTCAATGAAGATGCTGCGAAGGATCCACTGTTCAAGGAAGTGGCCGACAGTTACTTGGGCTTTCGTAAAGAGTACAAGAAATGGGGCGATGCACAGAGCCTGAATGCAACTTATTTGAAATAAGGTTGACATCGTTACGCTGGTTTGAATTAACCAAGCAAGTGTGACGGGAAGTACCCTGGGCCGGGACACTCAACAGAGTGCCCCGGCCTTTTTTTCAACATGAATGTACCGTTGCAGACGCAGCATGCCCGATTGGGCTGAGACCAAGCCAGTTGGTATCTGTTCGTTCATGAACTGTCGTGGTAGGGTAGCGGTTGTTGAACCCTGCAAAACATCTCTCGGAGCAGTCAAGATGAAAAAAGCCGTTTTCTCGATTCTAGTAATGGCATCCTTGCTGGGTGGTTGTGCGACCCTATCTGATGCAGGCGCGTTGGCTTGTAGTGTGCCGGGCGTCAGTTGGGTGTGTGACCAGGTGCAATAACCCGTTCGGAGTTAAGCAGTTTTAGGCAAGAACCCCGCTGCGGCGGGGTTTCTTGATTATTCTTGATTAATAGTGCAGGTGGTGCGATAACGAAGCCAGAGCACGGACTAATGAAAATGCATGATCTGATCATTCGTGGTGCAACGCTCGTTGATGGCACGGGCAGTAATCCGCGACTCGCCGATGTGGCGGTTCAATCCGGCCGCGTCAGTGCCATTGGGCAGGTCAGTGGGTCGGCTGCAAAGATGATCGATGCCGACGGCCTTGTGCTTGCGCCGGGTATCGTCGATCTACACACCCACTACGATGCGCAGGTGACTTGGGACCGGACGCTGTCGCCCTCACCCTCACTGGGCGTGACCACGGCCGTGATGGGCAATTGTGGTTTTGGCATTGTCCCGAGCCCGCCTTCGGTTCGCGATCTGATTCTGCGCAATCTGTCGGTAGTCGAGGGCATGGATTTGGATGCACTGAGGGAAGGGGTGCAATGGAATTTCGAAAGTTTTCCTGATTACATGGCAGCGCTCAAAGATGCCTCGCCTTACCTGAATGTTGCAGTGCTGGCCGGGCATTCGGTGATTCGAACCGCTGTGATGGGAGAAGCTGCGTCTGAGCAGAAGGAACCCTCGCCGAAACAGCTCGCGCGCATGCAAGCCATGGTGGCCGAAGCAATGGCCAACGGCGCCGTTGGATTAGGCAGTTCCTATTCGTTGAATCACTCGGGCTATGGCGGTGTGCCGATGCCCTCGACCATCTCGGACCTTAGCGAATTCGAAGCGTTGGTTTCTGCGATGGGTGATAGTGGACATGGTGTCGTGCAGGTGGCTTCGGGAGCGCGCAG
>LWDU01036525.1_pt1 | contig 16859 bp, 13 predicted proteins | sample 727161 | NCBI WGS metagenome assembly LWDU01 (sample SAMN04566230, study PRJNA314399) | hydrothermal vent metagenome | isolation source: deep sea hydrothermal plume seawater | place: Mexico: Gulf of California, Guaymas Basin | collected 2004-07-11
TTCTGTTCGTGTAAGAACGCCATCGCCGTCACGATCGATCTCTTTGGAGTGCCCTTTCAGGAAACCACCCATCGCACTTCGTGAGCCACCGTGTCCGCTGAGTTCACTTTGGCTGAGTTCGCCATCGTTATTCGCGTCGTATCCGGCGAATGCCTTTGTTGCTTCGCCGACGATTTCGTCGCGGCTGATGATCTTGTTGTTGTCGAGATCGATCTCATCCGCGTGGACCAGAATCCACGGTTGACGGGGACCATCACCGGGTTGTGGGCGGCGTGGTCCCCCAGCCTGGCCCGGAAGCCCGCCATCGCGAGGTCCACCGCCTTCGCCACGTCGCCGCTGACCGTCGGGGCCACGAATTTCTTCAGCCGTAATCTGGCCATCCTTGTTCCTGTCGAGTTTGCGTAACGTCGCAGCGACTCCACGGAGTTCTGCTTTGTCGATCTGGCCGTCGCCGTTGACATCCAAAGCCGCCACAATGGGATCGCCACCGGGACGTCCGCCGCCTTCGCCGCCGCGGCCTTCATTGCCGCGACCTCGATTTCGTTGTGACTCATTGCCGGTGGGCCGTTCGGCATTCCGACGACCGTCGCCCCCACCGCCACGTTGACGTGGCGTGTAGTTTTCGGTCCTCGTTCCCTGCGATGAAACAAAGTTGAATGTCGCTGATCCGTTGTCCGCCACCGTGTACTCCACTGATTTCTGATCACCGTATACGTTGTAGCGCACGATGAAACTGCCGGGCTTTGGGTTTTCAAATCCTGTGATCTTAGCGCCACGCAGCCCCGGCAGAGCAGGGCGAACACCTCCGGCACGCGGCTGAGGATCAACCTGACCGTCGCGTTCGACAACTTCGCCGTAGAAACCACCGTTCAAATAAGGAAAAGTTTTCGTTGCGTGATAGTGGTACTCACCGTCCGGCCCTTTGTGGCCGTTCAGCCAATCAAGGTTTGTCGGCGGTTTACCGTTCGGATCGTTGTATCCATAGATGGGATAACCATCCAGGGCAACGGCAACCGGCTTCCCGGCACCGACGATCTTTTCCAGATGCACTGGGCGATATGGTAGTGGTAGTCGTCAGCTCGACCACAGTGGCCACCCCACTGATCCAGTTCTCCGGCCAGGAGTGTGTCCGTTCTGCCATCGTTCTTGATCGGGTTGAAGATCGGCACACCGTTGGCGGCCAGAGCGATCGCACCACGAAAGAAATGCGACTTCGTCGACATCGGATTCTTTGCCGGAACCGGATTCAACGGAATACGCCACGCATTGTCGCCAGTGTAAGACTGAGGCAGCGGGACTTGCTGCTGCCATGCCGTGATGCCGGTCATCATGGAATGGTCCGGCATGCCGTTGGATTCAACGAACAGGTAGTCACGGTCAAAACGGACCTTGACTTTATCTTTGAACGTATCAAACAGCGTCGCAAGTTCCGGCCGATTGGTCTCGGTCGTAGACCGACGCTGTACGACAGGATTGTACTTCGGCGCTTCCGTGTTCAGCCGAACAATCTTCAGCTGTGTTTGACGTGAGAGTGTATGAGAATGGCCTTCGTGCGCGAACGATGTTGCTGGCAAAAATAAAGTGATCAACAGTGCGACCGTGAGAGCGGATGGTCCCGTTTTCATGATTTGTTTTCCGTGGAGGTATTCGGTTCAAAGTTCGTTCATGCGGGAGTTCTCACGCAAAGGCGCTAAGACGCAAAGCCCCCCCCCATTTCTTTTCCTGGCGTTCTTCGCGACTTCGCGCCTTTGCGTGAACCATTCGCGTTATTCAATTTCAGTTTCGATTTCGTTGACGGTTTCCACCACCGCCTCGGCGCCCGCCACCCTGTGGGACGACGTCGGTTAGTCCACGAAAATCAGGACGGTCCATTCCGTCTGGTGGCGACTTAACGACGGTTCGGAACAGCACGACGTTGTCGAGCTTCACGTCTCCCGACCAGATGAATTTTGCTCCCTTGAAATCGTGTTCAAAAAACGGTTCTTTCGGTCCGACTTCCTCTTCGGTGAACTCTGTAGCGTTAGGCCACTTGCTGTCGTCGAAGTCAACGGCATGCCAATCTTTAGGGACGGGAATGTTTTCAACGCGAGGATTATTCGTGTCGCTTCCGATCGGTCCCCACGAGAACTTTTTTGCTTTCCACTTCGCGTTGGTGACTGTTCCGTCGCCCAATTTCAGAATGAAACCGCCGTCGCCAATGTTGGTATTGGCGTACTCCATGCCGGTTTTCGGGTCGGCGTTATCAATTCCCATCACTGCGATGAAACAACATTGTGTGGTACGAAGGTGATCGAATCGACTGCGATCAGTTCGCCGTTGATGTAGAGCTTGAATGAGTTATCTGCATAGACGTTGGCTTTGATGGTGTCAGCGATGCGAGGTTTTCGCGGCGGTTGCTGAGCAAAGGCAGTTGTTTGAAGTGACCATGCCGTGAAGAGGGCCGCGACGATGAGTGTTTGTCTTGTCATGTCATGTGTGTTCCAACTTGATGGGCGATTCGGTTGAATATGCTCGTTTTCGTGAGGTTAACATTGAGTTGAAGGTCAGCGTTGTAACGATATTCAGGAGGACCAGTTCCGCAGAGATAGAGATTAACAGCAGCACGCTAACCCTCATTGTTTCTCTCCTCGCTGACCGCGTTTCCGACCTCTGTTCGTCTTACTACCACCCCGACCGCCTTTTCGCACGGTGGGAGGTTTGTTGGGATCGTAGTTTGGATTTGGCACCGCCATTTGCGCGTCGACATCTTTGAGGTACTTCACCAACAACGCGTCCAGCTCAGCGACTTGAGCAGTGTTTTGTTTCGCCAAATCAGTCTGTTCCGAGATGTCCGTCTTAATGTCAAACAACGCCAGCCGGCCGGTTTCGTAGAACTTCATCAGCTTCATGTCACCCAGAAACAGCGCCGAATGCGGTCCGTCGCCACTTTGGTAGTGCGGGAAGTGGAAGACCATTTCCTTGCGCGGACGTGTGACCGTGCCTTTGCCGTCTGCAAGCAAATGGGCGATGCTGCCTCCTTCAATTTTCCGAGGCAGATTGGATGGTGGAATGCCTGCCCACTCGCAGTAGGTTGGGTAGAAGTCATAACCAACCACGCGTTCATGGCACCACGAATTCGCGGGAACACCGGGACCACGGATAATCATCGGACTGCGAATGCCGCCCTCCCAGACGCTGCCTTTGCCTCCGGACAGACCGAAACGACGTCCGCCACGCCTGCCGCCGCCTCCACCACCACTGCCGTTGTCCGACATGTAGATAATGAATGTGTTTTCGCCGAGTCCCAGTCGGTCGACAGCGTCGACGACCATGCCCACGCCGGTGTCGAGATTCTCAGCGATAGCCGCACTGCCGACGCGTTTGTCCTGGGCGTTGCCTCCCATCTTTGCCGCGTACTTCGCAAGAGTGGCGTTCATTGCATTTTGCGGAGCGTGCAACGCGTGCCACGACAATTGAATGAAGAACGGTTTGTTTGCGTTCCTGTTCTTTTCCATGAATGCCGCCGCCCGCTTCGCCATACCGAAGATGTCCGCCGGATTGGGATCGGCGTACTCATGAGCGTATTCGTTTCCAATGTTTCCGTCGCCCTCGTCGTACCCGTTAGCTGCTGGGCCGCCGCCGTTGATGTGCCACTTGCCGTAGTGAGCCGTCGCATACCCAGCCGTCTGCAAGCAGTTCTCCGATCGTGACTTCAGTGGCCGGTATCGATCGGATGTTGCGAGGCTCGATCATTTTATGCCCCATTTCCGCTGGGGCCGCTTTCGTCCAATGCATGGCCGCCGAAGTCCTGCCGGTTTGCAAACTGACGCGAGTGGGTGAACAAACTGATGCGGGAGCGTATGCCGAGGAAAACCGCATCCCCTGGGCCGCCAGCTTTTCAAGATTTGGTGTCTCCACGATCGAACTTTTCGACCATTGCAGATCGGGGTGCATCGGCACGGAAGTCCCGTTCCATGCCTGATCGTCGGACATCATGAACACGATGTTCGGACGATCTGCGGCGTTCACAGACACGGAAACCAGACAGGTAACCACTGCGATGCAAAGACGAATCTTCATAATGACTCTCCGTTAGTTTTCAGCAGTCCGATTACCTTTGTCGCCATTGCCCTGTTCACCACCGCGACGCGGTGCGTTCTCGGCACCTTCTTGCCTACCCCGACCACCATCGCGTCCCTGACCACCTCGGCCACCGCCGCCACGAACCGCCAATTCCTGTGCGTCAAGAATGCCATCCTTGTTTGCGTCCAGCGTCATCAATGCGGCGACTGCACCATTGATCTCTTTCGCCGACAGGTTGCCATCGCGGTCGATGTCCAGCAGTCGGAACAACCCACCACCACCGCCTTGACCGCCGCGGCCACGACCTTGCTGTCCCTGGCCGCCGCCTCGTCTCGCACCACGCCCCTGCTGTTGTCCCTGGCCGCCGCCTCGTCTCGCACCACGATCCTGTTGTTGACCTTGCCTTTGTTCGTCTTTCCCTTTGTCGTCTTGTTGAGCGAACGCAGGGTCTGCGACTGTCAGCAACGCGATCGCTGTTGCAAAAGTGATGAGTTGTTTCATGTTTAGTTTCCTTGGGAGGCTGTAGGTTTGCATGCTTTGTTAACGACCACGTGTTTCGTCACGTGACAGAGTGCCATCTTTGTTCTTGTCCAGAGAACGTAGTAACGCAGGCAGACGTTCCAATTCCTCTTTGGTGAGCTGCCCGTCATTTAAAAAAAAAGCCGCGTCCATTGGACGCGGCTGAATTTCATGGACGTTCGCGACAGGACTACTCGATGTCGTACTGCTTGGTCAGTACTTCCAGGGCGTCAACGATCTCGGGATCCTTCATGCCGGATTCACGAACAATTTCCGCTGACGCTTCATTGTTGCCGGTCAGTTCTTTGGCCGATGCACTGATTCGCCCGGACCCGTCGTACGAGTAAGTAATTTCGATCGGAGACCCCTTTGGCAGACTGGCGGGGAGATTGGTGACGCGGAAGTCTCCGATCAATTCGCAGGCCGCCGGATCGACCGCGTCGCCCTCAAGAATCTCCACGTGAACTCGCTCCTGACCGTCGGTGTTGGTGCCAAACCGTTGGTTGACGCTGTGCGGAACGGGCGTGTTCCGAGGAATCATGATGTGATTGATCTTGCGAGACTTGTCGCTTGGATCAGAAATCTTAATGCCCAGTGAGTGCGAATTAACGTCACTCGTTCTGACAGTATTAAGTCGCTTCTGAACACTCTCGACGACCCGGCTGGATCCGTCGCCATGTCGAGCCTCCAGAATCGCCGCATGGATAGCGGCGCCTTCGGCGACGGCACGTTCCGGCATTAGTGCACGCGAAGGTTCATGGCCAGTGACTTCACGCAGCATCTGTTCAACGACCGGCATGAGCGTCGAGCCACCCACCAGAATCACTTCGTCCAGCAACCCGGGCTTGACGCCCGCCTGCTGCATAACCAGTTCTGTGGTGTCTTTCGTTCTCTGCAGAAGATCAGCCGTCATTCGTTCAAACTCAGACCGCGTCAGCGAAACGGACAACGTCTTGCCTTTGAAGTAGACGTTCACCGGGACCTGTGATTTGTCACTAAGGTCACGTTTTGCGTCTTCCGATTCCTGATGAAATGCACGTATCGTGTCAGGATCGGTCGACGGATCTTCGCCGTATTTTTGCTTGAACTGCTCAACAAGGTGATCTGCCAGCCGCTTGCTCCAGTCCAGCCCGCCCAGCATCACGTCACCGTCCGTGGCCAACACGCGGAAGTTGGTCGGCGTATACCGAACGATTGTCACGTCGAACGTTCCACCGCCAAGGTCGTATACAAGGATTGTTCTTTCGTCGCTGACCAGATCCGTACGACCGAGCTCTCCCTTCTGCCATGCGTAGGCCAGAGTCGCGGCGGTTGGCTCATTAATAATATCGATGACGTTCAGACCGGCGATTCGACCGGCATCCTGGGTGGCTTTGCGACGGACATCATTGAAATAATAGGGCACCGTGATCACCGCGTTGGCGATCGGCCCGAGTTCCTTTTCTGCATCCTGCTTCATTTTTTTGATGATCAGAGCAGAAATGAACTCCGGAGTCAGCCTCTTGTTCTGATACATGACGTGGAATTCGCTGTTTCCCATTTCACGCTTGATGGCTTCGACAATCTGGTCGGATGAGGCGACGGATATTCTCTCGAAGGTCGGGCCGACCACGACGCGGTCATCGTCCAGTAGAACCACAGACGGCGTGATTGGTCGTCCGTCAGCATTGTTGGCGAGCGTGGGGTTACCATCGTCATCCATGTACGCAATGGCGGAATAGGTTGTTCCGAGGTCGATACCGACAGTTCTGCCTTCAAGAAACTTCAACCGTACCCAATGGAGCAGAACAGAATTATCTGCTTCTCCCCGAATTTTCGATGGTTTGCCATTCTGGCCTGACTGCAACACCGTTGCAAGCACACCGGCAGTTGAAAGCGGCCCCAAATGAAGATCGACGGATCATGGCCGTCATGCCGAACATTGATGACCCACTCGCCAAAAGGCCACGAATCATTACCCTTGAGGGGTGTACCCCCGTCGAATCGCTTTTGGCGGTGATCTTCCATGCAGATGCCTGACTTTGTCATAGTCCCCAATCCACGGCGTTCCGGGCGGTTCAAGGTCGGAATCGAACAGGGGAAAGCAGGCTGCATCAGACGCCAGTGAATTCCTGTTCGCGACGTCACATTTAAGAAAGACGAGTTCAATGTCGGCATTCTTCCTGCTGGCCGCTTTGCTGGAGCCCAGATCGGTTGCCTGCCACGATTCACTGGCAGTGCCGGATCAGGCTGCAGAAAGTGACGATGCCATCGCCTGTCTGAGCGGATTCCTGTGGAAGCCGACAACATTTACAGCGACCATCACACCTGCGGCAGATCGCGAATATGACTATGGCGTTTCCTTCCCGTCGCCCCGTTCCGGTCCGGGCGGGGACGTGTTTGTTGAGTGGCGCATGGCTCGACAGCACGATGTCATCCGTAAAGACAATCGTCCGGCCGTGATCGTGGTTCACGAATCGGGCCGCGGGATGCATGCCGGTCGAGTCATCGCTCAATCGCTGAGTCGCACCGGAATCCACACGTTCATGGTGCATCTGCCCGGTTACGGGCAACGGACTGTCCGGCGGCCGGACCAGGGCAAAGAACTTGTTGAAGGGATACAGCAGGGAGCCATGGATACCCGCAGGGCGGCAGACGTTGTCAAAGCACTGGACGGCGTCGATGCGAACCACGTCAGCATCCTGGGGGTCAGCCTTGGTGGATTTGTTGCCACGCTGACCGGCAGTCTGGATTCAGTCTTCGACCAACACTTCCTGCTGATGGCTGGTGCCGATCTGCCGACTATGTTTCAGCACGGGGAACGAGAAGTCGCGGATCTGCGAAATAAGCTGGAAACATATCGTACAGGGCCCGATCTGACGGTTTGGTTGCGGCAAATAGAACCCGCCCGTGTGGCGCATCGATTGCCTGCGGACCGGACAACGCTATATGTCGCGATGTTCGATGTCGTGGTGCCGCCGCAGTGTTCCGAAAAGCTGGCGACAGCAATCGGACTGCGTGCTGAACGGATCATTCGCATGCCCTGCGGGCATCATACCGCCGTGGCATTCCTGCTGCCGATGGTGTTGGACGTCAGCAAACGGGTGAATACCGCAGCCGCGCCGTAGCCCTGCTACTGAATCGCAATCGGCATATCAGCCGGCTGTGTCAGCGTTTGCTTCGGTGCAGTAGTGGAAGGCCGAATGCCCGTTGCGGATGATGGGTTTGAGAGTACCTCCCTGTCCGGGCCGAAGTACATGAGATCCGGAGTCGACGCCGGGCCTTTCAACTCCGGTTTTCCGCTTTCAACTGGCGTCATATCGATCGGATCGGCCAGGTCCACACCTTGATTCGCAGGCGGCACAGCGTCAAAGGTAGCAGCGATTCTGTCGGCCTGCGGACCAAAAACCTCGAATCCGTTGTCACTGCGGGCCTGCTGGATCGTGGCCCCGGCGGATGGCGGTGTGGTGTGGGCCGCCGGTGGATGGTGATGGACGTCTCTGGCAACACCGGGTGTGGTCGAATTCGGCGGCGCCGACGGATACGCCCTCGTGTATACGGCATGACTGATCGGAGCCTGGGGCAGCGAGGCTTGCTGTTCGTTATAGGTCCGCTCGTAGACCGCCTGATCAATGGTTCCCTGGTTATAGTGCGACGAAGATTCAGCAGAGGCCTGCTGAATCCTGCCCTGCTGCATGAGGCCATCATCACCGGCGGACAGACTGCCCCTATGCCGGTTCGCGCTGATTGTGTCGAATTCCGGCGGGGTCAAATCCATCGGACGCACCACGTCGTACCCCGACTCAGACTGCACGGTGGAATAAGAGCCACTCAATAGTCTTGCCGCAATCTGACCACGCAGCTTTTCCCGAACGCCAACGTGTTGCCCGGTGTTCTTATCCAGGTGAATTTCGTCAACCACCCAATAGTTGTGCTCCATAATCAGATTGGCTGAGACAACCGTCTGGCCAGACGACCCCAATCGTACAGTGGCGCGTTCCTGCGTAACGCGGGTGTCTCGGATCGGCTGCCTAAGCTGTTCCCCCAGCATGGGGAACTGTGTCGGGACGCCTTCAAGATTGCTCCACACCAGGCGGTTAAAGTCGGACGAACAGGCTTTTTGCAGCAATTGCATGTCTGCGTCGTGCCACGCGGTCGCAAACTCCAGCAATGGCACAGCCAGTTCCAGTCGTGTCCGCAGCGAAGTCACCTGGCCCTGCTGGTTGGGATATTGAATGTCATCGACTTTCAACGCCCCATTTTCAGTGATCATGCGGCACGACAGAATTGCCCCGCTGCCTGTCCTGAACTCAAGCTCTGTGCGGTGGGCGACCGTGTGACTGTCGGTCAGAGTAAGCGATTCGTCATAGAAATCGGGGATCGGTAAAGCGGAAAGGATCTCGGGAGCAAGTCGTTCCCACGTCGCGCGAGAAAATTCGGCTGAAGACATCTGAGAAACGGTTTTGAGGTCACGTTCCGACAACGCCTTCAGAAAGTAGGACGCCCGAGTCGGCGCGGTAAATACAGACGACAACGATTTTTGACGCTGAGTGGAGCGTTCGTAGAGGGTCACATCACGAACCAGGAATCGCGGTTCATTCTCCGCTGGTGCCGATCCGATTCCGGCAGCGATGTCGGCTTTGGTAAATTCGGACTGCCGTTCCTCAAGATCCAGTCGCACAATCTCCCGCCCGGCAGGAATCATTACCGTCAGCTTGTTTTCGTAAGTACGAATGTCAAATTCGTCCGGCACTTCCGAGGACGACGGCAACTGAATGATGGACAGGTCGGCCAGCTTCAATGATCCGGAGTAGAACCTGTTCGTTGTGAGTTGTTGCAGCAAATCGTGATCTTCAGCACCGTATGCGGTCAGAAACGAATTGACCGCGCCGACAGCATCTGCCTGGCGCCGCACGGATCCGGAATGGTTTTTGTCCCGGTGATTGTGAGCTTCGACGTCGTCGACCAGCCATTCGCCCGAACTGCGAACGATCTTGATCAGGAGGTGGCCATTTTTTGCCGGCAGTTTCACCACCGCATCGTTTTCGTTGAGGTTGGCTTCCGGCCTGCGCGCCATGCCATCTTCATAGGTGGAGGCAATTCGGGCCGTTAAAGCCTGCAACCATTCATCCGGAAGTCGCTCCAGCGAACTGGTCAGGCCGGGAGATGTCATGGCCAGAATCTCATGGCGTTCGCCGGACTCCCAAACTGTCAGAAACTGCCGCACCTTCATCAGCAGGTCCATGACTTCAGTGGTCGACTTGGTGACTCGCGTGCTTTTATTCAGCTGACGGACCATGACGTCGTCAACCACCCAGTAGTTCTTGGCGGGATCATTGACCAGACGGAACTGGTATTTGCCGCCCGATTCTTCTTTCGCGATGACCTGTCGCCCGCCATCTTTCAGATTCGTCACTTCCACAACCGTCAACTTATCTTTGGGCAACGGCAGTACCTGCAGATCGGACAATACGTCGTCGGAGCGCATGGCCTTTTCTTCGAAACGCGATGAAGTGATCCGGCGCAGTGCCGGTTCGTTTTCTTCGTTGAGCGCTTCGGCGAACTGTTCAATCACGCGCTGTTCCATCAGGGATTGATTCAGCAGTGATTGAGCGCAGCCGGTACAAATGACGGCGCTAGTGACGATGGCCAGGCATGTCGCAGACTTCATGACAAAGTCCTTGCTTGTCAGACACACGTCGCGGAGAAAGCGACGAATGAGCAGAGAGAGAGAGGAAGCGAGAGGGGGTGCTGTCGGCTTAGGTGTCTGCAAAGCAGACGTCGGACCGCGCAGAACGGACCACTGGCCGGGATACAGCGTGTGCCTTGTCGCATTTTCCAGCGCACGGGTCAACGTGGTACCGCGATCGGACGGTCTGGGCGGACAGAGTTATCCTGCCGACACGGAGAGTTTCGGCACATCCTGCCAGAACCGTGGTCTTCCTATTCAAGTCACTGGCAGCGACGGATGAGTGTGCGCCGTCACTGTGCAGATATGTCCGCGCCTGACGTCTTCAGCAGGGGCCAGATCTGACTTCGTTCACAATCCGGAAGTGGTCATTCCGAGCTCGCTGTCACTCCGGCCGAATCTGCCGATAATTCCGTACGACTGCGTCAGGTCGTCGACTGACTTCCGCCAACACGTGCGACGACCTGTGATATCGCCAGACGCATCAGGTCGTGATCAATCGCATGAACGTCAATTGGCTGACCAATGCCGTCCAGCATCGTCACGGTCAGACGGCCACCAAGATGCTGCCGGAATTCTTCCAGACCGCAGAATAGTTCGTCGGTACGCTGCAGAGCTGGGTGATCCAGCAGCAGACCGAGCTGATCGAGGCAGTCGAGTACTCGGTCGGCGTCTTCGGATGACAATCCGTGGGCCATGCTTGAGTAGATCGTGTCCACGGCGACACCAATGGCAACTGCTTCTCCGTGGCGGAGTTCAAAACTGGTCATCGTCTCCAGTTTGTGAGCTGACCAATGACCAAAGTCCAGCGGGCGAGCCTCCAGCATTTCGAAAGGGTCGCCGCCGGCGGTGATGTGTCGCAGATGCCACTGTGCAGATTCGGCAATAACGGGCCAGGCCTCTGCTTTTCGCTGGCGAATGGCAGACGCATCGCGATGAATGTGTTCGAAGAACTTCCTGGATTTCAGCAGCGAGACCTTCACAGCTTCAGAAAAACCGCAGCAAAAGTCGCGGTCGCTGAGCGTTTCCACCAGTTTCCGATCGTTAATGACAGCCCACGGCACGGCAAACGTGCCCACCCAGTTCTTCTTCTGAAACAGATTAATACTGTTCTTAACGCCGATCCCGGAATCGCCCTGAGCCAGTGTCGTTGTGGGAATGCGAATCAGCCGAAGCCCTCGATGTGCAATGGCGGCCGCAAACCCCACCGCGTCCAGCACGGCTCCACCGCCAATCACGATCACGTAACTGCGACGATCCATGTCCGCATGGTTGAAGCACTTCAACATGCGTTCAATGACGTGAATGTCGTTCTTGACATCTTCCCCACCCGGCACAACCTGAATATTCCCCGCAATCTGAACGGCCTTGGGATGACGAGCGCAGAACTGCTGGATTCTGTGTTTCAATTCAGGATTTGCCAGCGAAACCTGTTCGTCCAGCCAGAACTGAACTTTGGGAGCCTGGCCGTCAGACGCGTCCAGCACCTCAATCAGCGTGTGAGCATCATTGCCAAACAAATCACGGGTGAAACGCAGCCGATGCGTGAATTCAACGGTAAACGGCACATCGGGCATTTCATTTTCAGTCGGAAGGTTCATTGGCAGGTAGCGTTACGAGCGGGCGGAGGGGGGGGGTAACCTGGTAGAAAAACGGAGCAGGACGCCGGAAGAAAACCTGTTTCCAAGCATACGCGCATTCTCATACAGAAACCAGTTGCGGACCGGCAGGGATCACAAGTAACCGCAGAACGCACCGCAATCTTCCTTGCCCGAAAGTGCGGAAAAACGGGTTCGGTAAGGTCTGTGGGCGTTGCAACCGGCACAACCGTCACACGCATACACTGTTCAAACCCTGACGCGGCTTTATATGCCTTTTGGATGCATGATCAAAGATCGCCATCCCGAAAAACAACGCAGTGTTNNATCCGTGATCAGCATTGTTTGCGACACGGGAATCCTCACCTCCCCTTCAGCTCAATTTCAGGAGAAAAAACAATGAGAGGGATTACTCTGTCAGCTGCTCTGGTCGTCATGACCGTAGCGAGCAGCGCAAACGCAGGCCTCTTTGGCCTGTTCAACAAAGGCGGCGGTTCTGGCGGCTGCGGTGGCTGCGGTGAAGCAGTCACCTGCTGTGCACCGGATGCCTGTTGCGAAGCCACATGCTGTGCTCCAGCTGGCTGTGGCAACAACGAATGCTGCGAGTCAACCTGTTGTGCTCCAGATGGCTGCGGAAACGACGCATGTTGCGAAGCAACCTGTTGTGCTCCAGCTGCATGTTGTGACGATGGTTGTGGCGAAGGCTGCGGCGGATGCAAGAAGCGATGCTTCAAGTTTCCTAAGCTGAAAATGCCTAAGTTCAAGTTGCCTAAGCTTCGTCTGCGCAAGCACCGAAACCGGGGCTGCTGTGAGTCTAGCTGCTGTGCTCCAGCTGATTGCTGCGAGTCCACCTGTTGTGCTCCAGCTGATTGCTGCGAGTCTACCTGCTGTGCTCCTGCTGATTGCTGCGAGTCCACCTGTTGTGCTCCAGCTGATTGCTGCGAGTCTACCTGCTGTGCTCCTGCTGGCTGTGGCAAAGGTGCCAGCTGCTGTGCTCCTGCCGCTGGCGGTTGCAAATAGTTAAGAAGGTGGCGAAAGGTAGAGGTAATTAACCACCTGAGTTAATGATGAGTTGACGGCGAGAACGGGCGGAAAGTCGTGAGTCTGCCCGTTCCCCGGCTCGCAGGAAGATCTGTCTCGTGCGGAGCGAATCTTCCTGAAAGAGCGGTCGTTGATCCTCGTCACTAACAGGTTAAGAACTCATCCTTCCGCCCCGGCTGGAAGAGGAACGTGAGGTATCCTCACGGGGGAACACGCATCAAAGGTTATCCCTAACCTGCGGTTCCACCGGTGATCAGCTCGCAGGGTGGATCTTGCAGGTAAAAAACAGAGCGACGATGTAGTCCGGTTCCTGGCCGACTCATCGTCGCTTTTTTCGTGCGATCACGGATGGTGCAACAAACCTGCCTGGCAGCTCACTTAGGGCGGCGATGCAAGGAATCATTCGATTGCCGTGCCTTGTTGATCCTGCTTCGCAACTCTGACACGTGTCAGCCGGACATACTGCTGGCTCGTTAAAGTCCGACTGCAGGACAACGGGTTGTTTCAAACTGGATAAGCTCTGAGGGCGGCATGAATCTCACAGTTTTGTTGACAGGCAACGACTTACGTCAAAAACAGCCGTCGTCAAGCTCCACCAGGGGTAATGCAAACAACAAGCCCTGTTTCCGAATGGCAGGTGGTTGCCTCGGCCCCGATTTTTGTAACAATAGCCGTCCACACCCTCAAAGTCCCTTTCCAGTCACCCCTGGCCCCTCGGGTTAAGTTCAATGTTGTTTGTCATTCTGCGAGTTACATATATGTTGGTGTGTGCAGGCGCAATCCTTGCCTACATCAGCCCGGAAGAGGTGGATCGTGTATCCACACTTCCCAAAATCATTGACGACCACAAGTTTTTCGCCTTCTTTGTGCTGCTGTTCGCCAGTCAGATCGTGACAATCGCAGATCTGTTGGTTCGTCGGAAACGCATCGAAGTCATTTCTGCGGTTTATTTCGGCGTTCTGATCGGAGTCTTACTGGCCTACCTGATGATTCAGGCATTGACACCTATCGTGAAGCCACCGTACCAGGAACTGGCTGTGATGATGTCATTGCTGGTGCTGCCGTATGTCTGTGTGTCGCTTCTGTTACAGACCAAGGATGACTTTCGATTTGTCATTCCCTACGTTGAGTTCGCCCGTGACCTGAAAGGCGGACGTCCGTTGATTGTTGACAGCAGTTCGCTGATCGATGGCCGAATTGCTGATGTTGTGGAGACTCAGATTCTGGAATCGCAATTGATTGTGCCGGACTTCGTCTTGGCGGAAGTTCAGGATGTGGCAGACAGCAACGATAAGAATCGTCGCATCAGAGGTCGGCGGGGCCTTGAGGTGCTGGCAACAATGCAGAAGAGCACGCACACCGATGTTCGCGTTCACGAAACAAACCGTAAGGAGTTTCGTTCGATGGCCGTTGACCACAAGTTGGTTGAACTGGCCAAGCAGCTGCGCGGCGGTGTGGTCACCAACGATTTCAACCTGAACAAGGTTGCCAGCGTTCAGGGAATCCCGGTCATCAACCTGAATGACGTCGCCAATGCGTTGCGACCAAGATTTATTCCAGGTGACCGTCTGCGACTCAGAATCATCAAAGAAGGTGAAGGAACCGGGCAGGGTGTCGGTTACCTCGATGACGGCACAATGGTTGTCTGCGAAGGAGCAAGCCCTCAGATCGGCAAGGAAATCGACAGCATTGTCAGCAGTGTCCTGCAGAGCAGTGCAGGACGTATGATCTTCGCTAATCCGGTACACACTGCTCAGGGCGGATAGGTTTTACTCCGGGTTCGCGATCTTTCGCAGGTAGTTCGCCAGATCTCGCTGCAGCATCAGCATATTCTGCCACCGCTCCCATGGCACCTGAACGAATGACTCCGGTGAGCGATCATCGGGTTCTGAGGCCTCGAACGCCACATCGCGCAGTCGCTCGTGGACATAGCTGAGAACATCGCTGATTCTCGCTCGCTGTCCAGGTTGAAGATGTTCCGGCAGAACTGGTGCCCCCCCGGGAAACAGCGGCAGCTGCAGGTTGTCCGGACTCGGGTCTTCGATGATCTGAAACTCAACCTCGGAATCAGACGACGCAGCGACCACCCGATCGGCGGAATGATTTAGCGGGGTCAACGCGGCAACCTCAACTCCGATTTGCTGTGCGTGCTCGGCAATCTGAGCGTTGCTGCCATACAGAAGTGTACACCGCCCGATTTGCACATGGTCGCCGGGTTGCAGAACTCGAAGTTGAACCGGGTGGCCGTTAACGCGACTTCCATTGGTACTGTTCAGGTCCGTCAGAATCACCTGACTGCGGTCTTCCTGCAGTTTGGCGTGCACACGACTGACGCGTTCGTCGTTTAACTGTATGACGTTGTCTTCTTCCCGCCCGATCGTGACCGGAGTTTCCAGGTCCTCATAGACCAGTCCTCGCTCAAGCCCTTCAAGGACAGATAATGTCAATATTGCCATCAGTATTTGTCCATGCCGTACCGTTGTCATTAACACGTTTGTTGTGGGTTCGACGCGTCGCAGCCACAATACTCACCGCCTTTGGTGAACTCTCATTCCAGCTTACTGGTTCGGGTCTTCCACGGATCTTCCCTCATCTCCAGATAGGCCTTGAAGAAGTCAGCCGTGTATTTTTCCATCACCATCGTGCCCGACTTGTCTTTGGCCGTCAACAGACCCTCCGCGGAGTACTTCTTTTCCGGAGGGCCTTCCTTCAGCTGTCGAGGTTCCTGGTCAGGAGCCTTCTTCAGTTCCAGAAACCGAAAGACCGAGTCGGCAGCTTTTTTTTCCGCTCGATCGCTGGGATTGTAATAGATATGAACGGCAATCCGTTTCGCCGGATCGGCGATCGCCCTGATTGTGGCGGTGGTATTCAGCCCTTTGACGGGTGACTTTGGACTGAGCATCATAATGGCACGAACGTCCTGCCCTTTGGGCGTACGTTGAGAGAACGTCGGGGCGTCAGGCCATGGCTTCTTCAGCCAGTCGTTGGCGGCAAATGCAGCGGCGACCATGCAGCTGGAGCCGGCCGCGGCAATACCGAGTTTTCGGATATTCAGCTTCTGACGCTGATGCTCGTTGACCAGAAAAGCTTTGATGGCCTCCAGATCCTGAGTCGCCATCAGCGCGTAATCATTGGGCCCCAATCGGATCAGCCGAGAATTCGCGTCATCTGTGCTGGGCGCACTGTCGCCATGTTTTCGGAGATCAGCCGTGACAACCGCATACCCCTTCTTCTGCAACGCCCTGGCCATCCCTTCCCAGACCTTGCGCGTCCGGCTTTCTTCGAGGCCCTCTGCGCCGGGCAACAGGATTACGACCGGGGATTCTTTGCCGGCGCCCTCGAAGTAGGTAATCTTGATGTCCCAGCCATCGGCAGTTGTCACGGTGCGGCTGTCGCCCGGACTTGTGGCCTGAGCAAACACCGCCGGAGCGATGGCACATGTGGCGACAAGAAACACCTGTCCGGCTACCATTAACCGAAGCAATTTCATATCGTTATTCCCTTCGTTGCAAATCACCNNNGGCATTCTCGCAGGTTTAGTTTAGTCTACGGGAGCGGGATATGTTCGGTCAAATCATTATCTACCCATCCCTGCGTTCGTCGAAAGTGGTTGTCTGACAGCGGCGGACGACCCGTTCAGTCGCCGAAACCTGCGTCGTCGGCAAAAACCCCGTCGATTTCCCGTTACGAACTACGCTGCCGGCAGACCTCAGCGAATCCGACCTTCTCTGCCCCACCTCTTTCAATGTTGTGATACGGTCAACCGGTATTCCGCCCCTCCCGCTCCTCGTCTCAAGGTGCCTGACGACCTGTGAACAATCCCATCCCAATCAAAGATGCATGGCAGCATTGCCCCCGTTGCGGCACGAAAAGCGAAATCAAAGGCAATCAGCCATTCGTTTGCGACGCGTGCGGGTAACAGACCTGTTCTTCGTCGTAGAGGTCCACGACTTTGATGCCATCGCAGCGCA
>LWDU01033656.1_pt1 | contig 16848 bp, 15 predicted proteins | sample 727161 | NCBI WGS metagenome assembly LWDU01 (sample SAMN04566230, study PRJNA314399) | hydrothermal vent metagenome | isolation source: deep sea hydrothermal plume seawater | place: Mexico: Gulf of California, Guaymas Basin | collected 2004-07-11
TGATTGATTCCCATACTTGCATTTTAAAACTCGAAAAAGGATATCAAATATTACTAAAGGTCTAGCATTTCCTATATGTGGATCGTCATATACTGTTGGTCCACATACATACATTCCAATTTTTTTTTTATCTATAGGAACAAATTTTTCTTTTTTGTTACTTAGATTGTTTGTTAAAAAAATATCATTATTCATTGTTATAAAAATATACTTTATATTTAGATTTGTGAATCTAATTGATTAGTTGGGAATCTTACATACTGGAATTGGTTCCATCTTATGTAAGTTTAATTTTCTTATTTGCTCATATTTAGCACGATTTACTGAATTAGGATTATTCATAGCTTCTTCTAATTCTTTATAGCTTAATCCTAGTTGACCTTCATCAGTTCTACCATCATCCCACAGGCCGTCTGTTGGTTGGGCATTCATAATTTCATCTAGTATTTTAAGTTCTTTACCTAATTCCCAAACTTCAGTCTTATTACAATCACCAATAGGAGAGATATCAACTCCACCATCGCCATATTTGGTATAAAAACCAATTCCAAAATCTTCAATTTTATTCCCAGTTCCTACTACAATGCCTTTATTAGCAGAAGCGGCTTGATAAAGTGCAGTCATTCTTAATCTTGCTCTAGAATTAGCTAGTCCATGTTCGTTATCAAAACTTAATAAACTAGACTGAAAAGTTTTAAACAAGTTATCTAAATCCAATGTATGAGCTTCAACATTTTTAAAGTTTTTAGTTAACCACTGTTGATGTTTAAGACTTAGGTAATGATCAGTCTTTTTCTGTTTAATCGGCATTGATAAAATGATTGTTTTTAAGCCAGTCATTGCACTTAATGTACTAGAAACCGAAGAGTCTATTCCGCCCGATATACCAATAACTAATGACTCTGCTTTATTTGGCATTGAATTAACATAATCCTTTATCCAATTACTTATGAAAGATACTTTTTCAGATGGTTTCATATATTATAAAATTTAAACAATAATGTATTTAATACAATCGTTTAAGATGCCGCTTTAATGTTATTTTTTGAATATAAAGCATTTTTTTTAATTTCAGATGAAATTAAAAATGCTAATTCTAAAGCTTGGTTAGCATTAAGTCTTGGATCACAATGAGTATGATATCTGTGTGATAAATCTTGATCAGATATTTTTTGAGCTCCACCAGTGCACTCTGTAACGTCTTTGCCTGTCATCTCAATATGCAAACCTCCTGCAAAACTTCCTTCACTTTGGTGACAAGAAAAAACATTTTTAACTTCCTTAACTACATTGTTAAAAGGACGAGTCTTATATCCAGTTGTAGATTTAATCGTATTACCATGCATAGGATCACATGACCAAACAATATGTAACCCTTCCTTTTTGATAGATCTAATTAATTTAGGCAAAAACTTTTCTACATTATCATGTCCAAATCTTGAAATTAATGTAATCTTTCCTTTTTCGTTTTTTGGATTTATTACATTACAAATTTTTACAATTTCATCTGGCTTAGATGTAGGGCCACATTTTATTCCAATTGGATTTTCAATTCCTTTGCAATATTCAACATGACCTCCATCAAGTTGTCTTGTTCTATCACCGATCCACACAAAATGAGCAGAAGTATCATGATATTCTCCTGTAGTTGAGTCTACTCTTGTCATAGACTCTTCGAAAGGTAATAACAGTGCTTCATGAGAAGTCCAAAAATTTACTGTTTTTAATCTTCTATTAAAATCAGAATTAATTCCACAAGCATCCATAAAAGCTAATGCATCTGCAATCTTATCTTCAAGTTCTTTAAATTTTTTTGCTTGTGGACTTTTTTTTATAAATCCTAAATTCCATGTATGAACCATTTTTAAATCTGCGAAACCACCATGAGAAAATGCTCTTATAAGGTTTAATGTAGATGCTGATTGAGAATAAGCTTTAAATAACCTTTTTGGGTCAGGTGTTCTTAATTTTTTATTAAATTCTATACCATTAATATTGTCTCCTAAGTAACTAGGCAACTCTACGCCATCTTTTGTTTCGGTTGGTGCGCTTCTAGGTTTTGAAAATTGTCCTGCAATTCTTCCTAGCTTAACAACTGGTAATGATGCCGAATATGTAAGAACTAATGACATCTGCAACATCACTTTAAAGGTATCTCTGATATTATCAGGATGAAATTCAGTAAAACTTTCTGCGCAATCTCCACCTTGAAGCAAGAATGCTTTTCCATCTACAACATTTGCTAGTTGTTCTTTTAAATGTCTAGTTTCACCAGCAAATACCAATGGGGGAAAACTTTTAATTTTCTCGAGAACCATATCTAGTTCTTTTTTATCCGGATATTCAGGAATGTGTTTAACAGGATAATTTCTCCAGCTATTTATTTTCCATTTTTTCATAATTCAACTCTAAGATGTATTTATAGATTAATTGATTATAAAGTAAATTTCTTTTTTAAAATTTATTTATTCTACTGTTACTGATTTTGCTAAGTTTCTTGGTTTGTCAATGTCACAATTTTTTAACAAAGCTACATGATAAGCCAAAAATTGAATTGGGATTGTTAGTAAAAATGAATTCAGTGTTGAATTAGTTTTTGGTATTTGAAATTTAAATCTAATATTTTCATTCATTGTTGTAGAAGCATCATCAGTAATCATAATAACTTTTCCACCTCTAGCTATAACTTCTTGCATATTTGAAATTGTTTTTTCATAATATCTATCTTTAGGTGCTAAAACGATTACTGGCATGCCATCTTCTATCAATGCAAGAGGTCCGTGTTTCATCTCGCCTGCAGCATAACCTTCTGCATGTATATATGCTAATTCTTTCAGTTTAAGAGCTCCTTCCATAGCAATTGGATAAGAATAGCCTCTACCTAAATACATAGTTCCTTTTGCAGTTATAAAATCTTTTGCCATAACTTGAATATCATTTTGTTTAGACAATGTTTCTTTAATAAGATCTGGTAATTTTTTTAAATCTAAAATCATTTTTTTATATTCATCGACATCAATGTCGTTTCTTTCTTTAGAAATCTTTAAAATTAATAAATAAAGTACTAACATTTGTCCCAAAAATGCTTTTGTAGATGCCACACCTATTTCAGGTCCCGCATGTATAGGTAAAACAAAATCTGCCAATCTTGCAATTGAACTTTCTACTACATTCACAATACTACACGTTTTAACTTTATTTATTTTACATTTTTCTAGTGCAGCATAAGTATCTGCTGTTTCTCCAGATTGAGAAACAAAAATATAAAGATCATTTGTATTTAACTTTACATTTCTATATCTAAATTCAGAAGCAATATCCGTATCTACATCTAATGAAGTAAATTCCTCAATCCAATATTTGGCTATTAAACATGAATGGTAAGCAGTACCACAGGCAATTAATCTAATTTTATTAATTTTTTTTGGCTCAATTGGTAAGTTATATATATTTATTTCATTACGAGATTTATCTAAATATTCGTTAATACATTTTTTAGTACTAACTGATTGCTCATCAATTTCTTTTGACATGAAATCTTTAAAATCACCTTTATCAGCTACATTATCATCTTGTGATAATTCAAAAATTTCTTTATTAATTTTTCTTTTTTGATAATTATAAAATTCAACTTTTTCTTCATATAACAAACAAAAATCTCCATCATCTAGATAAGAAATTTTATTTGTCATTGTTTTAAGCGCGTATGAATCTGATCCTATAAAATTTTCATTATGACCATAACCCACTGCTAAAGGACTTCCTCTTCTCGCTCCGACTACAACATTGTTAAAATCTTTGAAAATTACCCCTAAAGCAAAACTTCCTTCAAGTTTTTCTAGAGTTTTGTAAATACAATTTATTAAATCTTCAGATTTTAAAAAATCAGTGAATATTACAGTTATAACTTCTGTGTCTGTCTGTGATTTAAAAGAATAACCTTTTTTAATATATTCATCTTTTAACTTATCTGAATTTTCAATAATGCCATTATGAACAACGGAGACTACATCGGAAGAATGTGGATGCGCATTTACTTGATTTGGTATTCCATGCGTTGCCCATCTAACATGGCCTATCCCCAAGTTTCCGCTTGATGGTTTTTGAAAAAGGATTTTTTCCAAGTTATCAACTCTGCCAGAACATTTCTGTTCATTAATTTGTCCTTTGTTAATAGTTGCAATGCCAGCAGAATCATAACCACGATACTCAAGTTTTTTTAAAGCTCCTATTATGTTTGCTGATACAGATTTATTACTAACGATTCCAACTATCCCACACATTATTTTTTTCTTTTGTAATTTTTAATTTCAACTTGTGAAGATCTTGTTAATGCTAATGATTTTGTTCTAACATTTTTTGTTATAACCGATCCTGCTCCAACGATACTATTTTCGTTAATGGTAATTGGTGCTACCAAAGATGAATTTGAACCAATAAAAACATTGTTTCTAATTTTGGTTTTGTTTTTTTTAACTCCATCATAATTGCAAGTAATTGTACCAGCTCCAATATTTACAGAATTTCCCATGGTAGCATCTCCTATATAAGACAGATGATTAACTTTTGAATTTTTTCCTATTTTACTTTTTTTAACTTCTACAAAATTTCCGACACTTGATCCTTTTTGTAAAATTGTACCTGGTCTTAGTCTTGCATATGGACCTATATTAACGTCATTTTCTATTTTAGAACTTTCTAGATGTGAAAAAGAAAATATTTTAACATTGTTTCCAATATTTACCTTAGAGCCTATTACTACATATGGATCAATTACAACATTTTTTCCAATTTTTGTGTCTTCAGAAAAAAAAATAGTTTCGGGAGCAATCATTTTAACTCCTATTTTTATAAATTTATTTCTAAGCTTGTTTTGAATTTTTTGTAAATTTATTTGTTTCATTTGAAAAAATCTTTATATTAAGTAAAACATTATCTTAATTCACAAATTATTTCTTAAAAATACTTTGTATATGACACAAAACTACACAATTTTATTTGATTTGGATGGGACATTAGTTGATACAGCGCCAGATTTAATGAATGCACATAATCATGTTATGACCAAATATGGTTATCAAACTAAAAGCACTGAAGAAATTAGAAATCTAGTTGGCAAAGGCGCCAGCGCTTTAATAGGTAGATCTTTATGGGGAAATGCAAAAGAAGAATTTGGAAAAATTAAAGATCAAAAAACTAAAAATGAAATGGTAAAGGAATTTATTAATTTTTATGGAAAAAATATTCTTAATGAAAGTACTTTAATTAATGGTGTTGAAAATTTTTTAAAATGGTGCAAAGAAAAAAAAATTTCTATGGCAGTCTGCACTAATAAACAGGAACATCTGGCAATAGATTTGCTTAAAAAAATAGGAATTTATGATTATTTTGAATATGTGGCAGGATCAAATACTTTTGACTATTGCAAGCCTGATCCAAGACACTTAACAAGTATTATTGAAATTTTAAATGGAGAGATAAAAAAAAGTTTAATGATTGGTGATAGTGAAACAGATGCTAATGCCGCAAAATCAGCCTCTTTACCAATAATTTTACTTGAAAACGGTTACACAGAAAGAAACACTAATGAAATTTATCATAACCATTTAATTAAAGATTATGTGGGTATTGAAAAAATAGTTTCTCAATATTTACATGATTGACCTTAATCTATTTATTGGATTAGTTACTTTTTATTTTGTTATGTACGTAACTCCTGGTCCAAATAATACCATGGTGCTTACATCGGGTGTTAAGTTTGGTTTTTCTAAAACAATTCCACATATGTCAGGAATTACAATTGGACATGTTTGTCAAACTGTTGTTGTTTGTTTAGGTCTTGGAAAAATATTTCAAATGTTTCCTAACATTCAAAATGCTTTAAAGATCATATGTGGTTTATATTTGTTATATCTTGGTTATAAAATTATTGGATCCTTTAGTAAAATCAAAGAAGACGGTTCTAGACCTCTTAAATTTTATGAGGCTTCATTATTTCAACTTGTTAATCCTAAAGCATGGACAATTTCTACTATGGTAGCATCTGGTTTTCTTCCTAACGATGAAAAGCTGATAATTTCAATTTTATTTATTTCAATTACTGCTTTAATTATTTGTCCACTATCAATATCTGTTTGGGCTGCTTTCGGTACTGGAATTAGAAATTTAGTAAAGAATAATAAAAAAAAAGCTATTGTTGAGTATTTTTTAGCAATTTTGCTTTTAATCACTGCTATTATGATTGTAATAGAAAAATAATTAATTATTACTATTAAAAAAAATTAAGGAGAAGTTTTGATTTCGCATAAAGTAAAAGTTTACCCTTCAAAAATTTATTTACCTAAAAAAAAACAACTCGCTTGGAAAATTGCTAACATTGCAAGTGACAATGCAAAATTAAATAAAAAAGCAGTTGAAATGGTTATTAATAGAATAATTGATAATGCTTCAGTTGCTATAGCTTCCTTAAATAGAAAATCGGTAATATCATCGAGAGAAATGGCCTTAAAACATCCCAAAAAAAATGGCGCTACATTATTTGGAATAAACTCAAAACTAAGATTTGATTGTGAATGGGCTGCTTGGTCTAACGGAACTGCTGTTAGAGAACTTGATTTCCATGATACCTTTTTAGCAGCAGACTATAGTCACCCTGGTGATAACATTCCTCCACTTATAGGTGTTGGCCAACAAATGAAAAAAAGTGGCTTAGATCTTTTAAGGGGAATTATTACCGCTTATGAAGTTCAGGTAAACTTAACAAAAGGTATTTGTTTGCATAAACATAAAATAGACCACATTGCGCACTTAGGCCCTAGCGTTGCAGCAGGCTTGGGTGCTATGTTAAAATTAAATACTGAAATAATTTACCAAGCTATTCAACAAACATTACATACAACAATATCAACCAGACAATCTAGAAAAGGAGAAATTTCAAGTTGGAAAGCATTTGCTCCAGCCCATGCCGGAAAACTTGCGATAGAAGCGGTTGATAGAGCTATGAGAGGCGAAAATTCTCCAAGTCCAATTTATGAAGGAGAAGATAGTGTAATTTCTAGAATACTAGATGGTAAAAAAGGAGTTTATCATGTTCCTCTTCCAAAAGTACGAGAAAGTAAAAAGGCTATTTTAGAAACTTATACAAAAGAATATTCAGCCGAATACCAATCTCAAGCGCTGATTGATATTGCAAAAAAATTAAACAAAAAAATTCCAAATTTAAATCTAATTAAAAAAATCGATATTTATACAAGTCACCATACACATTATGTTATAGGCACTGGTGCAAATGATCCTCAAAAAATGGATTCTAATGCAAGTAGAGAGACATTGGATCATTCAATAATGTATATCTTTGCTGTTGCTTTAGAGGATGCGGATTGGCATCACATTAAATCTTATACAAAACGAAGAGCTAATCGGAAAAGAACCATAAAAATTTGGAAATCAATTAAAACTCATGAAGATAAAAAATGGACCAAAAAATACCATGATCCAAACCCAAAAAATAAATCTTTTGGTGCAAAAGTAGTGGTTACTTTAACTAATGGTAAAAAAATCATAGATCAGCTTGATAAAGCGAATGCTCATCCATATGGATCTCGACCATTTAAACGACAAAATTATGTTGAAAAATTTTTAACCCTTACTGATAGAATTTTAGATAAAAAAGAAAGTTCTAGATTTTTGAGGGCTGCTCAAAATTTGCAAAATTTAAAAAAAGGAGAATTAAATAAATTAAATATTCAAATTAAAAAAAATCAAATCAAGAAAAATTTAAAAAAAGGAATATTTTAATGCATTTTGTTAAGAAAAATTCTGAAGAAAAAAGAAAAAATTTAAATGACAAATTAAAATCTAATAAAATTTTAAGAGTACCTGGTGCATACAATCCTTTAACTGCTAAAGTTATTGAAGAAATAGGCTATGAAGCTGTTTATGTTTCTGGTGGTGTAATGGCAAACGATCTTGGATACCCTGATATAGGATTAACTACACTTAAAGATGTAAGTTATAGATCTAATCAAATAGCAAGAGTTACAAATCTTCCAACCATTGTTGATGTTGATACAGGTTTTCAATCCTGTGAAGAAACAATAAAAACTTTTGAAAAGTTTGGAATAGCCGCTGTTCATATTGAAGATCAAATTGAACAAAAAAGATGCGGACATCTAGATAATAAAGAACTAATTTCAAAGGAAGAAATGATTAATAAAATAAAAAAATGTGTAAATGCAAGAACAGATAAAAATTTCAAAATTATTGCTCGATCAGATGCAAGAGATGTTGAGGGAATAGATAAAATGATTGATAGATGTAAATCGTACGTTGAAGCAGGTGCAGAAATAATATTTCCTGAAGCTCTTAAAGATGAGAAAGAATTTGAAATTGTTAGAAAATCTCTCAAATGTTATTTACTTGCAAACATGACCGAATTCGGAAAATCAAAAATATTAAATTATAAAGAATTAGAAAATCTTGGATATAATATTGTTATTTATCCAGTCACAACTCAAAGATTGGCTATAAAAAGTGTAGAAGAAGGATTACGTGCCATTTTTGAAGATGGACATCAGAATAACATTATTGATAAAATGCAGACTAGAAAAAGATTGTATGATTTAGTCGAATACGAAAAATACAATGCTTTAGACGAGAATGTATACAATTTTAGCTCTGAGGGGCACGAATAATGAGTGATGATATAAAAAAAGGATTATTGGGAATTGTTGTTGATGAAACAACAATATCTCAAGTAATGCCTGAAATCAATTCTCTCACTTATAGAGGTTATACTGTACAAGAACTTTGTGACAAATGTAGCTTTGAGGAAGTAGCGTTTTTAGTTCTAAATGGAGAGCTTCCGAACAAAAAGCAATTAAAAAAATTTATTAAAGAAGAAAGATCAAATAGAAAACTTTCCAAACAAATTTTAAAAGATATTCAAAAAATGCCCAAAAAAGCTCATCCGATGGATGTTATAAGAACTGCAGTGAGCTTGATGTCTCTGGAGGATAAAGAGACTAAAGATAACTCTTCAGAAGCAAATATGAGAAAGGCAATGAGAATATTTGCAAAAACACCCACTGCTATAGCTGCTTTCTTTAGAATAAGAAAAGGTAAAAAGATAATAACTCCTAAGAAAAATTTGTCTTTTTCGGAAAATTTTTTTCATATGTGTTTTGGAAAAGTTTCAAGTAAAGAAATAGTTAAAGCTTTTGATGTATCATTAATTCTTTATGCCGAACATAGTTTTAACGTTTCAACATTTACTGCAAGAACTATAACAAGTAGTTTGTCAGATATTCATGGCGCAATCACAGGAGCTATTGCCAGTTTAAAAGGGCCACTGCATGGAGGTGCAAATGAAGAAGTAATGCATATGATGAATAAGATTAAAAAACCTGAAAATGCTTTAAAATGGATCAATAATACTCTTGATAAAAAAGATGTAGTAATGGGTTTTGGTCATAGAGTTTATAAAAAAGGCGATTCAAGAGTCCCTACAATGAAAAAATATTTTAAAAAAGTTGCTACAATTAAAGGTGACAAAAAATTTAGCAAAATCTACGATATTGTTGAAAGAGTAATGATTGATAGAAAAAATATTCACCCTAATGTTGATTACCCTACTGGTCCAACTTATCATTTAATGGGATTTGATACAGATTTCTTTACACCAATTTTTGTTATTTCAAGAATTACTGGGTGGTCAGCCCACATTATGGAACAACATGCGGCTAATAAACTAATTAGACCTCTTTCCAAATATAAAGGACAAGAACATAGAAAAGTAATGCCGCTAAATTATAGATAGTTAACTAGAAAAAGCTTCGACCCAAGTTCCTCGTGTGGAAGCTTTAGAATACTCTGTAGCACGACCTTCAAAAAAATTCATGTGCTCTACTGCATTCAGCATTGTGTCTAACCAAGTTATCGGATTTTTATCAATTTTATAAATTGGATCTAATCCTAATTGCGATAATCTTCTGTTGCCAATAAATCTTATATAATCCTTAACATCTTGTGCTGTAAGACCTTCCATTGGTCCCATTTGAAAAGCCAAGTCAATAAATGCATCCTCATGAGCAATAATTGTTCTACAAGCTTCATAAATTTCTTTTTTTAACTCAGGTGTCCAAATTTCTGGATTTTCATGAACAAATTCTTTAAATAATCTAATCATAGAATTACAATGTAAAGTTTCATCTCTAACGGACCAAGTAACAATTTGGCCCATGCCTTTCATTTTATTGTGTCTCGGAAAATTTAAAAGTATTGCAAAACTCGCAAACAATTGAAGTCCTTCAGTAAATGCGCTGAATACAGCAATTGTTTTTGCAATATCATGATTTGATTTAACATTAAACTCTTGCATGTAATCATATTTATCTTTCATTTCTTTGTATTTCATGAAAGCAGAATATTCTGATTCAGGCATTCCGATGGTGTCAAGAAGATGAGAATATGCAGCGATATGAACTGTTTCCATTGAAGCAAAAGATGTCATCATCATTAGAACTTCTGTTGGTTTAAAAACATTCATATAATGACGTATGTAGCAGTTGCTCACTTCAACATCGGCTTGAGTAAAAAATCTAAATATTTGAGTTAGTAAATTTTTTTCTGAGGGGCTCAGGTTTTTTTGCCAATCTCTAACATCATCTCCTAATGGCACTTCCTCAGGTAACCAATGAATTCTTTGTTGGGTTAACCAAGCATCATAACACCATGGGTATCTAAAAGGTTTATAGACAGGATTACCTACAAGTAATCCATTTTTTTTGGGTTGAATAATTTCTTGTTTTATTTTTTCTACTACTGACATGATAAACATTCCTCGTATTCTGTTTCTTCAGCCGTTTTATTTTTTTTATAAACGTTATTTAAAACATCGGTTGATTTTGCATCATTAACATTTTCAGCACGTTGAATTGATTTTGATCTGCAATAATAAAGGCTTTTTAAGCCTTTTTTCCATGCATCAAAGTGAATTTTATGTAATGTTTTTTTGTGGACATCTGCAGGTAGAAATAAATTAATAGATTGTGCCTGAGAAATATAAGGTGTTCTGTCTCCACTTAGTTCGATAATCCATTGTTGATCCACTTCGAAGGCTGTTTTAAAAACATCCTTTTCAAGTTCTGTTAAATAATCTAGATGAGACACTGATCCTTGATTAGTTGTAATACTTGACCAAGTTTCATCATTATTTTTACCATGTTTTTCTAATAATTTTTGAAGATATCTATTTCTAACATTGTAAGAACCAGATAAAGTTTTATGGGTATAACTATTAGCAGCAATTGGTTCTACACCAGGTGAAGCACCTCCACATATAATTGAAATTGAAGCTGTTGGAGCAATTGCTGTTTTATTTGAAAATCTTTCTTTAATGTCATAATCAGCAGCATCAGGACATGCTCCTCTTTCTTCTGCCAAGTCTTTTGAAGCTTGATCAACTTTTTCTTGAATATCTTTAAATATTTTTTTATTCCATGTTTTGCTCACTACAGATTCAAGAGGTATCATTTTTTTTTGAAAATAAGAGTGTAGTCCCATAACGCCAAGGCCAACACTTCTTTCCTTCTCAGCTGAATATTTTGCATCGTTAAATTGTTCTGGAGCTCTATTAATAAAATCTGACAAAACATTATCCAAAAACCTCATAACATCATTGATTATATTTTTATCATCTTTCCATTCATCATATTTTTCTAGATTCATTGACGATAAACAACAAACAGCCGTCCTATCTCTTCCATCTTTATCTATGCCTGTTGGTAAAGTTATTTCGCTACATAGATTTGAAGTTTTAACATTTAACCCTGCAAGTTTATGATGTTGTGGAATAAGTCTGTTAACAGTATCAATAAAAATTATATATGGTTCTCCAGTTTCTATTCTCGCAGTTAATAATCTAATCCATAAATTTCTTGCTGATATTGTTGATTGTACAGATCCATCTGCTGGACTTTTTAATGCCCATTGTTCATCTGTTTCAACCGCCCTCATAAATGCATCTGTAACTAAAACACCATGATGTAAATTCAAAGATTTTCTATTTGGATCTCCACCTGTCGGTCTTCTCATTTCAATAAATTCTTCTATTTCTGGATGGTCTACTGGTAAATAACATGCAGCCGAACCTCTTCTTAAAGATCCCTGGCTAATTGCCATAGTTAAAGAATCCATAACTTTAATAAATGGAATTATTCCTGACGTTTTACCAACTTTACCAATTTTTTCTCCAATAGATCTAAGGTTTCCCCAATAACTTCCAATACCACCACCTTTAGCAGCCAACCAAACATTTTCACTCCATAAATCAAGTATTCCATCTAGACTATCTGAAGCTTCATTTAAAAAGCAAGAAATTGGCAACCCTCTTTTAGTACCACCATTTGATAAAACTGGAGTTGCTGGCATAAACCAAAGGTTGCTAATGTAATTATATAATCTTTGAGCATGTAAGTTGTTGTCTGCATAAGTGCTAGCTACTCTTGCAAATAAATCTTGAAAAGATTCATTTAAACCCAAATATCTATCTTTTAACGTTGCTTTACCAAAATCAGTTAAATTTTTATCTCTTGCCCTATCAATTTTAATGATAATTCCTTTTTCATTTTGGAAAAGTTCAGTTTCATTACTTAATGAAAATAAATCAGGTCTTTTATCATTATTACTTTCAATGGTATTTGGGCTATATTCGGAGACAGCTTTCCTAATTGCCTGAGATAAAAACTTGTTCATAAATAACGTTTATTTTACTATTTTTCTTAAAAACAACTACATGTTGTGCTACATAAACATTGATATACTACATAAATTGTATAATCAATAGAACATTTATAGAACATTAAAAAAAAAAATCAATAAGATTTTAATGATAATAATGGGAAAAAATTAAACAAATTCAATTAAGAATACACCAAAAAATGAAAATAAATCCGTTAGGTTTTAGGGAATATGACGCAAGATGGTTATACCCTGAGGATATAGATCTTAAGGGAGTTGAAAATCTTGGAACAGGTTTTGGAACTCAAATTATAAAAAAAACAAAAAATAACAATCCAAGAGTAACTGTTGGACATGACTATAGATCTTATAGTGAAGAAATTAAAACAGCATTAAAAAAAGGTTTAATTTCAGCAGGATGTTATGTGGAAGATGTGGGTTTATCTTTGTCACCTACTGTGTATTTTGCCCAATTCAAATTAAACACTGATGCAGTAGCAATGGTAACAGCTAGCCATAATGAAAATGGTTGGACAGGTGTAAAAATGGGAATTGAAAAAGGATTGACTCACGGACCTGAAGAAATGAATGAATTAAAAGATATAACATTAAATAAAAAGTTTATTACAGGTGTGGGAAATGAAAAAAAAATAAATAATTTTAAAGAAGTGTATGTTCAAGATTTAATAAAAAAAAATAAAATAAATAAAAAAATTAAAGCAGTAGTTGCATGCGGTAATGGAACTGCAGGAATATTTGCCCCAGAAATCCTTAAGGGTATAGGTTGCGAAGTAATTGAATTAGATTGTAATTTAGATTTTACTTTTCCAAAATACAACCCAAACCCAGAAGATTTAAAAATGCTTAACGCTATATCAAAATGTGTTAAAGATAATAATGCAGATATAGGATTTGGATTTGATGGTGATGGAGATAGAGTTGGAGTTATAGACAATACAGGTAATGAAATTTTTTCAGATAAAATTGGCTTATTAATAGCGAGAAATCTTTCTTCTGAACATAAAAATTCTAAATTTATTGTAGATGTTAAATCAACAGGACTTTACACAAATGATAAAATTCTTTTAAAAAATAACTGTAAAACTATTTATTGGAAAACTGGCCATTCTCACATTAAAAGAAAAGTTAACAAAGAGAAAGCTCTAGCTGGATTTGAAAAAAGCGGTCATTTCTTTTTTAATCAACCTCTTGGCTATGGTTATGACGATGGAATTAATTCTGCTATTCAAGTTTGTCATCTATTAAATAATGAAAACAAAAAAATGAATGAAATTATAAGTAAACTACCAAAAACTTACCAAACACCCACCATGGCTCCTTTTTGTAAAGACGAAGAAAAATATCAAGTTGTTGAAGATTTAGTTAGACAAGTTGAAGAAATTAAATCAAATAATATAAAAATTGATGGCCAGATAATAACGGAAGTTCTAACTGTTAATGGTATCAGATTTTCTTTTCAAGATGGCTCCTGGGGGTTAATAAGAGCTTCATCTAATAAACCTTCTTTAGTTGTTGTAACTGAAAGCCCAACATCAAATGAAAGAAAGAAAAAAATTTTTGGGTTTATTGATTCACTACTTCAAAAAACTGGTAAAATTGGTGAGTACGATCAAAAAATTTAATAACTAATGTATTCAAAAAATAATCTAGTTGAAACAAGCAAGTTGAAAATTCCAAATAATTTGGTAATTAATTTTTTATCTATTTTGTGGACAGTTCTTGCTCCAAATTTAGCCATAAATATTGTAATGGGAACAAATATTAAAAAGGCAGGAATGTTGATAAAACCGATGCTTAATGGTGCATTTATTTCTTTATAATTTCCGGTTATTAAAAAACCTATTGATGCTGTTGTGGCTATTAAAAAACCAACTGCTGCAGCGCTACCAATTGCTCTATTAATGCTATATCCAAAGAATTTTAAAACTGGTACATTCATCATAGCACCACCTATTCCCATTGGGGCTGAAACAAAACCTGAAATAAACCCGAAAAATATTTTATAATGAGTTTTAAAGTTCAAATTTGATTCTATTTTTTTCTCTTTTAAAAAAATTAAATAAATACCCAAAAAAAATGTAACAATTACAAAAAATAAAATTAATTGTTGTGTTTTTAATATTGATGCAAATATTGTTCCTAAAATAGCTCCTAAAATTGCATATAAACCATAAGTTTTAACAATATTAAAATCTACAGCATTAAACTTATGATGTGTTAACACAGAAGATATTGATGTTGGGACTATTATTGCAAAAGAAGTTCCTACGGCGAGATGCATAAGGTAATCGTTACTTATACCTAGTGCTCCAAAAATATAAAAAAGAACTGGAACAGAAATTAATCCACCACCTATACCAAAAAGTCCAGCTGAAAATCCAACTGGGATGGCTGTTAACGCCATTACGAAAGCAAATAAAAAATATTGATTTGAAAAAAAATTAAAATCCAAATTAGCTCGCAGATCTTGCAATATGATTAAATGATATTTTATCCATAATGTGATCAATTTTTTTAACATCTGCATCACGAACGCACATATTTTCACTTAAATATCTTTTCCAAAAATTAGAACCAGTTTGTCCGTGAAAAAGTCCTATTGTATGTCTCATTATTTGGTTTAGTCTTGTACCTTTTTTGATTTCACTTTTTACATATGGAATTAAGTTCTCAATAATTTCTTGTCTAGATAAAATATTATCATTATTAAAAATTTCTTTTTCTATATTGGAAAGAAAATAAGGCGAATGATATACAGATCTACCAATCATCACTCCATCAACTTTATTCAAATGATTTTTAATTTGAGCAGTAGAGCTAATTCCACCATTTATTATAATTTCCTCATTAGGGAAATTTTTTTTAAGTTTATAAACGACATCATATTTTAATGGTGGTATATTTAAGTTTTGTTTAGGTGAAAACTTTCCTAACATTGCTTTTCTTGCGTGAACAATAAATGTTTTAACTCCGGTTTTTTTTAGTATTTCTATAAAATTTTGTAATATTTCATAATCTTCAACATTATCATAACCAATTCTAGTTTTTACAGTTACAGGTATTTTGCATGATGAAATCATTTCAGTTAAACAATCAGCAACTAAGTTTGGTTCTTTCATTAAACATGCTCCAAACTTATTTTTTTGGACCTTTCTACTAGGGCAACCTAAATTTAAATTTATTTCATCATAACCAAAATCTTCTCCTATTTTTGCTGATTCTGCTAAAAGTTTTGGTGATGAACCACCCACTTGCAATGCAAGAGGTTTTTCATTTATATTAAATGAAAGTAATTTTTTTTTATCTCCTCTGCTAATTGCGTCTGAGACAATCATTTCAGTATAGAGAAGAACATTTTTGCTTATTAACCTTAAAAAAAACCTCTCATGACGATCTGTGCAATCCATCATTGGTGCAACGCAAACTTTCCTGTCCATGATATGATTTTATAATATATTTTTAGCTATTTGTAGCTTCGGTATCTTCTTTGATATCTGTGTTTTCTTGAGCTTCTTCTTTTTCTTTTAAATTTTCAATAGATATATCAGAGTCATCTGATTCTTCTGTTTTTGTGCTAATTTCTGGTTTAGTTGATATTTTTAATTCCCCTAAATCTTCTTTTAAAACTTGAATTTTCTCAGGAATTTTTCTTGCTCTTTTCGATGGTAAAATTGGTATTCCACTTTTTGATATTTCGCCTTTGTATGCATTTTCAAAATCATCACCTATTTCTTCATCTGCTTCAGAAGTATCATCGACTTGTTGAACATGTTTTCTTAATTTGTAAACTGCGCTCTCTGTTAAGTCCGAAACTTTAATGTTTTCTTCAGCGATTTCTCTTAACGAAATAACTGTATTTTTATCATTGTCTCTATCTACTGTTGGTTCTAAACCAGTATTGAGTTGAGTCGCTCTTTCTTTTGCTACTAAAACTAGCTCGTACGGACTTTCTACTTTATCTATACAATCTTCTACGGTTACTCTTGCCATGCGAGTTATTTATACTTGGAAAACTATAAAATCAAGTGATTTCTATATTTTTATAGGGTTTAAGTTTTTTCTTATAAAAAACAAAGAAATTATTGAAAT
>LWDU01041054.1_pt1 | contig 16843 bp, 19 predicted proteins | sample 727161 | NCBI WGS metagenome assembly LWDU01 (sample SAMN04566230, study PRJNA314399) | hydrothermal vent metagenome | isolation source: deep sea hydrothermal plume seawater | place: Mexico: Gulf of California, Guaymas Basin | collected 2004-07-11
CTTTATTTACATATGCGTTATGTGCCGAAAGCGCAGCAAGGTTTGAAGCGGCTACTAATGGTAAAGGTCATTACACAATATCTCATTTATTACCAAATTATTGTTGTCAGCTATTTTCAAAAGTATCCCCGACAAGATATAACGAAACCACGGGTGCGTATTGAACAACAGCAGGTTGTACTGGGTTATAGTGCCGAGATTGCAATGTTATTGTCAGTGATGACGGTCACGTGTCAACGGGCAGCACAGGGTGAAAGTCCACATGCCATTACGTTGGCTGATGAGTTTTGTATACGAGCCCGTGATCAGATAGCAATCTATTTTATTAAAATAAGAAAACACCGGCAGGCTAGAAGTTCTGCGATAAGTGAATTAGGTGCAAAAATTATGCGGGGTGATTATGCAGATCTACTGGAACAAAATATAGTGCGCGAGCATTTACCAAATATAAGAGACTGATGGTGACGTTTCGTGGTATGAACAGAAAATACTCGACGAAAAAGGCTTGATATACCAAGGTGGGTTGCCGTGTACCTGAGGTTTACCGGGTAAGGAGTTTTAAAGTTGGGTTAGCTTCGGTATTATATGCATTTAACAATAACTGATCGCTAGTCATGTGGCAGTAAAAAAGCAATAACTTCAGCTGTTACTGTGCGCTCGTTTTTAGTGAACACGTCGCAGTGTAAAGTGTATATTCGGGCTTCTTTTATATGAGTCACTTTGGCTTTTAAGGTTATGGGCGTTGTAATCGGTGTTGGGTTTAAATATTTGATATTGAGAGTGCCCGTAGCAAAACGATAGGATGGTTTTGAATCCGGGAGTCGGTTTTCATTACGAAGAGCCGTACCCATGGCAGCGCTTATGCAGTGGCAATCGATGAGGGTCGCAATAATCCCACCACAGGTTACCTCTGGCCATCCTTGATGTTTTGGTTCAGGCTGCCAAATACAAATGCAGTTATCGTCTTGCCAGTAGCTTTTAATTTGCAAGCCATAAGCATTATTGTGCCCGCATCCGAAGCACATTTTGTCAGGCATGTATTGTTGAAGAAAAGTATCGATGGGTTGACTGGCCATAGTTTCATCCTATTCAGCTAGTTCAAGTTCATTGAGTAGGACAGCCAGAAATCTGCTCGCTTCTCCTCCCGTTACTGCTCGGTGATCAAAGGTTAAGGATAAAGGTAAAATCATATGAGACTCAAATTGATTAGCACCGTGTACCACTTGGGATCGGGCTTTGCCCGCACCGATTATCGCAACAGTGGGCGGTACAATAATAGGATTAGCATAGCGTCCGGAAAAGGTACCAAAGTTAGAGAGCGTTATGGTATGACCTCGTATTTTTTCCAGTGCGATGGAACGCGTTTGGACGGCTTCTTTAAGGGTATCAAGGGTGTTTCTCAAATCGTTGGAATCACGACTTTCAATATGTTTCAGCACGGGCACAAATAGTCCATGTTCGGTATCGACAGCAATACCCAAATCAACTTTTTCATGTAAGATTCGTGCGACAGCATGGTTATCATACCAGGCATTAAGCGTTGGTTCAGCTTTACAGGCCTTGGCAATTGCTTTAATTAAACGTAAGGTAATATCTCCTTTATTATACCAGGCCGCAATATCAGCATCATCATTGATGGTGACGGCAACGACTTCACGGTGAGCTTGATTAAGGGTTAGCGCCATGGTTCGACGCGCTCCTTTTAGAGGCACCATCGCACCGGATTCTTTGATCATCTTGGCAACTCTTTTGATATCGTTAGCCGTAATGGTGTTATTGCTACCGCTAGGTTTGACCATGGTTAAGTCAACTTTTAAGCGCGTAGCCAGTGCTCTGACTGCAGGGGTAGCTCTACTGTTCATCGGCGAGGCATAATGAACTGCAATCGCTGGTTCAGTGATAACCGTATCACCTTCGTTGACAACACCAACCACGGTGCCAGAGTCTTGTTTGGCTGAAGAGGGCATAAAAAATTCTATTAATGGGTCGCCGACTTGAATAATATCACCGGGCTGACCATAGACGTGTTCAATGATGCCATCTTGTGGGCTAGGAAGGTCAACTATTGCTTTTGCGGTCTCAACGGAAAGTAGGATGTCATCTTGTTGAACGCGATCCCCTTTGCGGGTAAAACATTCGATGATCTGGGCTTCTTGCAAGCCTTCGCCAAGATCGGGTAGGTTAAAGAAATTCATGCGTCTTTCAACGACCTAGTGACGGCTGCGATGATGCGAGCGACACTGGGCATATATTTTTGTTCAAGCTTAAATAATGGCATCACGGTGTCAAACCCTGTCACTCGTTCAACTGGCGCAAATAAACTCATCAAACCTTTCTCGGCTAACTGTGCCGCTATTTCAGCACCAACGCCACAGGTTTTTGCCGCTTCATGGACTATCACACAATGTCCCGTTTTGGCGACGGATTCTAATATGGTATTCATATCTAAAGGTTTGATGGTGGCAACATCAATAACTTCGGCATGTTTCATGGATCATCGCACCCCACGAAACCAGGGTGACATCACTGCCTTCAGTTAAGACAAAGCAAACATCTAAAGGTAATGCTTCGGCATTATCTTGTACCTGTTGTTTAAACATACGATAGATACGTTTTGGTTCCAGAAAAATAACCGGGTCAGGATCGCGTATAGCTGCAAGCAACAAGCCATAAGCACGGCTGGGTGAAGATGGAATGACAACACGTAAGCCGGGAATATGAGCAAACAATGCTTCAGTGCTTTCAGAATGATGTTCGGGAGCATGAATGCCGCCACCGAAGGGGGCGCGTAACACGAGGGGACAAGTTAGCCGCCCTCGGGTGCGGTTACGTAAGCGGCTAGCATGATTAATAATCTGATCAAAAGTTGCATAAATAAAACCCATAAATTGAATTTCGGCTACTGGTTTGAGGCCCTCAGCAGCCATACCTATTGACATGCCAGCAATCAGTGTTTCAGATAATGGTGTATCTATGACTCGTTGTTTACCGAATGTGTTTTGCAAGCCAGCCGTTGCTCTAAATACCCCTCCATTGACGCCAATATCTTCACCGAGTAAGACAACGCTGGAGTCTGCTGACATTTCTGTCCGTAGCCCCATATTGATTGCATCAAGCATAGTAACATCGGCCATTATTTTGGTTCCTTAACCATAACGGAATAACGTTGCTCTGCTAAGCTAGCAGGCAATGTTTCGTATAAAAAATCGAACATGCTTTCAGGGTTTTGTGCCGGTGTATTAAGATACTCCTTCACAGAATTTTCTACTTCTTCTTGACACTGGCTATATAATTTTTTTTCATCAGTTTCTGACCAGTAACCTTGTTTGATTAAATAGTATTTAAGTCTGTTGATAGGTTCAAAAAGCCAGTTTTCTTGCACTTCCTGTTGGTTGCGATAATGACTGGCATCGTCAGCTGTAGTATGGTCGCAGAGTCGATAGGTAAGGGCTTCGATAATGGTTGCTCCGTCGGCACTACGTGCTTTCTCTATGGCTTTTTTGAGACGGCAATATAAGGCAATAATATCATTGCCATCAACTTGTTCCCCCGCAATTCCTGCAGCGATTGCTTTTTGTGCTAGCGTCTGTGCATGGGTTTGTTTATCTTGTGGTAGAGAAATGGCCCAACGATTATTGTTGATAACAAAGACAATAGGTAGATTCCATATGCCCGCAGCATTGATAGCTTCATAAAAATCACCTTTTGAGGTTGCTCCATCACCGAGAACACAAACAGCTACTCGCTGTTGTTTACGCAATTTCATGGCGTAAGCCGCACCTACTGCTTGGGGTACTTGGCTGGCAATTGGAACACAAATGGGAAAGTCATGGCGTGCTTTTTGAAAGTTCATGCCTTGTTCATTTCCCCCCCAATATAATAAGATTTCACTCATCTTAACACCGCGCATGAATTGTGCTGCGTATTCACGGTAGTAGTTAAATAGAACGTCTTCATCATGCATAAGACAGCCAATTGTGGCACCTATAGCTTCCTGTCCCAATGAAGAGGCATAAGTGCCTAGTTGTCCGCGTCGTTGTAGCAAGGTTGCTTTTTTATCAAATAAACGGGTACTCACCATGGCTCGATAAAGTTTTATGAGTTGTTGTGGATTATTGGCAATTTCAGGAATTTTTGTAACCAAAAGGTTACCCTCGTAATCAAGCATTTTATGGTGTTGAATATTGAATTCGGCAACACAATGGCAGGATTTATACGTAGGCGAGAAGGGAGTGTGTGGTTGTTTTCTTGATGCTTTGACTGTTTCGTTCACGATACACTCCCCACTAAATGATGCGTTGTTTTATATATGCACAACACATTGGTTTTATTTAATACTGAATTTTCTCAGTACTTTGGTTAGCTTCGAAATTTTCAATAGTGAAGTGTAAATTGAGACTGTGATTTGATTGATGGCCTTAGTGGTTTCATAAATAACATTGGTTAAATCGATAACCTTGACGATAGAGTCGAGAGGGTAACTTATTTGGTATAGATGGTTTTCACTGATAGTAGTGCAACTGTAAGCAATGCGGGGGTCAATTAAAACGCCTTTGCCATCACTTTTAGGAAAACGAGTAAAAGCACTTTGATAATTCATGCTTAGGCCATATACGGTGATCTTGTGTACATTTTTTATGCCTACGATTATTACCTATGTGATGATTTGATATTGTTAATTCTAATTCGTTCACTATTTATCATTATTAATGTTTAGCGGCATTTGCCAAGGTAACTTTGGCGGTAGGTGGGCGATCCAGTAGGTCAGCAATAAACCAACTTGTAGCTATTAATTCCTCAAGATTAACACCTGTTTTTATGCTTAAACCATTAAGCATATAAATCAGGTCCTCACTGGAAATATTACCCGAAGCACCGGGAGCAAAAGGACAGCCTCCTAACCCGCTAACTGAGCTGTCAATGATATGGATACCTGTTTGTAACGCGGCGAAAATATTGGCTAATGCCTGGCCATAGGTGTCATGGAAATGTACGGCAATAGTATCAGTCGGAATGACTTTTTTAACGGCAGAGAGAAGCTCTATTACTTGACGAGGAGTACCCACACCAATTGTATCGCCTAACGAGATCTCATAGCAGCCATATTCATATAATTTGGCTGCCAGTTCACAGACTTTATCTATTTGAACAATACCTTGAAAAGGGCAACCTAGTACACATGAAATGTAACCTCTGACGGCCATGTTTTTTTCTTTTGCCTGGTTAACAATAGCTTGGATGGATGCCATGCTCACATCAATGGGGCAATTAATATTATTTAATGAGAAAGCATCTGTTGTTGCGCAAAACACTGCAATAGTTTTCGCTTGACAAGAAATGGCTTTGGCTAAGCCTTGTTGATTAGCTACCAACATAATATATTCAGCATTTGGCTGTTGATGAACTTGTTGATAGACAATATCACTGTTTGCCATTTGCGGAATTCGTTGCGGTGATACCAAACTGCCTGTTTCGATTGCGGTAAAACCACACTGGGCTAGCCGTTCAATGAGCTCAACCCTATGCGTAATAGAAACCGTGACAGGTTGATTTTGCAATCCATCGCGAGGACCGACTTCTACAAGCTTAACTTGACTCGGAAGTTCCATAGTCTAATAATTTCTGCTAAATAAGCTTTACAAGCGGGTTCATATTTAATTCTCATTCATTATTTTTTTACCAGTTAGGGACTAGTCTAGTAACGCAACCATAGTGTTTTTTTCATTAAATTTTTCTGCCATGACAATCATGGAGATTTTTTAACCCAACGGGCTTTACGTTTTTGTAGAAAGGCTGAGATACCTTCTTTGGCTTCTGATGTATTACGTATTTCAGTGATCAACTGTGATGTTCTCCGGATAAGTGTATCATCAAGAGGCCGTGTTGATACTTCAGTGACTAGCTTTTTGGTTTTAGCGAGTGCATTTGGACTTGCGGCAAGTAAGGCATCGGTTATTTTGTTTAAATCGTCTCCTAGTTCGTTTTCGCTAATGACATGATGTACTAATCCGATACGCCAGGCCTCTTGGGCATCAAAATTTTCGGCAGTTAAGAAATAGCGTAGAGCTATACGTTTTCCGATAGCCTTAACTATATAAGGACTGATGATTGCCGGAACCAGACCTAAACGTACTTCTGAAAAACAAAAAATTGCATTTTGGGTAGCTATGGCAATATCACAACAGGCAACCAAGCCAATACCCCCACCATAAGTAGCGCCGGTTATTAAAATAATAGTCGGCTTAATATGGTTGTGCAAAATCTGCATAAGTTGCGCAAGTTTCAGACTCATAGTGTCTGTACTTGTAGTGGCACTCATTTCATTGCTGGATACCCAGTTAAGATCAGCGCCGGCACAAAAAACTTTGCCTATTGATTTAAGTACTACGATGCGTACAGAAGGATTGCCTTCCAGTTCATATAGGTAATCAATGAGTAGATTAACAGTCGCTTCATCCAAAGCATTATTAACTTTAGGTCTACTCAAAGTTAATGTAGCAATGCCGTAAGTGCTAATTTCTAACAAACAAGGTTGTTTAGACATGCTATTAACCTATCTGTGCTTATACTTAAATTGACCTTGAATAAGTAGTTAAATTCAAACTGGCGATAAATAAGGAAGCAATAGTATGTCGTTGAATTATCTTAGTCTCATAATTTCAAAGACGAGACGTGTTGTAAAAGTCAATTTCAATGTCAGACTCTAGTCTTAAATTTCTCGGTGCTGGATAATTTTTCCTAGAAAAAAATAACAACTATGCTGATTGAAACTTCCCCCAATTTGCTTGGGTCTAACCCTTAAACTGACAATAATTGGGTTAAGGTTTTTTCCACAGCAATGGAATACTAAAGGTGTTGCAGAAGTTGAGGATGGTTTGGATGAACAAAAAACAAAATTTGTTATTAGCTACTGAATTAAAGCCTAAAATCAATGCCGAAATCCCCCAGTCTGCTGGATTGCGGTTAAGAATCTTAGTTGATGAAGTGCGCCCATTACAACTTGTAGGGACAGTGAATGCTTATTGTGCGTTACTTGCTGAGCGGGTTGGATTTCAAGCTATTTATCTATCAGGAGCAGGTGTTGCTAATGCCTGTTTTGGGTTGCCTGATCTTGGTATGACGACTCTGAATGATGTTGTTGAAGAAGTTAAGCGTATTACAGAAGCAAGTACTTTACCGTTACTGGTCGATGCTGATACCGGCTGGGGAAATCCTTTTAATATAGCCCGAGCGGTCAAACAGTTAACTAAAGCCGGTGCAGCAGGCATGCATCTAGAAGACCAAATTCAGGCTAAACGTTGTGGTCATCAAGCAAACAAAGTCTTAGTGTCAACTAAGACAATGGTAGAACGTATTCAATCAGCTGTAACTGCTAAAACAGATTCACACTTTGTAATAATGGCTCGTACCGATGCCGCTTCTGAACTAGGCTTAAATGCCGCAATAGATCGTGCGAATAGCTATATTGAGGTCGGTGCGGATATGATCTTTGTTGAGTCTTTGACGACTCTGATAGATTTTCAGCACTTTGTTAAGGCGGTTCATGTGCCGGTGTTGGCAAATATTACTGAATTTGGTAAAACACCCCTGTTTAGTGCCAACCAACTACATGATGTTGGCATCAGAATAGTACTTTATCCTTTATCAGCATTCAGAGCCATGAACTATGCAGCGATGGCTGTTTATCAGAGTATTCGTGAGCACGGTAGTCAACAAGCAATGCTTGAGCACATGCAGACCCGGGAACAACTTTACGATATTTTGGACTATCATTCTTATGAGTTACAATTGGATGATTGGATAGCAACGGATAAATCTATTTTGACGTCTAACCCTAAAAAAGGCGGATTACGTGGGGAGACTGTTGGGCAAACGGCCTTGTCTAGCGTAGGGAATGACGCTAGTTTATTTTATTGTGGTTATGATATCGTTGAATTAGCTGAACTAGCCACATATGAAGAGGTGGCTTATTTGTTAACACATGGTGAACTACCAAATGCTCGGCAGTTGCAGGATTTTACCAGCAAATTAAAAAGCTTACGTAGATTACCGAAAAGACTCAAACAAGTACTGGAGAAAATGCCGGCATCAACAGCGCCCATGGATGTGTTACGTACGGGTTGTTCAATGTTGGGAACACTGGAGCCTGAGCAAAGTTTTAGTGACCAATTTGTTATTGCCCAACGGTTATTAGCGCTACTACCCGTGATGATGTGCTATTGGTATCGCTACAGTCATGACGGTGTTTGCATTGAAACGCAAACTGACGATCCCTCTGTTGCCGGGCATATTCTACATTGTCTCCATGATCGACCAGCTGATAGCTTAGCGAAAAGAGCTATGGATGTTTCGCTGATACTTTATGCTGAACATGAATTTAATGCCTCAACATTTGCTGCACGGGTTTGTGCATCAACCTTATCAGATTATTATTCTGCTGTGTGTGCAGCTATCGGCAGTTTGAGTGGACCACTACACGGTGGTGCTAATGAAGCGGCAATGGAATTAATTAGTCGTTACCAAACGCCTGAGCAAGCTGTCGCGGGGGTCAAGGATATGTTACTCCATCAAGAAAAAGTCATGGGATTTGGTCATGCTATCTATAAAAATTCGGATCCACGTCATGCTGTCATCAAACAATGGTCTAGGAAACTTTCCGAACGTGCTAATGATGAGCATATTTTTGCTATTTCTGTAGCCATATGTGCCAATCTTGATTTTTTCAGTGCATCGACATTTCACTTTTTAGGAATACCGCGTTGTTTGTTTACTCCGATATTTGTGTGTTCACGTATGGCGGGTTGGGCAGGACATATTTTTGAACAACGTAAAACAAATAGTCTGATTAGGCCCAGTGCTGATTATATTGGCTCTGCACCCAGACGCTATAAAGTTGTTGAACAACGCCATTAACAATTCTGTTTAGTACGATGGTCAAAACGGCTTTACCATTTTGTGGTCAACAACTTCCAGATCCTATACTGATCAAAATTGCAGATTATATTATTGAATATAAAGCAGATAATAGTGTCGCTAGGGAAATGGCACGTTATTGTTTAATGGATGCTTTAGGCTGTGCGATATTAGCCTTATCATATCCGTCTTGTAACAAGTTATTAGGCCCCATTGTACCCGGAGCGACGTTAAAGGCTGGCGCACGTGTTCCAGGTACCGACTATCAACTTGACCCGGTACAGGCCGCTTTTAATATCGGTGCAATGATACGGTGGTTAGATTTTAATGATACTTGGTTGGCTGCAGAATGGGGCCATCCTTCAGATAATTTGGGCGCTATATTGGCAATAGCAGATTATTTGAGTCGTCAAAATTTGCAACAAGGTTACCCCGCATTGCAGATAGGCGATGTGATTACAGCATTGATCAAAGCGTATGAAATTCAAGGAATCATCGCTTTGGAAAATAGTTTTAATAGTGTGGGGTTAGACCATGTTTTGTTAGTACGTGTTGCTAGTACTGCAGTGGTAACGGCTATGCTGGGAGGTAGTCGAGAACATATCATTAGTGCACTGAGTAATGCTTGGGTTGACGGGGCCGCATTACGTAGTTATCGGCATTATCCCAATACTGGGTCACGTAAAAGTTGGGCAGCGGGTGATGCGACTAGCCGTGGAGTACGGCTGGCTTTACTCGCTATAAAGGGGGAAATGGGTTATCCATCGGTGCTGACGGCAAAAACATGGGGTTTTTATGACGTGTTGTTTAAGGGGGAGTGCTTTGAATTAAAACAAGAATTTAGCAGTTATGTTGTAGAGAATATTTTGTTTAAGATCTCTTTTCCTGCTGAGTTTCATGGGCAAACTGCGATAGAAGCGGCGATACAATTACACCCCCAAGTACTTTCTCGGTTAGAGGAGATTGATAAAGTGGTCATTCAAACACAACGCTCGGGACAGAAAATTATAGATAAAGTTGGGGTGTTAAATCATCCCGCAGATAGGGATCATTGTCTGCAATATATGGTTGCCGTTGCATTGCTTGTTGGCAGTCTCAACGCTGACCATTATCAATATCCAATGGCGAGTGACCCCCGGATTACCGCATTGAGGAAGAAGATGGTGGTTTTGGAAAACAAAAAGTTCAGCTTGGATTATGTAGACCCAAACAAACGCTCAATTGCTAATGCATTACAGGTATTTTTTAATGATGGGAGTCATACGCTTGAGATTGTCGTGGAATATCCTCTAGGTCACAAACGACGACGAGAGGAAGCAATCCCTTTTCTTAAACAAAAGTTTGTGGATAATTTGGCAACAAGAATAGCTGAGAAAAATTGTACTGAAATTCACCAGTTATTTGCTGATCAGGGGGCGCTTGAAAACATACGGGTAGATAAATTTATGGATTTGTTTGTAGTTTAGTGAACGTTTTCATATCGTCTAATAATTTTTAACCTAAAAGTTAATAAAGACCAGCATCTTTATAGGACTATGATCGATAGTGATATTTCTGTTAGTTTCCTGAGCGGTTAACGAATTAAGTAACTGTGATTTGATTATTTATTTGTCGGTATTTGAACACAATAGTTTGAAGCGTTGTCACAGTACAGAACTTGATGGTTAGTAGAGAACCTGGATTGAGTCATACCGGAGGCAAAGAGCGGATAAATCATCGGTATTTTTATTTGTTCACTAAGCAGACTGGAGTTATTGTTTTGATTCCGATAATTGTAGAATCAACGATCACCGTAGGCGTTGTTAAGGTGAAATATTATACGGGCTTATGGGGAATCTGGTTAGATAGTGGTTTTTCTCAGTAGAACGTTTATAGCTGATCTTGAGTGGATTGTTCTAGACGTTGAGATAAGTTGAGTTGCTATCGAAAGTTAGAGAATTCTGGCGCAGACTTTGGTTTGGTAATACCCGTTGTTTTTCTGGTTGGCGGTAATAATAGAACTTGAACAAATCGTTGGGTTTCAGGTATGAATTCAAATCACACAAATACTCATTCCATTGACGAGGTTGCCTTTGCGTTAGGGACCAAGGCTTTGGACGAACAACAAATACATCAGCATCTACGCCCGTTATTTTCGCGGTCTTTGAAAAATTCTCAAGATAAGATTTATTTGGCGAATCATTCATTGGGTCGGGCGCTGGATCAGACCGCAGGTGATCTTCAGGAAGGATTAGGTGTTTGGTATACGAATGTGGAGAATGCCTGGGATAATTGGTTTAACGAAATAACATCTTTTCGCCAACGGGTGGCAACATTAATTAATGCACCTAGAGCGGACTGCATCGCACCCCGAGCAAGTGCTGGACAAGGCTTACGTACTATCCTTAACAGTTATGATAGTCCTTTTCGAGTCCTGACTAGCGGAGACGAATTCAATTCCATTGATCATATTCTTAAGGTCTATGCTTGTCACCATCGTATCCAATTAAAGCGCGTTATACCTAAAAAGGATCATTTTTATCAAAGTGAAGACTTCTACGGTGCAATTCAAGAGAAACCTGAATTACTAGTCCTCTCGATGGTCATGTTTACAACCGGACAATTATTGTCTGCATTACCGGATTTGATTAAGGTGGCTCATGATCAAGGGGTGCGAGTGTTACTTGACCTCTATCATGTTGCTGGAGTCATTCCCCTTGATGTTATGGAGATGGATATCGATTTTGCAATTGGTGGAAGCTATAAATATCTACGTGGTGGACCGGGTGCAAGTTGGCTTTACCTACATCCACGTTATTTGGGTGATATGCTTGAAACACTGGACACCGGTTGGTTTGCTCAAACGCAACCCTTTGACTTTGTTCGTTCTGAATCGCCTCAATTGTCCCTCGGCAGTAATCGTTTTTTTGAATCGACTCCCGCTATACTCCCTTTTTATCAGGCACGTGCAGGACTGATGTTTACTTTGGCTATTGGAGTAGATCGTTTGCGTTGTTATTCTGTGAAGCAGCAGAAAGCCATTGAAAGTCTTTTGCAAAAACAGGGTATACCTTTTTTGGGTCAGAGCGAAGAACGGGGGGCTTTTATTGCCATTCCGCATCCACAATCGGAATTCATAGCCAAAAGTCTGATTAGTGCTGGTGTTATCTGCGATGCGCGTGAAGGATTACTACGCCTCTGCCCAGATATTCTCAATACACAGGATGAATTGATAACGGCGGTCGATAAACTTGCTGAAATTTGGAGCTGAATGGGTGCTGACTCAAGGATGAGTCTTATGCTAATGCCTGTAATGAGGGCGTTTTTTAAGCATATTTAGTGCTGAACTACGCAGGTTTTTAGTGAGTAAACTTGTCAGATTCACTCACACCTCTATCGTAATAAGTCATTATAAAATGAATTTTTATAATGGGTATTGTGTCTTATTTGTTCCCGATCGTTCAATAGATTCAGGAGTTATGTGAGCCATGGATAATCAGTTTAAAGCGCTTAATTACAATGACTACTTAAATCTGGACACATTATTGAGTTCGCAGTCCTTTGAAAGCGAAAAATATGGTCAGGTTGCACATGATGAAATGTTATTTATTATCACCCATCAAACTTACGAATTATGGTTTAAACAAATTCTCCATGAACTACTTTCCGTGTTGGAACTTTTTTCTGCTATTCCATTGAGTGAAAAAAAATTACACAGTATTTCATCCCGCCTTGGACGTATCATTCGCATACAGAATGTTATTAATCAACAGATCGGTATTTTAGAAACTATGACACCGTTGGATTTTCTGGATTTTCGTAACTATCTGATTCCAGCTTCCGGGTTTCAAAGTAGACAATTTCGTGAAATTGAATTGCGTCTTGGTTTATCCCATCATTTGAGCAACTGTAGCTATGGGCCTTTCAGTAATGAAGATATTATTTATTTAGAAAAAATTGCGGATCAACAGTCGTTATTTGAGTTCCTCGACGCCTGGCTAAGTCGGACGCCTTTTTTGGAATTTAATGATTTTAGCTTCTGGAACAGCTATCGTAGCGCGGTTGAACAAATGCTCAATGATGATGCAAAAATCATTGAAAATAATCCCGTATTAACTGCCGATAAAAGAAGGCAGCAATTGGCTCAGTTACAATTAACTAGGCAAGGGTTTTCCTGTTTATTTGATGAACATCTTTATACAAGTTATAAAGAAGAGGGCAAGTTCCAATTGAATCATGCTGCTACGTTGGCGGCTCTTTTTATTCAACTCTACCGTGACGAGCCTATGCTACAACTTCCTTTTAGGGTGTTGACGCGATTAATGGATATCGATGCACAATTAACTAATTGGCGCAGTAATCATGCATTGATGGCTCAGCGAATGTTAGGTGGAAAAATTGGGACGGGGGGTTCTAGCGGTCATGAATACTTAGAATCATCTATTAGTGGTAAACGAATATTCTCTGATTTATTTAATTTATCTACCTACTTAATTCCACGCTCGCAACTACCCGTATTACCGCCATCGTTATTACGCAATTTGAATTTTTATCAGGAAAGACATTAGGTTTAGTTTTATATCACAGTTGGAATCAGCATAATTATAGGAGCATTATGTTCTGGTTTTAAACGTATATTATTGAGACGATATGGATACATAAAATCAATGACATTTCTCAATATTACTAGATCCGCCAACTGAGCCTAGGCCTGAATGAACTGTTTCCCAATTTGTGAATCTAAGACTCGCAAGTGGGTTGGAGAGCCAGCGCATAAGCTTTCTTGCCTTTCTTGAGGATGGTCGAGTCAGCTACAAGATATCCGCTGATTAGGTCATAAACGTATATATTCAGTTTTAGAGCATAGGGTGTGCTCTTTAAAGTGAGTGTGTCTGTAAACATGACTATTAACTTTATAGCATGTTACAGCGAAAATCCTAGTTATGGTTGTTAATTATAAAGAGGTATGGATATGAGTTTGAGAGAACGTAGGCACGAAGAAACTTATGATGAGTCGGAAGTTAAAGCACGTTTGCAAGACGAATTACCCTCATGGTATTTGGAACAGGGTTGGATTCGCCGTAAATATAAAACCAGTGGGTGGAAGGGTACACTAATGGTTGTGAATACTGTCGGTCACTTGGCGGAAGCCGCTTTTCATCACCCTGATTTAACGGTTTCATATGCTTTTGTGATCGTAAAATTGACCAATCATGCAGCCAAGGGTATCACTAATAAAGATTTTGAACTGGCACATAAAATTGAAGAGGTTATTATGTGGCAACCGGGGTTGGATGATGGGGCTTTGGAAGGTACTCCTGAGGATGCCAGATTTAAATACATCAAATATGATTGATATAGTTTTAGGACTATTGTGTCGGTATTGATTACGTATTCTCGTAGTTTACTAGTCAAGCGTATAGGAGTTAAAAATGAATGAAGATAAGTTTAATATGGAAATCAGAAAATTTCTGAAAAAAGTGGGGGTTACTTCTCAGCGTGAAATTGAGCACCTTGTCATGAGGGCTATTGAATCAGGACAGTTGAAAGGTAATGAAATTTTTGATGTCAAAATGACAATTGAAGCTACTTCTATAGGTCTTAATCATTGTATTGAAGGGAAAATTGCAATGGAATGATAGTGTCTGGTCAGGGAGGCGACCAAGGGTTAGCTATGAAATCAATGCTCTTTTTTGAAAAAACACTTAGGTGAAAAAATTGGAACCTCCCATTCATCTTCTAAATTCTCTTTTTGATCAGTTAGGCTTAGAAAGCACAGAGGCAGCAATTAATGATTTCATTAAGAGTCATAAACCATTGCCAGATAATACAGAGTTGCATAATGCTGATTTTTGGAGTTTTTCACAATCGTCTTTTTTAAAACAAGCAAAAGAAGAAGATGCTGATTGGATTGAAATTGTTGATCAACTTGATCTGATGTTGCGATGATTGTGGGAAAATTAAAGAAAGGACGTAAACTGTAATTTACAGGATACGTCCTAGTTAATATTTCAAATTAATGAAGTCTCTTTTGTATGTTATTTATGGTTAGTTTTCATAAAATTGATTAGTGTTCCTCAGTCTAAAAATTGTTATGTTGTTTTTGCTCTGAACTTATTTATGCAACAACCCCTGGTCAGCCTTGATGAAGGCATATTGCGGGTGCACTCTCGGGCAACGTATGCGGTAGTTTTTATGACCTGGCAAGGAAAAAAATAATGAACTAGGCTTTTAAACTATGGGTCATAACTATTATGGTGATAACACCATATTGCAATGTGCGCTTAAGGAGGCGTTATTATGATTCCCGGTGGATTATGGCTCATATTTGGTATGCTAGTGATATGTTATGTCGCACTATGGACCTATACGGCAGGTAATCATTTAGGTTCGAAAATAAATACCTTTATCTGGACTATTGTGGCCACAGGGTCATTTGTTTTTGTTTTATTGTTCGGGTTTTGGATCGATGGCTATTTAAATTTGAATACAGGCCATCTCATTTTTGAAATACCTATAGTCGGGTTTTTGATCGTGGCATTTATTAGGACGCGCTTCCTCATGCATGCCCCGCTTACTATGGGTAATCTTTTTGGACACCTTAACATTTTCACTGAATTTTCTATGAAGATTGATCCTAAATTGCATAATTACCCGAATGAAAAAAAGTCGAACATTCTGGAGCACAAAAAAACCATATAAAAAATTATGTAGATTTAGGGATACATAGATGGGCACTCATTAACTATATTTACCCAATTAACCCGCACATTATTTATAGCTATATGAATACAATGCTGTGTGAATTTTATGGAATGAGTATTTATTTTTTTCTTATTTTATCGACGATTTAATACATAAAGCTTATTAAGGTTTACGACATCTTTTTTGATGACTTATTTAAGACCTCTAATTGTTCTTGCCACATTTTAACCACGCGGCTTTGGAGGCCATATCTTTGAATCGCATGAGCCAATTGTTTTTCCATGACTTCTTCATCAAGCATGAGTTTTTTCATGACTTCTTGTGTAAACATTATAATTCTCCCTAGCAATCATTATCGTGCCAGTTACGCATACCCTCTCTCATTCAGGCGGCGGCTATGACTGAGAGAACACCATTCGCTCAGAATCCTTTACGTTTGCTACCTGTATTGAGCCGGTCTTTTCTCTGGGTTCTATTATCAAAGTATTGGTATCAAACATAAATAGACTCATCACCACCGTTAACTTCTAGACCCAAAAAAAACACAAATATTACATAAATATGAAGAGACGTAGATTTAAGCAAGATGAGATTGAAAAAAGTGTTGCTGTACTTTTCTAGAGTTACGGTAATAGTGCACAGTGTCGTTGACAGAAACTAGCGTCAGCATGTGAGTAGTGTCTTAACTGAAATAGATAACAAGGTAAAAAGGTAAATTTACGGAACTTTGCGTTTTAATAAAACCTCTAGATAGTAAGGAGAGGGGTATGGATAGATTTTACTGGTTCATTATAACAATTGTATTAATTCCGTTATTACTAGGTAGCGTAGCGTTACTAACTTATTATGTCCAATCATTGTAATTAATAAACCAATTCATTTCTAATAAAGAGCATACGTGCTGTGTATTTACTAAGAGGTGCTGATATGAGGCTTGAAAAACTTGATATAAAAGACTTTGTTACACAACATTATCTAGAAGACTATTTACATGAACATAAGACTGATCATTTGCCTCAAGCACTACATGTACTTGATGAATTTCAAGTCAAATTAAGTACTAATGCAATGATTTCTGAGAAATTTGATATAGCGTTATTGGCAGAAATACATCGTCTAAAATACTTGATCTGTGAAGCACATACAAAACAGATCTGTAAGTAAATATTTTACAATTTTGTAGATTTTATGTAAAAGGAGTGGGCGATTACATTTTCGGCTTATCCAAAGGAGGACTTTTGCTTTG
>LWDU01035550.1_pt1 | contig 16841 bp, 15 predicted proteins | sample 727161 | NCBI WGS metagenome assembly LWDU01 (sample SAMN04566230, study PRJNA314399) | hydrothermal vent metagenome | isolation source: deep sea hydrothermal plume seawater | place: Mexico: Gulf of California, Guaymas Basin | collected 2004-07-11
TAACACCAAGTTAAGCGGCCACCGAAGGTGGTCCGAACGACTGAAAGGAGTGACTTAAGCTTCATGTTAGGCGATTCCCTCCATCATTAGCATCCGAGTTGTTTCCGACCTGACTTAAGCAACACCGCTACAACCACCTCCGGACCTGCGACTTATATGAGGTGTAGTTGCTACCAAACTTGCGCTTTAAATAGGCTTCCTCGCGGGATATTACACCCCACTGAAGTAGGAAAACAGAAAGAACAGCTAAGCATAGGAACCACAGACTATTCGCCCACATGCCAATACCGAAAAGAAGGACAATCATTGATACGTAGATCGGATTCCGCGAGTAGCGGTAAGGGCCCCCGGTGACGATAACACTTGTCGGGTCGCCGGTTGGCACTGAGCTGCCGCTACGATGCATTGTGGACAACGCCCAGAAGAAGAACACAAACGCCAAGCCGACTACAATCGGGCCGATAACTTGTGCTACTAGATCAGGAATTATGTTAAACGGAACCAAGGCTCGAACACCGAACCCTAGTAAGATGAACGCCAATAGCATAACTGGCGGGTGGAATGCGACCCCTGCATGATCCGGTAGCTGCTCCTGATCCGTTTCTTCTGGCGATGGCATTGCGGTTTATCCTTTGAAGGCGCGTAACAACTAGTTAAGTGGCGTGGCTTTAGCCGCATCCGAAGGAGGAGTGTAGCGACGACTGACTTCAACTGCATGTTATGCGTCCTCTCCATAGAAAGCACCGTGGAAGGAAAACTTTCCATCAGGGCTCTGTCCCTTAAGTACTTTGAGCATAAAGTATTCCACTGGTTCATTCTCGGGTACATTTTGCGGAGAGAAATCAAAACCGAATCTAGAATAATAGTCGGGGTCTCCAGTGAGGATGCAACCTAGTGCCCCAAGCTCTTGGATTTGGCGAAGCCCCTCGTTAATCAGCTTCGAGCCGACGCCTTCTCCCTGTCGTGAAGGTAGTACTGAGACTGGCCCAAGTGCAAACCATGGTTGAGAGCCGCTACTGAGAGTAGCTGGAGAGAATGTAATTTGACCCACCAATTGACCACTATCTACTGCAACCAGAGAAAGTGTTAATGCTTGAACCGAGCGAAGCTTCTCAATCAGCTCGTGCTCGTCACCGTCCGCATAGGGTCTATCTTTGAATGCCGATTCGGTAATCTCATGGATATCCTTAAAGTCAGCTTGCATCTCAGCACGGATTTCTATCATAGGCACAATGACACATAACACCCAGTTAAGCGGCGTAGTGAGTTGGCGCGCAGATTGCGAATGCAATATGCGTGACGGCTTGCTACGTCCGAGTGGCGAAGCCACGGCTTCAACCGCATGTTATACGTCTCTATCCATCAACATAAAGTATGCCTGTTTTCCGTCTTCGCCAAGACCAATTTTGTCGAAGACGAATCCGGCCTTTTCATAGCAACGTATTGCTCGAATATTCTCAGGTTCGGGATCAATGACAATCTTCTTTGGATCACGCCATGAGTAGACCATCTCAACGAAGGTAGTAATGACCTCGGTTCCTATTCCTTGATTCAGAAGAGCAGGTTCACCAATAAGGAGATCGACGCCGACGACCTCGTCCGGTTCTAAGTAATACTGAATATAACCAATGGGGCTAGAATCGTCAGATTGGACTATGTAGCGAAAAGTAGTATCAGGATCACTGGAGTAGTGTCGAGACACTTTCGCCAGAGTATCATCTCCATCGTCCCACCATTCCTTGACGTGGGGCCTTTGGAGCCAGTCGAACAGGAGCGGATAATCTGATTCTTTCAGCGGCCTAAAGGAAACCAACTAGAAGTACGAGGACGTATAACACCCAGTTAAGCGGCGTGTCACGGAACGCACCGTTTGGAAAAAAATGGCGTATCCATTTCCAAATGGTGTGTGGAGTGGCACGTCCGAGGGAGCGATAGCGACCGGCTTCAACTGCATGTTAGGCAGATCATTCTTAGCTTCATTCCATACACCCTTCTAGCAGAAGTATTCGGCTCTTAGTGGTTCGCTCCCAAATTTCATGGAGGTCTGTGGTAGCGCGTTCCTTTAGAAAGGATTCTGCATCTTGCTTCGATGGAAACTCCAGCAGAACACTTCGTTGAGGAATTTCCTTTTCGCCCTGCGCTGCAACTGGTTCAACACCTTGGACAAGATAACGCCCACCATGTTTCTGGATCAGTTCTGGAATTCGTTCGACGTATTCCATGAATCCTTCGATATTGACAATATCAAGATCGATCTGAAGATACGCCTTCATCTGCCTAACACCCAGTTAAGCGGCGTGGACGTTCTGGCGCTGAGATTGCGATAGCAATATCAGTGACTGGTTGCCACGTCCGAACGACCGAAGGGAGAGACTTCAACTGCATGTTAGGTGTGGTCATTATGGACGACAACCTTGAAATCTCCATCGAAGCCTCCATATCCTAAAAGATCAATTCATTTGGACCAAATCACCATTGTCAGATGCACTCCTGCAAGTATTGATCTTTCTAGGACTCATCGTCCTCAGCTATCTGATGTATATCATAGTGCGCTACACTCGCAATCATCGACCTAATACCCAGCTATGGGGCACTATCTTCGAGGCACTTAGTCATTACACGCAGCCTCAAGACCAACTTAAAGAACCAAAACAGCAGATTCAAAAACAAAAACGCCAGGCCGGTGATCCCCCTCGAGGAGAAGCCAAAACAGACACCTAACAACATAGTATGCGGAATTTTCTCCACATAGTTTTTCTGTGTATTTGTAACTCCATAGAAGCACCGGCCTCCTGAGCACTCGAACTATAATTCCCGAGCGTTTCCACATAGTACCCCGAATTCGTTATCCGTTTCTTGCGAAACACGCCTAATTTCTGAGACTTTTCCTGCGATTACCTTCCGATCAGGAAAAAGTAACGAACTATCACATTTCTCTGGCAGCAGTTGGGGCGAAGACTTACAAACCCTCAAGTCTTAGTCACTTATTTCTGCGACATGGATCCTGACTAATAGCCCTATGAAACTCATAGAACAACTTCAAGAAACGCTGCGGTTACGGCACTACAGCTATCGGACAGAGCAGGCCTATGTCGGCTGGACAAAGCGATACATCCGTTTCCATAAGCTCCGCCATCCCATTGAACTGCATGACGAGCATGTCGTTGCTTTCTTAACTCACCTGGCAGTGAAACGGCGGGTTTCAGCCAGTACTCAAAATCAGGCATTGAATGCCCTGGCTTATTTGTATCGCTACGTTTTGAACAGGCCTTTGGGAGATATTACGGCTGCGGCAAGAGCCCGGCGTCCTCAGAAATTACCCTCTGTACTTTCAAGAGACGAAGTTAAGCAGTTGCTCCTTATACTCAATGGCACCAATCGTCTGATTGGATCGTTACTATACGGTTCAGGAATGAGGTTGATGGAATGTTTGCAACTAAGAGTTGAAGACATCGACTACGAATATAACTGTCTTCATATTCATAACGGAAAAGAAAAAAAGACAGAATCGTTACGTTAGCGCCTCAGCTTCACCAACCTATTAGAAATCACCTGTTCGAGGTTCGTCACGTTTTTGACCGGGACAGGGCCAACGGCTTTGGTAAGGTGTACATTCCACCGGCGCTAAGCCGCAAGTACAAATCCGCCAAGGCTGAATGGAAGTGGCAGTTTGTGTTTCCCGCAAAACGGATGGGTATAGACCCAAGGTCAGGTGTAAAGCAGAGGCATCACATTCAAATGTCTACTTTTCAAAAAGCGTTTCGAACGGCATTACGGCAAACCAGAATCGAAAAGGCAGCATCGCCGCACACGCTACGACATTCATTCGCTACCCATTCACTTGAAAACGGGTTGGATATCAGGACTCTCCAGCAACAGCTGGGACATTCATCTCTGGAGACAACGGAGATCTATACCCACGTACTGAAGCGAGGGGGGCTGGCGGTGCGCAGTCCGCTGGAAGACATTTTCCCGTCTACTCAGTAACAGGTAATGGCTCAACTAGATGATTCTTGGCAACAAGATCCTCATAAAATGTTCGGGAAGCCAGGTAATAATGCGAAGCAGACCAGATGTTTCCAGCAACCGCGAGGATTAACCGTGAATACCTGATGGATTCTTCACCATACCCTGGTCTCAAGGTGTCAGATAAAAACCCCGCGAATACAGGGCCAAGCCCCATCCCGACGGACGGATGACAGCTCCGGAGTGGCGAGGAACCTTTTACCAGCGAAGCCGTCAAGAACCGACAATTTCAGCGACAGTCCACTCGGGCACACAGTTAGTATAGTTTTTAATAAAGAATGCAGAATCATCAGCGTGCTCCAGTCCGATATTTCGTTAAAAGCTACCAAATCCCATCGAGAACTGGAGCCAAACCCAGTTTTAAGGGGATTATGTGCATGGCTGATGAAGCAGAAATGTGGTTAATTCTTCTTATGGAAAATATCTGCTGAATGATTGATATTACTGGGTTTAAGAGAACGCCTTCAGTCCCGGGTTATACTAATCCCAGGGTATAACAATCCCTGACTATACTAACCTCTGGTTAACTGATCCGGTTACAGCAGCTTGGTTCGGTGACCTTCCCAGTACTTATCTCGCAATAGACGCTTGTACAATTTCCCCGTCGGGTGTCGGGGTAGTTGCTTGTCGAAATCTACTGAGCGTGGACACTTAAGATGCGAAATGTGTTCACGACAGAACTCGATCAACTCGGCTTCAAAGTCTGGCCCGACATCGTTCCAGTCTTTGGGTTGCACAACAGCCTTGACCTCTTCACCGAAATCATCATTCGGAACACCAAATACTGCCACATCCATCACTTTTGGATGTGTGACCAGCAGGTTCTCTGTTTCCTGAGGATAGATGTTTACGCCACCGGAAATAATCATGAAACTCTTGCGATCGGTGAGATAAAGGAAGCCATCCGCATCCCGGTAACCAACATCCCCAAGCGTTGACCAGCCCTGCTGGTGTCGGGATTCGTCGGTCTTTTCTTTATCATTAAAATATTCGAAGTCGCCGCCACCTTCAAAATAGATAGTGCCGGTCTCGCCCTGGGCTACTTCCTCGCCGTCTTCGCCAACAATATGTAGTTGCGCCATTAGCGGTAGCCCTACCGATCCCTTATGCGCAAGCCATTGTTCCGAATTGATGGCAACGAAACCATTGCCTTCACTGCCGGCATAGTATTCATGGATCACCGGACCCCACCATTCAATCATCTGTTCCTTGATAGGGACAGGGCATGGCGCAGCAGCATGAATAGCACACTGCAGACTGGAAACGTCGTGCTTCAAGCGCACATCATCATCGAGTTTTAGCATACGAATAAACATAGTGGGTACCCACTGGCTGTGGGTAACCTTGTACTTCTCAATGGCCGCGAGTGAAGCTTCAGCCTCGAAATGTTGCATCACAATGCAGGTCACCCCCATTGACAACATGCCCATGGTGAAGGTCAACGGCGCTGCATGATAAAGAGGTGCCGGACTCAGGTAGATACTGTCCACCGAGGCGCCATAAAGCATCCCAAAAAGATTTGGCCCTTCGTCTACACCATACTCGCCTTCTGGCAGTGGTTTATATACCCCTTTGGGTCTTCCCGTCGTACCAGAAGAATACAGCATCTGGACGCCAATCGATTCATCCGAAATCTTCTCAGCGGGCATCTCTGCAAGACTGTCTTCCCAGGAGTTGAAGCCTGCAGCTACGCCGTCAACCATATAACTGTGGCAGTGATCCAGGTTCAACTTCCCGACAAGATTCTGCTGACTCTTGGACGTGATGAAGACTTTGGCCTGGCAGTCGCTGACAATGTATTCGACCTCTTCGTCCTGTAATCGGTAGGAAATAGCTGTGAAATAGAGGCCGGATCGCTGCGCCGCGAAACAGACCTGGAGCAGTGCCGGGTGGTTCTCGAGGAGTATCGCGACGTGGTCACCCCGGCTTAACCCGAGCTGACGAAATAATTGCGAAGCCTGCATAGACAGGTCATCAAGTTGTTTAAATGTCGTAGTTACGCCGGTTTCGGCAATTACATAAGCGGCTTTATCGGCACTAGTGGCGGCCAGTTCTCCAAGGTGCATCAAACTTCCTTTTCTATATTTTAGGTCATTGACGGGCTCTGCAGAGCATCTACAGCCTCGTCGTCAGCGGTAACAATGCCTAGAAGGGTATAAAAAAACAAGATACGGCACCGGTTATGGTTGTCTACTCAACATTTACTCGGCTTCCTTTGAGCTCGTCACACCAGAACCGACTGAGCGTTGCCTTCTCAGAACTGCTTGCGGCCTGAACAAGACATGAGGGATATATAAACCGGGTAGACAAACATAAAAACCTAAACCGCCGTGTAACCACCGTCTATAACAAGTTCACTTCCGGTCATGAAACTGGATTCATCAGAAGCGAGAAACAACACACCCTTTGCGATGTCGTCGGCCTCACCTAACCTGCCTATAGGGTGCTTTGCTACCAACATTTCCTTTAAGGCGTCTTCAGTATCAACCTCGTCAATAAATTCAACGATTCCTCTTACCATTGGCGTCCAGATATAGCCGGGGTGAATCGAATTGCAACGAATGTTGTACCCGTTGTTACCACAATAGACCGCGACCGATTTTGACAAAAGACGCACCCCACCTTTTGATGCGTTGTAAGCCGCGCCAGCGCCACCAACGATTCCCATGATCGACGAGATATTAATAATCGACCCTCCTCCTGACGATTTCATTTTACGAATAGCAGCCTGGCAGCCGAGAAAAACAGCATCTAAATTGATCGTCATTACCTGACGCCAACTCTCAAAGGAAACATCTTCCATCGGGGCTGTGCCCGCCCCGACAATACCGGCATTGTTCACCAGCACATCCAGACCGCCAAATTCAGAGACAGTGGTATCAATCACTTCTTGCCAGCGATCCTGATCTACTACGTCCTGATGTAAGGCAATTGCTTTTCCGCCGCGTTGTTCAATGACATTCGCCGTTTGTTCTGCAGCTTTGGTGTTTACGTCCGTGACAACGACCATCGCACCTTCCTTCGCTAACAGTTCGCATGAGGCTGCTCCCAGGCCACTTCCTCCGCCTGTCACTATTGCTGTTTTGTTTTTTACTCTGCTCACTGGCACCTCTTACAACTTGTTGGTTAATTTTTTTGGACGTCTACTGAATTTTTAACCGGCTAACCCTAAGCAACGCCCTCTAGAATTTGACGAGGTAACGCCGAAGGCTGTTCTTCGCTAAGCAAGTTTAACCTGAATGCCGGAGTTTAACCGACGGGCTGCAGCGACCTGCAAACGTCAAATTGCAAGACCTGGCCCCCCTTTTTCACTTTTCCCCCACTGTCCAAATGCCGAAGAATCAACAATATGTTGTGTTTGCTTGAGTGCTGCGGCACAATATCTAGTCCCTGACCCTGAAAAGCTTCACAGCTTTGAAGCGCTAAAAACGTGGAAAAATCTGTTTAAAAGCTGTGGATAAACTGTGTACTTGTTGGGGATCACGTGGCTGGTAGGGACCAACAATAAGCTGAATAACGCTTCCCTGAACAGCCCATTAAGTGACGAAAAGAGCTGCAGAGGCGATCACAAGACCCTTTGGCATCTGTAATAGTCGTACTGATTTATGTAATAGTCGTACTGATATAAAGGAGATATATGGACTCTACGGCCCAAAAACCAGAATTAACCGCTATACCGTCGAGCGTCAACGAAATCAAATTCCAGGACACTTCCCTTGATATCTGGGAGAACAAATATTGCCTTAAAAGCAAGAAAGGCGGATTTGTTGACCAAAACATGGATGACACCTACAAACGCGTCGCAAAGGCCCTTTCTGAGGTTGAAGACGAGGATAAGCGGGGAATCTGGTACAGCAAGTTTCTGTGGGCACTACGCCAGGGAGTAATACCCGCGGGTCGAATTATCTCTAATGCCGGCGCCCAGGAACATAAACCTGCCACCTCTACTATTAATTGCACCGTCTCCGGCATCATTAACGATTCAATGGAAGATATCCTGCAGAAAAATGTCGAAGCAGGACTTACCCTTAAGGCCGGCTGTGGCATCGGCTATGAGTTCTCAACACTACGACCTAAAGGCGCTTACGTTTCCGGAGCAGGAGCCTATACCTCGGGGCCTCTGTCTTTCATGGATATCTACGACAAGACCTGCTTTACCGTTTCATCTGCAGGCGGCCGAAGAGGCGCCCAGATGGCAACCTTCGAAGTTGGCCACCCAGATGTAATGGATTTCATCAAAGCGAAACGTGAAGACGGTCGCCTTCGGCAGTTCAACCTTTCATTGCTGATTACGGGCGAATTCATGGAAGCCGTGACCCAGGATGCGGACTGGAAACTAAGTTTTCCGATCACAGAAGCCGAGCGCGAAGCAGATGAACTGGATCTTGATGATGCTTCCAAAATCCTGTGGCGTGATTTCCCCGTTAAAGGCAGATACGTCACTAATAACGAAGGTCTCGTTGCCTGCAAGATCACTAACACCATCCGTGCACGCCGCCTGTGGGACCTGATTATGGCGTCAACCTATGATTTCGCCGAACCAGGTTTCATCTTGATCGACAAGGTCAACGAGATGAACAACAACTGGTTCTGCGAGGACATCAGGGCAACCAACCCCTGTGGTGAACAGCCGTTGCCTCCCTATGGTAGTTGCCTTCTGGGTTCAGTTAATCTTTGCCGTTTTGTCGACAAACCATTTACCAACGAAGCTAACTTTGACTGGGACACGTTCAGCGAAGCTGTTGCCGTGTTCACCCGTATGTTGGACAACGTGGTAGAGATCAACGGCCTGCCCCTGCCACAGCAACGAAAAGAAATCGAACGAAAGCGGCGTCATGGAATGGGCTATTTAGGCCTGGGTTCTACTATCACCATGATGGGAATGAGCTACGGTGATGAAAAGTCTGTCGCCTTTACAGAAGCCGTCACTAAACGCCTTGCGCTTGTGGGCTGGCAAGCAGGTGTAGAACTCGCCGAGGAGAAAGGACCCGCTTCAATCATGGAAGAGGATTTCACGATTACAGCCGCGATGTTACGCCTACGCCCGGAAATGGAAGACGACGGGGTCAAGATCGGTGACAACATCAAAGGCAAGGTCCTGCTGGCAAAATACTCTCGCTACATGCAAAGGGTGGCAGAGGCAGACCCTGATCTGATAAATAAAATTGCAAAGACGGGTTGCCGGTTCACGCACCACAGTTCTATAGCGCCCACCGGCACTATCAGCCTGTCACTAGCCAATAATGCCAGTAACGGCATTGAACCCAGCTTTGCACACCATTACGCCAGGAACGTCATTCGCGAAGGTAAAAAATCCAAAGAGAAAGTGGATGTATTCTCATTCGAATTACTGGCCTACCGCTCTATGGTTAATCCCAACGCGGAGCCCCTGACGGACGACCCTGAGTGCAAACTACCTGAATGCTTCATCACGGCCGACGACATTTCACCAACCCAGCACGTCGATATTCAGGCTGCTGCCCAGAAGTGGATTGATTCTTCTATTTCAAAAACGGCAAATGTCCCTACTGAATATCCGTTTGAGGAATTCAAGGACATTTATCGTTATGCCTACGAACAGGGCCTGAAGGGTTGCACAACGTTCCGCTTCAACCCTGAAGCATTCCAGGGTGTATTGGTGAAGGAAGCGGACCTGGAAAACACTACCTATCAGTTTGAATTAGAAGATGGTGAAATTCTGGAGGTCAAAGGCAATGAAGAAATTGAATATGACGGAGAAATGCATTCTGCGGCCAACCTCTTTGACGCAATGAAAGAAGGCTATTACGGGAAATTCTAGTCATTAACGACGCATAGATATCAACGAAATATTAAAAACTGTTTATTAAAAACCGTTTATTTAAAACTAGAGCCGCTCTGAAAAGAGCTGCCCTGAACAAATTATGGATAGACAATGGCCATTAAAATAGAAAAGAAAATTGTAGGGTATGCTCTGAAAAAACCACTCGAAGAAGTACCCGCAAAGCTACCCGAAAGAGAGACGATGCATGAACATGTCGCTCGACCGGATGAACTGCGGGGTTACACCTACAAGGTCAAGACGCCGCTGTCAGATCATGCGATGTATATAACCATTAATAACATTGTGTTGAATGTGTCGACAGAGCATGAGCAGGAATACCCCTTTGAAGTATTTATCAACTCCAAGAACATGGAACAGTTCCAATGGATTCTTGCTCTTACCCGAGTCATCTCCGCTGTCTTTCGCAAAGGCGGTGACAGCGTATTCCTGGCGGAAGAACTTAAACAGGTATTTGACCCTCAAGGTGGCTACTTCAAAAAGGGGGGTGTCTTTATGCCTTCACTGGTCGCGGAGATTGGCGGGGTTCTTGAAACTCATATGAAAAAAATCGGCCTCATCAAAGAGGAAGAACTAAGCACTGTGCACCAGGAATTGATTGCCGAAAAACGCGCCGCGTTAGAAGTTGCTGCCAACGCGGAAAAAGTAGATCCAGGTGACTTCCCCCCAGGAGCCCAGCTTTGCAATAAGTGTAATGTTACCGCCATGGTGATGATGGATGGTTGTATGACCTGCCTCAGCTGCGGCGATAGTAAGTGCGGCTAACTGGGGACTAATCATTAATGCACGCATACCTGGAACAACTCCAGACCATTTTGGACAACGGTACGGTTCGCGGTGACAGAACGGGCGTAGGCACTATCTCGGTATTTGGCCTAAACACCAGGTATAAAATGGCAGATGGCTTCCCGGCTGTGACAACCAAGAAGCTGGCATGGAAGGTCATGTCTTCGGAGCTGTTGTGGTTCGTTTCCGGGTCTACCAACATTAACGATCTCAAAGCAATTTATCAGCACAACAAAATCTGGGACGCCAACTATGACGACTATGTGAAACGTCTGGGACTAGACGCGAGTGATGGCGATATGGGACGTGTTTACGGTTCCCAGTGGAGAAAATGGAAAACGGTAGACGGTCGCGAAGTCGACCAGTTGGCAGATGCTATTGATCTGATTAAAAACAATCCTGAAAGCAGAAGGATTATCGTCAACGCCTGGAACCCCGGTGAGACCTCTCCCGACCAGGTGGCGCTACCACCCTGCCACAGCTTCTTCCAGCTCTACGTGGCCGACGAAAAACTTTCGTTACATATGTACCAGCGCTCGGCTGATATGTTCCTTGGGGTACCATTCAACATCGCCTCTTATTCCCTGCTGCTACATATGATTGCAAAAATCACAGGGCTAACGGCACATGAATTTGTTCACACTATTGGGGATGCCCATATATACCTTGACGCCGTCGAACAGGCAAAGGAACAGCTCATACGTACCCCCCTGCCCCTGCCCTCGCTTAATATCGAAGACCGAGACCAGCAAACGATCGACGATTTCGAGATGACTGACTTCAGTCTGCTTGACTACCAATGCCATGAGCCGATCAAAGCCCGGATGGCCGTCTAATCCAGGTATTTTTCTTACTTTTCTGTCGTGAGAATTCGAAACCCCTGGTTTCGGAACATCTTTGTCATCTCATACGGAAGTTCCGGACCCGTTCTTAGGGTTACCCTGTCCGCACCTGTTGCAAATGACTTTTCAATCATCCTGGTCAACAGGGACGATTCGAGCCCTTCTCCAGTGAATTCGGAAAACAACCCAAACGCCTTGATCCTCGCCGATCCACCCGTAGCTCGCATGAGATTCAACTCGCGTACAATTTCGCAGCATCCTGCAGGTTCATCATCACAGTAAACTGCAAAGAACTCACACCTTGGATCAGTCAGGTAATGTTGCCATTGCGCACCACTCCAACCCGAACGGTCTTCATCCGCGGTGGTATTAATGTTGTCCCATAAAAACCGGGCGAACCGATAGGAAGTCGCACTTAAGAGAGAAATAGTGAGCGATTCGTTCGCAAACAGCCAGGGGGAAAACTCCCCTCGGTTAAGTTCCAGTTTTGAAGTCACAGCCATCGGCCACTCCTATAACGTACCAGGGGCAGCGGGAAGGTCTTTCGACACCGCTACGGATCGAGTCAAACGGTAGAGAAACTCCAGTCCCTCATAGAAGCTGCGCTTGGGCAGTCGCTCATCACGCCCATGGATTCGATTATCACCAAATTCTGTAAATATCCCCGACACCCCATACACCGGGATACCGGCGTTACGAAAAAATGTCGAGTCGGTCGCACCGGTGCTCATCGTGGGAAGTACGAGGGCCCCAGGCCACATTGACGCTGTGATCTCGCGAATTGGATCCATGATGCTGTCATCTAACGGTGAAGCGTCACTGAACAGGGCATCCCATTTCGGTGTCAAGGTCATTGAAGGAACGTCAGCTACCCTAAACAGCACCTCACCAACCTCATTCACGTTCACGCCAGGAAACACCCTGCAATTCACCGTCGCGCTGGCGCGCTGCGCAAGTGCATTCTCTGCATGCCCCGCGTTAAGTTGTGTCGCAACGCAGGTTGTCCGGAGACGAGCGTTGATCTCTGGCTCATCACGGAAATAGTTAATGCTCGCACTCGCCGGTGGTTCATCCAGCAATCCGTAGAACATCGACGCTCGCTCACTCGTATCTTGACCCGCAATCCCCTCAAAGTAGGCTCGCGTCGTTTCGTTCAAGCGAACTGGAAACTCAAATGCTTCAATTCGCGTCAGCGCTGCCGCAAGCTGGTAAATCGCGTTGTCGCTCCTTGGCACTGAGCTATGGCCACCAGCATTGGTAATCTCAAGAGAGAACGTCTGGTAGGTTTTCTCCGCGGCCTGCACAGTATTGGCGACATACTTGCCATCTTTTATAATTCCACCACCACCTTCATTAAAAACCAGCGCAGCGTCCACCAATTCAGGATGTTGTCTAACGAGGTGAAGCGCCCCGTTATGCGGCCCACTTTCCTCATCGGCAGTCAGCGCGATCAACAGGTCCCTGGTCAGGTGCGCCCTCTCCCGATGAAGACGAATAAAGTTTGCGAGATGTATCGCGACTTCATTTTTGTCATCAAGCGTACCGCGACCATAGAAATAGTCACCCTCTTCATTCAGGATCGATGGGTCCATCGACCAGTCAGCGGAATCCGCCTCAACCACGTCAAGATGTGCGAGCAGTAACAACGGTTTTCCGACGGGCTTATCTGCACGCAGGCGTGCGACGACATTACCCTTGCCGCCATGCTCAATCACATGGATATCGTTTGCCGGGAGCCCTTCACGTTTCAACCTGGCGGCGATTGACTCGGCTAGCGCGAGCGTATCGCCTGAAGAGTGAGTCGTATCAGTTTCAATCAGTTCCTTAAACAGTTCGTACGCAAACTGCTCGTGTCCACTAACCGGTGTATTTGATTCTGCCAAAACACCAGCGGACCAAAGCAGGACAAAAAGACCATTAAACCGCATTGGTTAATGACCTTTATTGTCAAAAGTGTTGTCAAAAGCGGCCTGCTGTTCGGGGGTTGCCTCTGTCTGGTATTTCGATTTCCACTCCGAATACGGCATCCCATAGATTATTTGCCGCGCCTCTTCATAATCCAGCCGCCGCCCGGTACCATTTACTCAGGCAATTGCGACAAAACCCGGCCAGATTCATAAGATCAATGTTCTGTACCTTGGTGTTCTCACCGAGATGGTCGACTAGACGACGAAACGACGCTGCTTCTAACTCAGTTTTAGTCTGGTTATCCATAAATATTCCGATAGGCAAAAGTGATAAAGATAACCCAAAGACAGCCATACTTAAATCAACGGTACTCAGGTCGAATAGGCAACGCATCATATGACTGATTTCAAACCGGGACAGAAATGGATCAGTAGCGCAGAACCGGAACTTGGCATCGGCCAGATCGTGAGTGTCGAACACAGGCTCGTCACGATGAACTTCGACCTGATCGATGAAATTCGCACCTATGCGAGAGACCAGGCACCCCTGACCAGAGTTAAATTCAATGTCGGTGACATCATTCGTACTGCAGGCGACCTCGAACTGGAGGTTTCTCAGGTCTCGGACCGGGATGGCATTCTTGTTTACCACGGCGAGTACCAGGGCACCTCTACCGCAATCATCGAAACCGAACTGGATCCTGGGATAACTTTCAGCAAACCCGAGGAACGGCTATTCTCCCTTCAAATTGACGATAACCGTTGGTTCAACCTTCGCTACCAGACACTACAACACAAGGCACGCCTGGCAACATCTTCGATTAAGGGGCTTCTGGGGCCACGCGTATCGCTGATTCCACACCAGTTGTTTATCGCCCAGGAGGTCGCTTCCCGTTATGCACCGAGAGTTCTGCTGGCGGACGAGGTTGGCCTTGGCAAAACAATCGAGGCCGGACTCATCATTCATCAGCAACTCATGACGGGTCGCTCAAGCCGGATCATGATCATTGTTCCTCCCGCGCTGAACTTTCAGTGGTTCGTTGAAATGATCAGGCGTTTCAATCTGCAGTTTACGCTGCTGGACGAAGAACGCTGTCTGGACATCGAGGCCGATAATCGTCCCGAGCACGAGGATGATGTTGCAGACCTGGATAATCCATTCGACGCCCAGCAACTGGTCCTTTGTTCTCTGGACCTTTTCCTGGAAAACCCAAAGCGACTTGAACAGGCAGCAGCAACAGATTGGGATTTGGTCGTCATCGACGAGGCACACCACCTGCAATGGCAAGATGGGAAACCGGGTGAGGATTACACTGCGGTTGAACAACTCAGCCGAGTTGCCAAGGGGTTACTGCTGCTGACAGCTACACCTGAACAACTCGGCCGCCTGGGTCATTTCAGCCGCCTTCGACTTCTGGATCCATCCCGCTACCACAGTTATGAAGACTTTCTCGAGGAAGAGATGCAATATGAAAGCATTGCAGGCCTTGTCACCGGCCTCCTTAATAATGAGCGAGATGCTGCTTCAAAAGTCAGGCAACGACTCGGCGAACACGCACCAGATAGCGACGATGAGCTACTACCCGCGTTACTCGACCGACACGGCACTGGTCGGGTATTGTTCAGGAACGTCCGGGAGTCTGTTGAAGGCTTTCAGGAACGCATCCTAAAACCCTATGAACTCCCTGCAGAACAGTTCCCCACAGACAATGCCGCCACCTGGAACAGCAAAGACGCAAGAATAGGCTGGCTAGCAGACCTTCTGAAGTTATCTGATGACAAACACCTGGTCATCTGCAGCCGCGCTGAAACCGCCATCGCCCTGGACAGATACCTACGGGACAGAACAACCATCAGGTCTGTTGCCTTTCACGAGGGGCTGGACCTGGTCGCACGGGATCGGGCCGCTAACTATTTTGCTGACTCAGCCGGCGGTGCCCAGGTATTGGTCTGTTCTGAAATAGGCAGTGAAGGTCGCAACTTCCAGTTCGCTCACCAACTCGTGATGTACGACCTTCCCAATAACCCGGATCTACTGGAACAGCGGATCGGAAGGCTCGACAGGATTGGCCAAACTGAGGATGTCGTTATCCATGTACCGTTTGCAAAGGGAACTGAACAGGCACTGTTACTCAGGGTATTCAATGAAGGGTTTTCGATTTTCCAGAAACCCAACGCTGCGGCCCAGATTGTCTTTGACAACCTTCCAGCAGAGTTAGACCCGGACGAGCTGGTCAACATTGCACGAATGGAGAGCGACGCCCGACTGGAACAACTGCGTTCGGGCCGGGATCAGCTGTTAGAGAGGAATTCCCATCAACCGGTGGTTTCCAGCGAGCTGCTCGCACAGGTTTCCCGGACAGAAACCGACGGCGCTCTGGAAATATACATGGAACATTCCTTCGACATGTTCGGCCTGGAATCGGAACCCCTCTCTGAGACTGCCTTTCTGGTTAAACCAACAGAGAGCATGGTCCGACATAGCTCAGTCAGCGCAGAGACCCAGGACAGATTTCGTTACCCGGAACTACCGGAAGAAGGCACTGGCTATACATTCGATCGAGACACCGCGCTCGCAAGGGAAGACCTGTTGTTCCTGACGTGGGAAAACCCGCTCGTGCAGCAGGCAATGGACCTGGTCACGAGTGACGTTACGGGCAACAGCGCCGTGGTTGTCGTGAAGCTTAAGGGAATAAAAACCGGCACCATGCTGGTAGAAACCCTGCATCAAATTGAGTGTGTGGCACCTTTGGCACTGAACGCCAACCAGTACCTGCCTGCCGCGCTGGTACGTTCGCTGATTACCCCAGAGCGACAGGATGCATCTGCTCAAATCCCTTTCAGTCACTGGGACGATAATTTGGAGGTGCCAGCAGAAACTATTGCCAAAATCGTGATCCAACAGGAAGCCGGCATCAAGAAGCTTCTGGCAGCAGCGAATAACATCGCACAGGAGAAATTCGCACCCATTAAAACGGAAGCACTAAATTCAATGAGCAGTCACCTGGGTAACGAAGTCAACCGATTAAAGGCGTTAGCGCAGGTTAATCCCAATGTCAGACCAGAGGAGGTCGAATTTCTCGAGGATCGACTTCGCTTGCTTACTTCAGCCATAGAAAGTTCCCAGATCAGGCTGGAAGCCGTTCGATTGATCATCGCTGCCTAGCACTATTGCGGACAGATCTCCCCCAGGGCTGCTGTCCAATCCGGACCAATCGTCGACCAGGCATACCGGGCCAGAGATATTGGTTTTGCGGTTCGCTGACTCAGGAAAACATCTACAGCTTCGCTTACGGTAGCGTATCGGTATTCAACAGGTATGTATTCAGGGTAGCTAAGGGCGTCTGGTACAACCGGAATACAGCCACTTGCCATCGCTTCCTGTATTGCCAACCCCTGAAATTCCTGGTCCGCCGTCGACAGCACAAAGTCATGCGCAGACAATTTAGCCAAATACTC
>LWDU01000417.1_pt1 | contig 16840 bp, 14 predicted proteins | sample 727161 | NCBI WGS metagenome assembly LWDU01 (sample SAMN04566230, study PRJNA314399) | hydrothermal vent metagenome | isolation source: deep sea hydrothermal plume seawater | place: Mexico: Gulf of California, Guaymas Basin | collected 2004-07-11
ATACCAGGTAAAAAGATCGGTGTAACACGTGATCTTAATAACAGAGTAACCCTTATACAAGGATATAAGGAGAATGAGTATGAAGTTCTTGAGCAGTCAGACGATATAGATTATATATCAGACCGCGAAATAGAACTTCAAAAGTCTTATGGCTATAAGGTCGATAGAAAATTATATAAAAACTTATTTAATAAAATGAAGATAAACGCAACAGAGCAAACCTCAACCTTCCCTTGTCCGACTAGCAGATTAAAAGGAAGACTAATGGATAACATAGGTTTAACGTGGGAAACACCATTCGGCCAATTCAACGTAACAAAAGATAATATAACTTGGATAATGGCAAATGTAAAAACATCTATGTATAACAAGGATAGATGCTACATTTATAACAAAGCTTTTTATGAAGCTTTCTTTAATAAAAAAGAAGAAGCAAAAATAATTTCAAGTAGATTTGAGCTTATAAGAATGTGGGCTAAAGAAAGAGGTTTGTATGATAAAGGTAATTCACATACTCAATATGTTAAGCTTCAAGAAGAAGCTGGTGAGTTAGCTAAAGCTTTATTAAAAGATGATAAACCTGAGATTGTAGATGCGATTGGTGATATAGTTGTCGTGCTAACTAATCTAGCTTATTTAGAAGGATATAATATAGAATATTGTATCGATGAAGCTTACAAGGTTATAGCAGCTAGAACAGGTAAAATGATTAACGGAACATTTGTAAAAGATGCAGATTAAAACACAAGATAAGATAGTACAAAATGTACTAAGGAAGATGGACGAACGTAGCTTAATAGGTCAAAAGAAATATGGAGCTACAATGATGCAAGAGATTGAAGGTCAAAAGAAAGACTTGTCAAGGTTTATAGTTGATGTTCAAGAAGAATTAATGGATGCAATACTGTACCTAGAATCAGCACGTCATTGTTTACGAGATGAGATTGAAGAAGCAATGATAAACCAAATACAAGTAAATGAAGAAGAAATCTTATAAAAGAAAAAAAGGTCCAGTACAATCAAGGAAGATCTCTTATGATGGTATTAACTTTGCTTCAGGATTAGAACGTTATATGTATATGGCTCTTAAAAAAGCTAAGATAAAAGCCTTGTACGAGGGCGAGACATTTGAATTACAAGAGAGTTTTGATTTTCCATTTGAATCGTATGAAAGATGTGGAAACGGTAAAGGAGATTATAAAAACAGAGGTAATAAAAAAATACTAAATATAAAATATACTCCCGACTTTGTTGGTAAAGGATTTATAATAGAAACAAAAGGTAGAGCTAATGAGTCGTTTCCACTTAGATGGAAGATGTTTAAAAAGATTGTAGCTGAAACTAAAATAGATCCTTTTGTCTTATACAAACCACAAAATCAAAAAGAATGCGACGAAACAATACGCCTAATCCTAAACTCGCGAAGCAAATAGCTAGACAAAAATATGCTGAAAGACAAATAGATAAGTTTGTTAAGTGGAGTTGGGAAGTAAGAGGCAAAGTAAAGTATAAAGAATTAGTTGAATTAATGGATAGATATAATATTAAAGTTTATGGAGATTAAAAAACAAAAAAACTGGGAATTAACTCTTGGGTTTTATCCGGGTATATTACTCGGAGCTAGAACATATGAAGAAAAAGATTTTACAACGTATGTATTTTATCTACCTTTTGTAGATATAGCATTTGCAATAGATAATTAAATGGGATTATTTGATGAGCGCGTAGCGTATAAACCGTTTGAATACCCTGAGTATTATACTGAAGGTTGGTTAAAACAAGCACAGGCATTTTGGCTACATACTGAAATCTCAATGCAAAGTGATATTAAAGATTGGAAAGAAAAATTAAATGATAAAGAAAAAAATCTCGTCGGGAACATACTTCTTGGGTTCGCGCAAACCGAATGCGCCGTTTCAGATTACTGGACCCAGAAAGTCGTATCGTGGTTTCCTAAACACGAAATACAGCAGATGGCAATGATGTTTGGATCACAAGAAACTGTACATGCAGTTGCTTATAGTTATTTAAACGAAACATTAAAGTTAGAAGATTATGAAGCTTTTTTACATGAACCTGCAACGGCTGAGAGGTTTGAAAACCTGGTGGCATACGACGGAAAATCATCTACTGGTATCGCTAAGTCTCTTGCTGTGTTTAGTGCTTTTGCGGAAGGTGTTAGCCTTTACTCTGCTTTTGCTGTACTATATAGTTTTCAATTAAGAAACCTATTAAAAGGCATAGGTCAGCAAATGAAATGGTCGGTTAGAGATGAATCATTACATAGTAAAATGGGTTGTAAACTGTTTCGTGATATGTGTAGTGAAAATGATCAACTGTTAGGTTTATGTCGAGAAGATATAATTAAAGCTGCTGAAACAATGGTTAAGCTAGAATCTAATTATATAGATAAAATGTTTGAGATGGGTGACATCGAGGGTATTAAGTCAAATGATTTAAAAAACTTTATAAAGAAAAGAACAAATGAAAAAATGGTTGAACTTGGTTATGTTGACCTTGGATCGTATTTCCCATATGACAAGAATGCAGCGTCTAATCTTGATTGGTTCTATCATCTTACCGGCGGGGTCACTCATACTGATTTTTTCGCGCTTAGGCCAACGGATTATTCAAAGTCAGGGGAAGGCGAGGACTTCGAAGATATTTGGTAATATATTAACAGAAAAAGAGATGTGGAATGATTTACTTAAAAGATAATTTTTTAGATAAAACTCTTTTTAAATATGTAAAAGATTATATTAAAAACAATGAATGGAAAACTATAACAATAGGACCAGAAAACGATTATAATTTTGATATAAAATATATAGAACCAGATCAAAAATTAATTAATTATATACAAACATTTTTAAGTATCATTGAAAGATCTGATGTAAAAATATTAAGATCTTTTTTTAGAAAATCAAACAACAAGTTTGATACTGAATGGAGAATACATAATGATAGTGTAGTAGATGGAGTACAGCCTGATAGAGCATTAGTTTTTTATATAAACAAAAATAATGAAGATCATCAAAATGGAACTGCTTTCTGGAGCCATAAAAAACATGGTTATAAATTTAATGATCTTTCAATAGACGAGTTTAATAGAATGTTAAGAGAAGATGCTAATGATTTAGACAAGTGGAAACTAGAGTCAGTTATAACACATAGAAAAAACAGATTAGTATCTTATCCTTGTGATTACTTTCATAGTAAATATCCTGACAAAGCAAAAGATAGAACAGTACTAGTAGCTTTTTACACTAGCAAACAATACGAAATATGAATGGACAAAAACAAAGTAGAGTTGATGCGTTAGAAAAAAGAATGGCAGCAGCAACTAATGTAATACAACAATTAATAAACGAAATTGAAAGACTGAGTACAATGGTATCAGGTCATCATAGAATTTTAAAACAATTACCTGGGTATGAAGATGCAATCGAAAACCTTAAAAAGGAAGTGGCTGAAGAGGCTAGTAAAACAGAGGAAACTAAGTCCAGTTGAAAGACTAGCTAATAGATTAGGATATATGGGGACGGCATTTATGATGATGTCTCCCCATTTATTACCGGATAAAACAGGGATGGTTACGTATATTTTAGCCGGTGTGATATCAATACCACAAGTATTTGTAGCTAAGCAATGGAACTTAGTTGCAGTCAATTTAAACGTAGCAATAGCTTACATAATATTATATTTAACATAATGAGTTGGAATGAAAACTGGAAAAAAGGTGAAGATTACCCTGTGTGGGGTAATAACAACATATACAAGAAGACTATATCCGGGGGATATTTACTCGACGACGAGTCACCGAGAGAAGCTTACATGCGGGTTGCTAAAACAGTTGCTCGTAGATTATATAAGCCGGAAATGGCAGAAACTTTCTTTGAATACATATGGAATGGTTGGCTATGTCTCGCTTCACCAGTATTATCTAATACAGGCACTGATCGCGGTCTTCCTATTAGTTGTTTTGGGATTGATGTCGCTGATAGTATACAAGACATAGGACAAAAAAATTTAGAGATGATGCTACTCGCTAAGCACGGCGGTGGAGTTGGTATCGGTATAAATCAAATAAGACCCGCCGGCGCTAAAATAACAGGTAATGGAACAAGTGATGGAGTTGTGCCGTTTTGTAAAATATACGACTCAACTATACTTGCCACTAATCAAGGATCTGTCCGACGAGGAGCAGCATCGGTTAATATTAATATTGATCATGCCGATTTCGAAGAGTGGCTTGAAATACGTGAACCCAAAGGAGACGTCAATCGTCAATCGCTCAACTTGCACCAGTGCGCTATTGTCGGCGATAAATTCATGCGAAGACTTGAAGCTGGAGATAAACAAGCAAGAAAACGTTGGGGAAAACTTCTTCAAAAACGTAAAGCTACTGGAGAACCTTATATCCTATTTAAAGGGAATACAAATAAAAATAACCCTAAAGCCTACAAAGAAAACGGTCTCAAGGTACACATGACAAACATATGCTCAGAGATCACATTACACACAGATGAAAATCACAGCTTTGTATGTTGTTTATCATCATTAAATCTAGCAAAATATGAAGAGTGGAAAGGTACAAACCTTATTTATGACAGTATATACTTCCTTGATGGAGTTATGGAGGAGTTTATACAGAGAGCTAAGGGCTTACGAGGTTTCGAGAACTCAGTACGGTCAGCTCAAAAAGGCAGAGCGCTCGGCTTGGGGGTTTTGGGATGGCACACTTATTTACAAGAAAAAGGATTACCATTCGAAGGCTTACTTGCTCAGTTTGAAACTAGGAAGATTTTTAGTCAGATTAAAATTGAAAGTGAAAGAGCTTCTAGGGATCTTGCTGAAGTTTATGGGGAACCTTTGTGGTGTGTTGGAACTGGTTTACGCAACACTCATTTACGTGCTATTGCTCCTACTGTTAGTAATAGTAAGCTTAGTGGAAATGTTTCACCTGGTATTGAGCCGTGGGCTGCAAATGTATTTACAGAGCAGAGTGCGAAGGGGACTTTTATTAGGAAAAACCCGACGCTAGTAAAGTTATTAAGAAAATTAAAAATTAATACTAATGAAACATGGGATAAAATATTGGCTGACGGAGGCAGCGTTCAGGGTATCGATGCTTTGGATGGTGTTACTTTATTACATGACATACCAGCTAAGGATGTTTTTAGAACGTTTAAAGAAATTAATCAATTAGAATTAGTTAATCAAGCAGGTATACGACAACAATATATTGATCAATCTGTTAGTTTAAACCTAGCATTTCCTAGTATAGTAACACCTAAATGGATTAATCAAGTTCATATGGATGCTTGGAAAAAAGGTATCAAGACTTTATATTATATGCGTACTGAATCAGTACTACGTGGTGATATTGCTCAACAAGCTATGGATCCAGAATGTGCGGCTTGTGATGGGTAAGTAATATGTCAATTAAAAATATGCCAGTAAAACAAAATACTGGCATTTTTATACTAAAAAAGGGCTCTCGATATGAGGGCCCTTTCTTGGTTACAGGAACTTTTAGGTATGGTACGCCTATTTTTATTTGTTCCTTATTTTCCACATGGCTCACCAGTAGCCACGTTAATCCAATTTTCTTTTTCAAACCAATCACGTAGTGTAGCTCCTTTCTTTCGAGCACCTTTTACATTTGATTTACTAGATCTTTTATACTTACCAGATGCAGCTGCAGATCTTTTAGCTCTAACAACTTTATCTTTTTCAGCCTTGCTCATTGATCTTACTTTAGCAGCAGGTAAACAAACTTTTTTAGTTCCACCACCTTTTACTTTAGATTTTTTCTGGAACGGTGATTGTTGTGTATACATTATTTTTTACAACCAAAGTTATTAGCATAATTAGCCATTTTAATTACAGCTGGTTTATACTTCTTTTTACTTTTCATTATTTTAGAAGCTGCATCACATGTTGAACTACCAGGCATATTCTTTTTTACCCAGTTGGTAAACTTACCTTTCTTAGCTTCAGGAACTTCTGGAAAATCTCCTTTTTTTGTAGCTGGAGATTTCTTTTTCTGCTCAGCCTTACTAGCATGTACAGCTTTTCTTTGTGCGTGACTTTTGTAACCCATAGTTATTTATTTTTTCTTATTACCAAACTTACTAGGTCCACCAGCTTTAGTACATCTCACACCCCAACCTGAAGCGTATGCTGATGGCCATACTTTAAATTTCTTTTTTGCAGCAGCTTTACAAGCTGAACTTATTTTTCCATATAGTGGTGATCCCATAATTTATTTAAATTTTCTTTGTTTGAATTTTCTTTTACCTGTTTTCTTTCTTTTTTTCTAGTTGGTTGTTTTTTATCGGATTCACTTTCTAATCCTAGTTCCCAGTCTGACCAACCACCTGCCATAGCTATTCTTTCCCAATACTCATAACTTTCGTCTAATGATCCTTCTACATTTTGCATTTTTTTCAATGCTCTATCAGCTGGTATATTTGTTGTGGCTGATATTACGTTAGCTAAAGCCATATAAGCTTGATTATCTAAGCTAAACTCCATATCATTAAACGCCCCATACTCTGCTGATTTAGCAGCACTACTTAGTTTTTTAACTTTAGAACCAATAGTAGGTGACACAGATATTAAATCTAAAACAGCTTTACTATACTTAGGTCTACTTTTTTCAGACTCACTGGCAATTTTTAATGCAGCATTTTTAACTGCAGAGACAGTAGCTCCAGCAAAACCAGTACCCCTTAATAAAGAGTCTGCCATACCGTTCGCTATTCTACCTGATTTAGATAAAAGTTTTTCTTGTTGATCTTCATCGTCTGAAAATGCTAAGCCAAATATAGCACTCTGTATAGCGTTAAATATTACGTTTTGAACAAAACCATAATAAACTATTTTAGAAGTATTGGTTCTCCAATCACCTCTTCCGTTAGCTAAATCTAATATAGCTTTTTTCTGTAACCTAGCGTACTGCATTGGTGTATTAGCAAAAGCTAAAACAACTCTACCTAGATTACTAGCTTGTTGTTGACTAATTTTATCTGTTCGCGAAGACTGTTGAGACTCTTCTGATATTTCTTTAAAATCTAAGAAAGCTTTTTCTTTAGCCTCAACCTCAGACATTCCTTGTTTTTTATATGTATTTATTCTGTTTCTATAAAACGTAGCACCACCAGAAGCTATAGCAAAACTATCAGCATATCTCGTAAACACAAAACCTTTTTTAAGTATTGTATTAATAATACCTCTACTACCTGTATCAGCTGCAATTTCAGCTTCACTAATATTTAATTTCAAACCATCCCTTCTAGCAACTAGATAATCTGAGTTCATTATCTCTAAGAAGTCTTTAGAATACTGCTTTACATCAGCTAATCTAGCACTTGCTTTCAATGGATTGTTGTCAGACCAGTTTATAAAATTAATACTCGATATAGTTTGTAGTATAGCTGATCTACTATTTAAAAACATAATAGCACCAACAGAATTATTTACGTAATCTAAAACTCTATTTTCTAAATTATTTTTAGAAGTTCTGTTTCTACCAGATTCCATTCTAGCTAAAGTACCTTCTAAAGCTTTTCTATAGTTTTTACCATAAGCAGCTTCTAGTTTATTAAGATTTTCTTCTGAGAATATTTCATCTTTGTTTTGCTTCCATTCCTCTAGATACTTAGCTCTTTTAACGGTACCAAGTAATGCTCTAGCGTCACTAGTTAAAGTACCACTTAACCAATTCTTTTTAGGCTCAGCCCAACCATCGTTTTTAGTTGTAGATAATAGTTGATCTGCAAAAGCTTCTAGCTTTGGATTATCTTTTATTACTTTATTTAATTCAGCAAGATCAGACTTACTTAAGCCAGGAACTTCAACACCCATTTTAGTCCACATTCTAACTCTCAATGCTTGTTCGTTAGTAAAACCTGTTTCATTTTTCTTACGTAGATCTTTCGGTACAACACCTAATCGTTTCTTTAAAGCTCTAACATCATTTGATAAAGCTATTTGGTCTCTTGTTATGTTGTCTTCTGCTCTAGCAAAAGGATCGAATAAATTATCTTTATAAAACTTAAAAGCTTCTTCACCCTTTTTACCTTTAGGTAATGTTTTATATAATAAACCAGCAAAGTCTTCTGCTCCAGGAGATATAAGTACATCGAATATACCTTTACCTTTACCCATAACCTCTGCTTTCGCAGCTGAGAAAGTTTTTTCTGCTGCTATACCAGTTTTTTCTTGTAATATTTCATTAAAAGATTTACCTAATTTTTTCTGAGCCAATGCTAATTGTACTTTACCTTTAACGTCTATAACATCTAGTACTTCTTTAACAGCTTTAACATTTTTAATAGCATCATCTGCAAAGTAAAAATCATTATAACCATTAGCGGCTTTTTCTAATATCCAGTTTGACTTAGCTGAAGGAGCACCGTTAGCTAAACCAGTTATGTTTTCTAAAGGTATATCTAAACCTAATCCTTTTAAAAACTTTTTTATAGCAGGAGCAGCATCAGCAGGTCTAGCGGTTAATACAAACATGTCTCTTTTGCCTGGGCTTTCATTTATAAACTTAGCCAAATCAAACAAAGGTCCTTTTTTACCATCAATAACTTTACTAAATTCAGAAAAATCAAACTTTGCTCCGGCCGCTTCTAAGGTCTCAGATCTTTTAGCAAACTCAGTAGCATTAAGTTTTCCTTTTGTGCCGTCAGGCATTGTATAAAGTACGTTAGATTTAGATCTAGCTAATGTATCATCAAAATCAAATACTCTAGCTTTTTTCACTTCTTTAAATTGCTTTTGAGCTAGCCTAATAGCTTTGTCTCTGTTGTTCATTTGATTTAGCAATTCAGCTTTACTAGCTTCTTTACTATCTAATGTACCAGCTTTTTTCGCTAACTTAATATCTGCCTGCCAACTAGACTTGGTATCTGCTTTGTTTTCTAACGATGCTTTTAATACAACTTCGTTAGGTTTACTAGGTTCTAAAGATTGTTTTGCAACTTGATCCTTGAGCCAAGGCACATTTAGTTCTCTTAATTTAGCACCTACCTTAACAGCATTTTCTTTCATTAACTTATCGTAAAGAGTTTCTGTAAAACCACTTTCTACTGTTACGTAATCTTTTAAGTTCTGAAGATCTAAAACCATTCTAGCTAAACCAGAAGTGTTAGTTGTACCACCTAATTTATCTATAACATCTAGGTATTTTTTAAAAGATATAATACCTTTGTAATCATTCATTATACTTCTACCATCTTTAGCCCATCTACCTTCTACAATAGCTTTAGCCTCTTGCATTGATTGTTCTAAAGAAGATTTTAAATGCTCTAACTTTAATTTGCCGGGTTCCCCTGTTTTTTTAACAGCCATAATAGGAACAAATTGTCTACCGTATCCTGAAGTAGCACCACTGTTTTCAGCTGCTAATTGATATATTACTCTAGCTCTTGCTTCAAACTCAGCTGCTGTTTTAGCATCGTACAAATAGTTTTGTTTCATTACACCCATAGCATAATAAACATCTGACTTATAGGCATTATCACTAGCGTTTATATATTTTTTAAGAGATTCTAAATCACCAGTTTTAAAGAACTTTTGTAATGCATTTTTCTGCTGTGCATCACTCATGAAGTCTCCAGGTTCTATATTATCAAATACACCTTGTTTATATTTTTCACCTAAGTTATCTACTATTCTTTCGTATTGACCTTTAGAAATTTTGCTTTCTGACACTAGACCACCCTCTGTAGTTATTTTTCTAAAATCTTCTCCTACATTTCTAGCAGTTCCTCTACTAGTACTTCCAAATGATTGTAATAAAACTTCTTTTGTAAAATACTTTTGTAAATCTTTAGGAAAATATTTTGCAAGTTCACTTACTCCATCTAAAAATGTTTCAAGCCTAGCTGTATCAAATATAGATCTTTTTATTTCAGGACCTTGAGTACCTTCTATAAATACTCCTTTTTTAAACTTACCTTCTTTACGTTTAAAAACCTGAGTTGAACGCATAGACTTACCAGTTTCACCGTCAAAAATGTTTTCTGCTTTAACACCTTTTGGAGCGCCGCTAGTTTCAGCTATTTTCATATCAGCTTTATCTGAAGTTTTAAAAGTAGGCGCATCAGCTTTACCTTTTTCAGCTAGCAATTTAGCATCTCTTATTGTAAGAGCTTCGAAATTTTCTACAAATGTAGGGTTAGTTTTTCTTAGAGCCTCCTTATCATTTAAATAAGCTCCAACTAAAAAAGGAAGAGTTGTATCATTAACACCAGGAACTTCTTTTAATTCGCCTAATAGAAGCTGTGCTAATTTAGGGTTTTTACCATCAGCTAATTTTTTTAAATCATTAGCAACAGCTCCTTCAGTTTTAGCTTCACCTCTAGCAACATTATTTATTAAACCTCTAAACACTAACTCGGCTAAACCTTTTATTTCTTGAACTTGTTTGTCTCTATATAATTTACCTTCTGGTTCTTTTAATAGTTCTTTTATATCCTTAACACTTATATTTTTCTTTAATTCATATACGGTTCTACTACCTATTTTCTTTTTCGTATAGAATATTTTTTGTATAGAATCTGGTACGCCTGTAGATTTTTTATCTAATGTATAACCTTCAGGCAAGATGTTAACTATCATTTGAGCATTTTTATTTAGCTCAGATCTTAATTTTCTAAAACCTTCTATAGAACCTTGAGGCAAATTTCTAGCAGGAACAGTAAACCACTCTGGCAATAACTCTCCCTTTTTATTTCGTATATCATAAGTTCTTGCTAAGGCTTTAGCAGCATTTTCCCCTAGTCTCAGAGACTTATATGTTTCTTTAGTTAAATCTCTACCTTGTAAATCTTTTTGTATTTCAGGTATTAATTCACTAGCTATGTCTATACTGAGCTGTAACTTCTTAGGGTCGGTAAGTCTTTGTTCTCTTACTGTTGTAGAGACATCATCAAAATCTTTAGTTGTTTCAGATATTACAGCCTGAGCTTCTTTACCTTCTATGTCAGCACTAAATAAATCTCCTTTCTGCCCAAGTCTTTTTAGTATATTACCTAGTCTACCACCACCGAAACTACCACCACCGAATAAAGCTTGTCTAGCATATGCCCCAAAAGGTACGTCGGCAAATTTCTTATCTCTTTTTAAATAAGTATTAAGTATTTTATCGTATATTTCTAAACCTACCTCAGACTCAAACTGTTCTCTAGTAACACCTAAACCTTCTTTAAATTTAGTATTTATAAATTCTTGTATTAAGCCTTGATTGTTTTCATATACTTTACCTATCAGCTCTGTTTTGTTACCAGTCTCTTCAAATTTTTCAAATGCTTTTTTGTTAGCATTAGATAAATCCAAAGACTCTTGTCTCAGTTCTTTTTGAGCTAGCTTATCTATGTTTAAAACCTCTCCGTTCTTTTGGTCTATAAGTTTTTTACCGTCTTCTGTTATTTCTATTTTTTCAAATCTTTTAATTAACTTAGGACTGTACTGACCTTTACCAAAGTCTTGACCTAGCCTCTGCATAAAAGCTATAATTCTATCTGGAGTATTTAACTCAGGTAAAAACCTTTCAAGAACTGTGCCTGTTAAACTTTTTTCTAAAAACCTTGTTAAGTTTTGTTTTAAAGCTCCAGGTAAATTATTTTCTAAAACGTTTTGTTTATTTTCAGGTCTTTGCAATAAGTCTAATAAGTTAGCATTAAACTCTTCAAATGTAGTATTAGGATCTTGAGTTTTTTCATAAGCCTCTTTTATAGCCTCGCTTAAATCATCTATCTTTCTTACTTCGCCAGTTCTTGGATCTATTGTTTCCAGACCCATTTTACCAACTGCTTTAGATAATGTTTCTTGTAAAGCCTTTTGAACTCCAACATCTTTAGAGAATAAGTCTCGTAGTATAACATGATAAATCTCATGAGGTATTGTACCTTCATTCATTTTAGATACATCTACATCTACATGTAATTTACCGTTACGTTTAGTTACAGAAGCAGCTTCACCTTCACCAAGTTTCATACCTTTACCATTAGTAGATACATTCATTGTGAAAGCAACTCTCCCGTTTTCTTTCATGTATTGTCTATTAAATTTCTCTAATAAACCCTGAGTATCCGCCGCTAGTACGTTTTTATCTAAAAATCTTTCTCTATTATTAGCAATATCCAGCTGTCTCTGAATTTCATTCATCAATTGAAGTTGGTTGCTAAATTTTTCGTTTAGTTTTTTATTTGATTTTATATTAGATAATTTTCCACCACCTTCTTCTTCATAAAGTCTTTGTAATTCTTTTTCAGTTCTAACTAAAAGGTTTCTTTTACCTTGTCTAGTTATTGCTCTATCAGCCTTGTTAGCATGTGTAAGACCTATTATGCTAAACTGCAACACCTCCATAAGAGCATGTTTAGCCCAATCCTCCATGTCTCCATATTTTTCATCTACAAAAGTACCAAAAGCTTTTTCTTTTTGTAAATCTTTAAACATAGCTTCTAAAGGAGCAGCTGTCTGAGCACCCGCAGCACCACCAAGTCCTGAGTATAAACCTTTTTCTAGAGCAGTATTTAAAGCAGCGGCACCACTAAAACCTTTAAACAGATTAGTAGGAAGTACTTTTCTCATAGCGTGACCACCTATAACAAAACCCGCTCCAGCGCCAAGAGGCATGTCAACTCCAAACAACGGATCTAGTAAAGCCATTTTACCTTCTTCTTGAAGCCCTTGTATAAATAAAGCTTGAGCTTTATTAAATGCAGTACCAGATGCTTTTACAAAACCTTTAGACTTAGCATAAGCATCAATTGTCATTTTAGCTTTTTTAGCCCTAGCCGCTACAATAGCTTGTGATAAGGGTTTTACAGAATTTCTACCTGCTTTAGCTAAATAAGTAACATTTTTTAATTTGCTTAAGTAATTACCTATACCAGCAGCAGTTCCCATACCTCCAGTTGCATAACTTACAACTCCAAGTTCAGCTATCATAGGTACAAACCCACCGAGCCCAGTAAAAAACTGTTCGCCAAATCCTATTTCAAAAGAATCTTTTTGTTCTTCAGATAATTCAAATGGTTGTTGATCGTCTTCCCTCGTTGTATTAATCTTATTAATTAAAGCTTCAGCATCAGTTAATTCATCTCTATCCGTAGTAAAAACATTTTTTCTAGCTGTACCAACACCAAACTCTTTTGATTGAAATGGTAATGCATCAACCAAACCAGCGGCAAAATTACCAGCTTGACTAACAACATCAGATGCTTTTATTGAACCTGGATCTATATTAAGTAAATATAAGTCCTTCCAAGCCTCATGTTCTGTTGCTAATCTATATTGCGTTTGTCTTGCGTTACCTATGTATGTACGTAAATCTACAGGCGACGAATCTGGATCTGCAAATCTTACATTTTTAAGAGCATCTCGATCAAGATTTATTAGGTTTTTTAATGTCATTTCGCTGGCTGGTAAATCAAAAACCCCAACATCAACAACTACATCTAATTTTTTGTTTAAACTTTCATTAAAGTCAGCATACTCTATGTTATGTATTCTATAGTTACTTTGTATTGTTTGATAATCTTTAGTATCTAATTCTTTTTTAAGAGCTACTTTCGCTATGTCGTAATCTTTTGTAAGATCTACAACTTGAATATCAGAACTATCAGCTAGTGGTTTAGATATTCTAACGCCATTATCACCAAATAAAAATGTTTGACCCTCCTTATAAACCAAAGGGGTTAACAGTTCTCTATCATCCTTTAATTTTTTAAGCTCAGCCATTAAGTCACTTTGAGTAGTGTCTTGCTGCCCACCAGTTGGTTGATTCAATATATTAGTTATCTGCATTATACGGTCGTTAACCTGTGCAAATCTCTTTTGATCTGTATCTTGAATACTTTGTATATGTTGTTTTTTTAGGGTACCTGTATATTCTAAAAAATTACCAGCTTCTTTTAAAGGGTTTGCTAGTGTTTTTACAACATTATCAAAACTAGTTCTAACTTCGTTAGAGGTTATATCACTAAGCATGCGATCAACAACTTGATCTATTTGTCTACCGTTTAAACCAGTACCTACAAATGGTGCTTGATCTTTAGTGTATTGCTGTATACCATAAATCATGTCAAACTTATCACCAGTTCCTAACCGTGTAACTGTTTCTTTTTCAACACCTTCAACAGGAGGATTTAAATATTGCTCATATTTTTCAAGTAAATTCTTCCGCATGTAATTTCTAAAATCATCTTGCTTCATTAAAGAACTTACAATTTGAGTAGGATCATAAGCAACATCTTCTTCTTCAGCAAACTGTAAAGCTAAATCATTTACATTTTTTGATATATTATTTTCAAACCCAGCTACATTTTTTGTATATGTAGAATTTAATTCTTTATTAAAATTATTTTTAAGAAAATCGTTTATAAGTTTTTGAGGATCGTCTTTTTGAGATTGAGTAGATGGAGCGCTTATACCTGAAATATTAAATGGGTCAGCTTGTCTTTGTCTAGCTCGTGACATTGAATCAGGAACACCTTTAGTATTTACTGTTATAGAATTACCATTAAGAGCTGTGATGGTTATGTTGTTTACATTAGAATCAAACTCAAATCCACCATTTTCACCACCATAAATTCTTTGGTATGCATTAGCTATATTTTTTGTAGATTGACTTTTGAAGTTGGGTATTTCAAATGTATCACCATAATCTCTGTCCTCTGGTAATTCAATAATTGCTTTGCTAGTATCTTGTAATAGTTGTGCGTTGGGATATGTTTCTAAGAAAGATTTTTCACCTTCTTCAGTTACATTAACAGGATCACTATATTGTTCTATTTTATACTTTTTGGAATCCAAGGAAGTATCTGCCGATGGTGATACCATATCTCCCAGAAAACCCCCAATTATGGATGCTCTGCTTGGACTTGCTGGAACTACAGGCGCATCCGTCCCCACAGTTCCGTTTTGAAAACCCTCCTGTATCAATTGAGCGTTTGGATATTTTTTTAAAAATGAATCAACATCTCCTTCTGCTACGTTTACAGGATCGCTATATTGTTCTATTTTATATTTAGGCATATTATTTGCTTTTGGATTTTTAATTTTATTTAATTACCTCTTATTCTATACTTTGAGTAATTGGATTCCAGTTTAGACCTTCACTTGGGCGTGTAACTCCATAACCAGCTGGTGGTGTTGGATAATTTTGATCAATAAAAGAAATAATATCTTCTCTTTTTGAACCTAATTGTACATCACTTTTTATAATATCTCTAAGTAATCTCTGCCCATCAGGACTATATATACTAAAACTTTGAGGTTGTTGCTCTTCAAATTCTGTTGTTTTGTTTCCTTTTTTATCTTCTACTTCAAATTCAACATCTGATAATTGTAGCGTTATAATACCATTGTTTTTATCATAAGAAAGACTTTTATAAATACTATCTTGTTCACCAATCGAAAATCTCTTTTCATAAAAATCTACAGGATCTGCCATGAAAGCATCTATATAATTCTTTTTAAAACCTGCTTGAGGTTTTGTATTATTAGAAGGAGTTGGTGTTAATCTTCTTATAGTACCTTGATTACCTTTAGGTAGTAAGTTAAATGCGTATTGAGACATAGCCTCTGTAAAAATCTTAGAAGATTCAGGTGTAAACGCTGTACCAGCTGTACCTTTTGATAATTCTAACTCTATAGGTTCGCCATTATTTATACTTCTACCCTGATCTAAAATATGATTCCAAACGTTTAATGCAGCTGCAGGTCTTTTTAAATAAGATTTTGATTTAGCTGAAATAAAAGAAGAGCTTGCTGCTGCTACTGCAGATGGATTTACAGTTTGGTAGTTGTACTCTGTTTTATTATCTTTACTTTTTATTACTTGTACATCGTTATTGTAATAACCTTTACCTAATTTACCTTCTTTAATTATACCAGATTGATTATAAAACTTATTTATATCTGTTCTAACATCATCTATTTTACCAGCATCAAAAGAAAATAAATCAATAGGATTAGTATCTATATAAGGGTTTTTTATTTCTCCTCTTTCATAAGCAGATTTAATTTGATCACTAGTATATTTAGTTCTTATATTATCATTATCATCAAGATACCATTCTTCATTGGGGTTTTTTGTACCACCAACTCTAACCGGCATTGCTAAATTGTAATTCATTGAACCACTAGGATTTAATCCACTCGTAGTAGATATTCCACCAGGCGTATTAACATTAGCATAGTTTGTTATATAGTCGCTACTGTACGAATCATCAGCAGCTATACCAGCTTTTCCTAATTCTATTAATTCACCCAACTTAGAACTATATTTAGTAAAACGCTCATCAGCACCTTCTTTACCAGCCTTCATATCAAAATAAGCTTGTGACTTTAGTCTTATAATATCCATACCAGCTTTAGCAAAGCTAGGATTTTTTAAACCTGCTTTAGAAGCATTAGCAATAAAAGCATTATTTTCTGTTAAAACGAACCTTGCGTTTTCATCTAGAATTTTTTGTGTTTCTTTTACTTTAGCCTCAGCTTTAGCGTTTAAGGTATCTATTGTTTTAACAACTGTGTTACCTATACCTTGAATAGCATTAGCCCATATAGCACCTGATTGTGTATCAACTGGAGTTATAGGGTTTTCATAAGCACCTGACCTAGTATAGTTTCTTGAAAATTGTGGTAATGCCATTTATTTTTATTTTTTAATTTCCATATTCTGCAGTAATACCTGCACTTGCAATACCACCAATAGCTCCAATCCCAGCAGCGTTTATTGCGGCTCTGTTTTGATTAGCGGCTATTTCAGCTTGTGCAGTTCCAGTTATTTGAGCTTGCTTTCTATTCA
>LWDU01037366.1_pt1 | contig 16834 bp, 15 predicted proteins | sample 727161 | NCBI WGS metagenome assembly LWDU01 (sample SAMN04566230, study PRJNA314399) | hydrothermal vent metagenome | isolation source: deep sea hydrothermal plume seawater | place: Mexico: Gulf of California, Guaymas Basin | collected 2004-07-11
TCCACGAAAGAGGTTTACCCATGTCCACAGTCCTGGTGATCGGTGCGGGCGGCGTCAGCTCGGTCTGCGTCCACAAGATGGCGATGAACGCGGATATCTTCGGCGATATCCATCTCGCCAGCCGCACCAAGAGCAAATGCGATACCATCGCCGCGAGCGTGAAGGAGCGCACCGGACAGGATGTTGCGACCTACGAGATCGACGCCGAGGAAGTCCCGGCGATGGTCAATCTGATCCGGAAGGTCGGCCCGAGCCTGGTGGTCAATCTCGCGCTGCCGTATCAGGACCTGCCGATCATGGATGCCTGCCTTGAAGCGGGCGTCGACTACCTCGACACCGCCAATTACGAGCCGAAGGACGAGGCCAAGTTCGAATACAAGTGGCAGTGGGCCTATCACGACCGCTTCAAGCAGGCCGGGCTGATGGCGCTGCTGGGTTCGGGTTTCGATCCGGGCGTTACCAGCGTCTTCACCATGTGGCTGAAGAAGCACAAGCTGAAGTCTATCCGCCAGCTCGACATCCTCGATTGCAACGGCGGCGATCACGGGCAGGCCTTCGCCACCAATTTCAATCCGGAAATCAACATCCGCGAAGTCACCGCGCCTGCGCGCCACTGGGAAAACGGCGAGTTCGTCGAGACCCCGGCAATGGGCAAGAAGGTCGAATTCGACTTCGAGGCGGTCGGCCCCAAGAACATGTACATGATGTATCACGAGGAGCTCGAAAGCCTCGCCAAGTTCAACCCCGAGATGGAACGCGCGCGCTTCTGGATGACCTTCGGCGATGAATACATCAAGCACCTGACCGTGCTGCAGAATGTCGGCATGACGCGGATCGACCCGGTCAAATACCAGGGCAAGGAGATCATCCCGCTGCAGTTCCTCGCCGCCGTGCTGCCCAAGCCCGAATCGCTGGGCGAAACCACCAAGGGCAACACCAATATCGGCGTGATCGCGACCGGCGAGGCGCTCGACGGCTCGGGTGAGAAGACCTTCTACATCAACAATATTTGCAGCCACGAAGCGGCTTACGAGGAAACCGGCAACCAGGCGGTTTCCTATACCACCGGCGTCCCCGCAATGATCGGCAGCGCGATGATGGTCACCGGCAAATGGACCGGCGACGGCGTGTTCAACATGGAAGAAATGGACCCCGATCCCTTCATGGACATGCTCAACGATCACGGGCTGCCGTGGCAGGTGAAGGAACTGGACGGTCCGGTGGAGTTCTGATCCGCTAGGGCGGGGGCCGCGTCAAGCGGCGCCCGCCACGCTTGCGCCTTCAACTAAGGCGGGTTGACCTTTATATCGATCGATATAAATTTGGCGGCCGGAGGAGTCGCCCATGGCCACGCTTGCACAGGATTTTTCGACCGAGCCGCTGGCCCCGGCGCCGCTCTATCCGCCGAAGGTGATGGCGCAAAAGAGTGCGATCCCAGAGATTTACAGCGCGGTCGATTTCACGCGGCTGCCCGAGCGCTATTCGGTGGATCTCGCCGACGCGGTCGAACTGCCAGCCCGGATGGCCGGTCGCCGCGCCGAACTGCTGGCCGACGAAGACTGCATCGCCACCATTCGCGGCTATACGATGATGGGCGACCGCACCGCCGACGCCTATGCCGCGCTGATGCCCGAATTCGGATTCCGTCGCTTGGTCGACATGCTCGACAGGGCCTGCGACCAGGGGATCGAGGCGGTGCCCGACGCGCCTGCCGAATTGCGCGCCTTCATCGCGGCGATGGAAGCGAAGCCCGCGTGGCTCGACATGGCGCTGGTCGAGCAGGGCGCACGGATCGAGCGCAACACGCATGTCCACCTGACGCCCTTCGTGCTGCGCGGTGCCTTCATCGCGACTTTCATGAACAAGTACAGCGCCTTGCCGATGGCGCTGACCGGTACGCTGTCGAACAACACCGCCGCGCGCCGGGCCTATGAAACCGGGAGCTTCTTCACCTCCACGCTGATGCCGGGCGCGCTGCAGCGTTTCGGGGCGGGCTTCAAGGCCGCCGCCAAGGTTCGGCTGATGCATTCGATGGTGCGCGCCAACATCATGCGCAGCGGCAAGTGGGATGTCGGCGTCTATGGCATTCCGATCCCGCAGGTCGACCAGATGCCCGCCGGGCTGATCGGGACCTACCTGATGGCGCGCGATGTCCTCGACAGCAGCCGCGAGACTTTCACACCTGACGAGCGCGCCAGGGTCGAATTCGCGCGCTATCGCTGCTTCCTGCTCGGCCTGCCCGAAGACCTGTTGAGCGATACGCCGCGCGGTATCGAGAAGCTGTGGCTGACACGCTCGGCCACGCTGCGCGCCGAATTCGAACCCGAAACCTGCGGCGCGCTGCTGCGCGCCACGATGGAAGCCGAGATGACCCAGGGAGAGGGGGCCTTGGCGGGGGCGAAGCGCTGGATGGAGGGTGGCTTTTCCAAGCTGTTCTTCATCCAGCACTTCATGGGCGGCGACCGCGCGCTGGCGGCCAGCGTCGGGGTCGAGATGTCTGCGCTCGACAAGCTCGCAGCGATCTGTGCGCTGGGTTTCGTCCATAGCCGGATCCGCCTGTACCGGGCCTTGGCCGCGCTTCCGCTCACGCGCAATTGGGCCGACCGGCGGCTGGTCGGGAAGCTTGCCCATTTGCTCGAAACCTACGGCCACGCCGACTTCATCACCGACGCGAGCAAATATAAGCCCGCGCTCTGACGGTCGCTTGCGGGCTGGCTCTGGAGCTTGCCCGCAGCTTGCCCTATGGGCGCCGCATGGCCCCCAGACGATCCGCCCCCCGCGGCAGCTATGCCAAGAGCGCCGACACGCGCCGCGCCATTCTCGACGCAGCGATTCCGGCCTTTGCCGAACATGGCCCCGAAGGCGCCAGCACGCGCGGCATCGCCACCGCGGCAGGCGTCAATCAGCCCGCGCTGAACTACCATTTCGGCTCGAAGGACGGGCTTTATCGCCAATGCGCGGAGGCGATCGTCGACCGCTTTGCGCTGAGCATGGGCGAATCGACTGCCCCGGCGGTCGCATTCCTCGCCGCAGGCGGCAGCGATGCAGCGCGCGCGCATGCGCTGCTCAACGGCGTGATGCACGGGCTCGTGGACACGCTGGTGGCGAGCACCGATGCGCAGGTCTGGTCGGGCTTCGTCGCGCGCGAAATGCACGCGCCGGGCGAGGCTTTCGCCGTGCTCTACGACCGGCTGTGGCAACCGGGCACCGAACTTGCCGCGCAGCTGATCCACGCGGCGCGCGGACGGCGCGGCGGGATCGAGACCGCGCGGCTCGAAGCGGCCATGCTGATCAGCAATCTGGTCGCTTTCACCAGCGGCCGTCGCGTTACCAAGAAGATCATGGGCTGGCAGGAGATCGGACCCGACCAGCTCGCCGCAGTCCGTCGTTCGATCGCCCGTCAGGTCGATGCGCTGGTGGCTGTCGTGCCAGGAGACGAATAGACCATGGAAACCAGAGCCGGTGATCCCGGGGCCTTCGCCCAGTTCGACCTCAATCGCGTGGACAGCCCCGCCTTCGTGGTCGACGCTGCGCGGCTGCGCGCCAATTGCCAGGTGCTGGCCGAAGTGCGCGACGCCGCCGAGATCAAGATGCTCAGCGCGCTCAAGGCGTTCTCGATGTGGGCAACCGCGCCGATCGTCGGCGAGTATCTCGACGGCGTATGCACGAGCGGATTGTGGGAAGCGCGGCTCGCCAGCGAATTCTACGACGGCGAGATCGCGACCTATTCGGCGGCCTACAAGCCCGAGGAGCTCGACGAGGTCTGCCGCCTGTCCGACCACGTCATCTTCAATTCGCCCGGCCAGCTCGAACGCGCCGCGCTAATTCTCGAGAACGCACGCGCCGCAGGACAGGATTTCGACGTCGGCCTGCGCATCAATCCGCTGCACCCGACCGGCGAAGTGCCGCGTTACGACCCCTCCAGCCCGGGCAGCCGGCTGGGTTTCCCGATCGACCAGTTGACCCCGGAAATCATGGCGCAAGTCGACGGCATCCATTTCCACAATCTGTGCGAACAGGATTTCGAACCGCTGCGTGCGACCTGGGACAAGGTCTTCGACGCGATCGAGCCGTGGTTCGGCCAGCTCAAGTGGATCAACATGGGCGGCGGGCACCACATCACCCGCGCCGACTACCAGCGCGAGGAACTGGTCGAATTCCTGCGCGATGCGAAAGACGACACCGGCGCGGAAATCTATCTCGAACCGGGCGAAGCGGTGGCGCTCGATGCGGGCATCCTTGTCGGGACGATCCTCGATAACGGGTTCAACGGCGTACCCGTGGCGGTGGCCGACGTCTCGGCCACCTGCCACATGCCCGATGTGATCGAAGCGCCCTATCGCCCGGCCATGCTCGGCGAGTCGCGCGATCAGGAAGTGCCCGAAGTGCGCATCGGCGGGCCGTCGTGCCTCGCGGGCGATGTCATCGGCGATTATCGCATCCCTGGCGGGGCAGAGGTGGGCAAGCGTTTCGCCTTCCTCGACCAGGCGCATTATTCGATGGTCAAGACCAACACCTTCAACGGTGTCCAGCTGCCCAGCATCTACCTCTGGGACAGCGAAACCGACCAGCTCGAACTGGTCAGGGAATTCGGCTACGACACCTTCCGCGACCGGCTGAGCTGACGCTGCGGCGGGCGCGCGGAACACTCGCGCCGCTGGCGCTTTGAGTCAGTGAGTGCGGACGGCGCGGCCCGCGGCGATTGTACTTGCGTTCTCGCGCATATCCCCTATGTGCGCCGCTCCGCTGCCCCAAGGGGACTCGAACCGCAAGGCAGCCTTGTCTGAAACTAACCGTTTTGGGGGTCCCTTGAGTTGGTCACATATCCTGACGCCCGGTCCGTAGTTCGCGCTCTCCAGCCGGACGAACCGATCATCCTCAATCGCCCGCACGCCGCTGCGCGAGCCGCCCGCTTCTTCGTCGAGAAGTTTCCGGGCAAGTCGCTCTATGCGGTAAAGGCGAATCCGTCGCCCGACCTGCTGCAGGTGCTGTGGGACAACGGCGTGACGCATTACGACGTCGCTTCGATCGCGGAAGTGCGGTTGGTCCGCGCCACGCTGCCCGGCGCGACATTGTGCTTCATGCACCCGGTCAAGGCACCCAGCGCGATCCGCGAAGCCTATCACGTGCATGGCGTGCGCACCTTCAGCCTCGATTCGGTCGAGGAACTGGAGAAGATCGTCGACGCCTGCCGCGACGAGGCGGGTGAAGCAGCGCAGGATTTGCGGCTCTGCGTGCGGCTGCGCGTATCGAGCGAATATTCCGAACTCAGCCTCGCGTCGAAATTCGGCTGCGACCTGACCGAGGCGCCCGAGCTGCTGCAACAGGCGCGCCAGCATGCCGACTGGCTCGGCGTGTGCTTCCACGTGGGCAGCCAGGCAATGACGCCCTTCGCCTATGTGCAGGCGCTCGAACGCGTGCGCGTGGCGATCGGCGAGGCTTCGGTGGTCATCGACATGATCGATGTCGGTGGCGGGTTCCCCAGCGTCTATCCGGGGATGGAGCCGCCGCCACTGGAAGACTATTTCCAGATCATCCACCAGAACTTCTACAATCTGCCGATCGCCTACAACGCCGAGCTGTGGTGCGAACCCGGCCGTGCGCTGTGCGCCGAATATTCGTCGCTCATCGTCAAGGTCGAGAAGCGCCGCGGCGAAGAACTCTACATCAACGACGGCGCCTATGGCGCGCTGTTCGACGCCGCGCATGTGGACTGGAAATTTCCCGTCCGCGCGCTCGAGGACGACCTCATCAAGCCCGAGATGGATTTCGCCTTCTACGGCCCGACCTGCGACGATGCCGACTACATGCAGGGTCCCTTCGTCCTGCCCGAGGACATCCAGGCCGGCGATTTCATCGAGATCGGCATGCTCGGTGCCTATGGCGCGGCGATGAAGACCGATTTCAACGGTTTCGGCGCTGCCGATCGCGTGGTCGTCACCGACGAACCGATGGCGAGCCTCTACGACGGCAGCCGCCAGCGTCCTGCGGCGGACAATGTGGTGAGCCTGCGCTAAGCTCTTGCTCGACGGTGTAACGCAATAAGCCCCGGCAGTCTCGCGCTCGCCGGGGCTTTTTGCTTGCATCGTCCGGCCGGGACCTGAATTCTCTTCGGCGAGAGAGAAGGGGAGAGACTGCCGCGTGATCGAATTCTTTACCGCGCCTGCGCCCAATGGGTGGAAGGTGGCCATCATGCTCGAGGAATGCGGGCTGGCGTATGAGCCGCGCTGGGTGGATCTGGCCGCGGGCGACCAGCATTCGGATGAGTATTTCGCGATCAATCCGAACGGCCGCATTCCCGCGATCATCGATCACGCACCCGGCGACGGCGGCGAACCGGTGACGGTGTTCGAATCGGGCGCGGTGCTGCTGTATCTGGCCGAGAAGGCCGGGCGGTTCCTGCCCACCGATTTGCGCGGGCAATCGCGCGTGCGGCAATGGCTGTTCTGGCAGGTGGGACATCTTGGCCCCACGCTCGGTCAGCACGGCCATTTCCACCTCTATGCCGAAGAGAAGCTTCCCTATGCGATTGAACGTTTCCACCGCGAAGCGCTGCGCGTCTACAGCGTGATGGATCGCCGGTTGGGACAGTCGGAATATCTCGCAGGAAACGACTACAGCGTGGCCGACATGGCCTGCTTCCCATGGGTGCGAACCTGGAAAGCGCAGGGTATCCCGCTGGCGGAATATGCGCATGTGAAGCGCTGGTACGATGCGCTCAAACAGCGCGAAGGGCTGAGGCGCGGCGTATCGCTGGGCAGCGACCTCGCGCGGCGCGGCGAGATGACCGAAGAGCAGCGCAAGAACCTGTTCGGCACCGCGAAGGCGCGTGTCCAATGAGCGTGCGGGTAGAGTTCTTCTTCGACCTGTCGAGCCCGTGGACGCGGCTCGCCTTCGCCAACATCGGTCCGGCGCTGGAGGGGCTGGATTATGCGATCATCTGGCGACCCTTCCTCGTCGGCGGGGTGTTCAACGCGGTGAACCCGTCGGTCTATGAAAGCCGCAAGCCCGAGAACGCGGCGCGGCTTGCGCGCAGCTTCGACTGGCTCAAGCAATGGGCCGAGCTGGCGGGCGTCGCGATGAACTTCCCGTCGGAGCATCACCCGCTCAAATCGGTCCACGCGATGCGGTTCTGCTGCGCGCTGGAAGATGACCAGCCCGCGCTCGAGCGTTTCGCGAGCGAAGCATTCGAGGCCTATTTCACCCACGCGCGCAATCTCGACGATCCGGCCGAACTGGTGGCGGTGGCCGACGCGGCGGGGCTCGATGGCGCGGTGCTGGCCGAACGCGCGCGCAGCCAGCCGGTCAAGGATCGCCTGCGCGCCAATACCGATGAGGCGATCGCGCGTGGCGCCTTCGGTTCGCCGACTATCATCGTCCCCGATCCCGGAAGCGAGGAGCAGCTTTATTTCGGCAACGACCAGCTCCCGCTGGTGCGCGCCAGGGTTACCGCGCTGGCCTAGCCGTATTGCTCGCGGTGTGCGTCGAGGACGGGTTTGACCCGTCCCAGCGCTGCGCCGATCAGGTCGGGCAATTGTTTCGCGTCGAGCTCGAGAACCGCATTATGCGCGGCGGCGATGCGGCGCGTGTCGGCCCAGTCCACGCCCAGCCCGATCGCCCAGTCGCGGAATGCGTCGGCCGCGCCGGCACGCGGTTCGAGCGCCTTGGCGAGCGTGGGATGGAAGCCGAGCCGCCCGGTGAAGGGCAGCAGATTGAGCGGAAAACCCTTGCGCAGGTAGACGAAGGTATCGTCCACATGCAGCGTCCCGCTCGCGCGATGCAGCATCAGCACGGAGGAGAAGTGGACGCTTTCGTCATCGCTGACCAGCACGACACCGCGCGGGACCGAGAAGGCGAAATCGTCCGCATAGTGTTGTGCCAGTGCGTCGTCCTCGCAGCGCAGGCTTTCCCACGGCAGGTCGGGCAGGTGTTCGAGATGCCGCGCAGTCCCGTAGAGCTTGGCCTGCGGGAATGCCCGGTGCATCCATTCGCAGTGCAGCGTGTGGAACGGGTGGACGTTGATGATCGCCTCGACCCTGGCGCCGCCGTCGGTCAGCGCACCGACCTCGGCGCGGATCGCGTCGGTGAGCGTATAGCTGTCGAGGAAGACGAAATTGCCATTGGCCAGCCGCACCAGCGAGCATTGCGTACCGACATCGAAGACCCCGCCGATGCGCAGGCTGCCGCGCACCGTCCAGAAGCCGTTGCCCAGATCGATCAGCCTGTCGCTCATTCGAACCCCACGAAACGCGCGGCCTCGGCCACCGGCTTGCGTTCGCTGACCACCGCATTGGCAGGGAAGCTTTCGTCGGGCCAGCCCATCGCGACCGCCTTCATGATCACCTGGTCATCGGGGATACCGGCGTGTTCGCGCACCACCGGGCTTTGCATGATCCCCTGGCTGTTGATCACGCAGCCGAGCCCGCGGCTCCAGGCCGCGTTGACCAGCGCAGTGGTGACCGCGCCGCAGTCGAAGGGCGTGTCGTCGCTGCCCGACAGTTCGCGGTCGTAGGTCACGATCACGCAGACCGGTGCGTCGAACTGGCGGAAGCCGCGCAGCACCCAGTCCTGCCGCTTCTCCTTGTCGTCGCGCTCGATTCCCATCGCGCCGAACAATTGCTTGGCCACGCCGATCTGGCGTTCGCGATGCACGCCCGCGAACGGCTCGCCTCGGCGGAATTCGCGGCTGTCGGGTTCGCCTGCGAGGATGCGCTCGGTATTGCCCTTGCGGATCCGGTCGAGCGGTTCGCCGGTGATGACATGGAAATGCCACGGCTGCGTGTTCATCGAAGTGGGCGAGCGCATGGCAAGCGTGAGGACTTCCTCGATCACTGCCTGCGGTACCGGCTTGTCGAGATAGCCCCTGATCGAGCGGCGGCCCATCACCACCTCGTCATAGGTCATATCCGGATTGCCGCTCATTCACTCTCTCCCTTGGTGTTCGCCGCAGACCTAGCGCGGCTGCAGGCACGCGCCAAATCCCCTACGGCCTAGCGGGCAGGCAGGTTCCGCTCGGCGGCGAGGGAAACAGCCGGCAATCGAAGAACACCGCTTCGCCGCCATTGGCATTGGACGCGACGAAGCTGAAGCGCAGGCTGCGACGTGCGGCCTCGGAAAGCGGCAGTTGCGCCGGGATCTGCTCCGCCTCGCTCCACCCCTGTACGCGGCAATAGCCGCCGCCGGAGCACAGGCTGCGCGCGCGCTCGACCAGCGCTGCGGGCGAATCGCTCGGCGCGACGAGCACGAAATGCACTCCCGCGCCCGCGCTCGCGCCGGGCTGCCCGGGGGATGCAGCCGCGCGGGGCGGCTTGTCCGCGGCGCGCGCCACGCTGTCGCGGGTAATGCTGCGCACGGCTTCGCCGCTTTCGAGCAGCCCCGGCAACGGATTGGCAGCGGCTGTGACCAGCGCGGTCTCGCGCAGCCGCAGCGGGTCGGGCTCGCCCCCGGCATAGCGCGCGGAAAGCGCGCTCCGGCTGCCCCAGAACCCCCGCCAGCGGAAGAAGATATGCGGGCCGACCTGCGCCACCTTGTCGAGCTGGTCGCTCCACCACGGATAGACGTAATCGGCGTGGAAATGCGTGGCATTGCCGACCGGGGCATGCGTCGCGCCGCCGAGCATTTGCTCTGCCCGGTCGCGCGCGGCACGCCAGGCGGCATCCGAATAGCGCCGCGCGAGCGAGCCGTCGCAGGTAAAGCTGAACTGGCAGCCGGTGGGCCGCTGTGCGCCTTCGAACACCACGCCGCAGATCGTCCTGGCAAAGGCAGGATGGCGCACGCGGTTGAGGATGACCTGCATCACCGCGCGCTGGTCGCCATCGCCGCCGCCCGCCTCGGCCATTCCCGCGAGCGCAAGGCAGTCACGCGCGCGCAGCCGGTCTGCCGCGCCCCCGTCGAAACGGAAGGGGCTGGGCGTGCCCGGACCGACTGCGGCGAATTCGACCGCGGCATTGCGTGCCCGCGCATCGGTCGCGGTAAGTTCGGACAACACCACCGTATCTTCGGGCGAAGCGGGGAGATCGGGCATTGGCTCGGGCGTTTCGACGGGCGAGATCGGGGGAGGGGACGCGGCGGGGCCGGGCAGCGTGCCCGCGAGCGCCAGCAATGCGATCGGCAACAGCACCAGCGCCGCGAATGCCGCCAGCGGGCCGCGGTCGTCATGCGGGGGCAGGGCGGGGGCTGCGCGATCCATTCCGGCTATCTAGGCGCATTTTGCGCATGCGCCAGCGGCAACGCGCCAACCGCCGCATCGAGCGGGAGGGTCAGGCCGCCTTGGCCAGTTCCATGTCCATCCGGTCCCAGATCTCGACCAGCGCCGCGACGAGGTCGTCCATCATTTCGGCCGTGTGTGCGGGGCCGGGGGTGAAGCGCAGCCGTTCGGTGCCGCGCGGGACGGTGGGGAAGTTGATCGGCTGCACATAGACGCCGTATTCGGCGAGCAGGATGTCGCTGATCTTCTTGGCGTGGACCGGGTCGCCGACCATCAGCGGGACGATATGCGTGACGCTGTCCATCACCGGCAGGCCGGCATCGCGCATCTTGGTCTTGAGCAGTTCGGCGGCGGCCTGCTGGCCTTCGCGCTCGACGCTGCTTTCCTTCAGATGCCGTACCGAGGCAAGCACGCCCGCCACCAGCGCGGGGCTGAGCGAGGTGGTGAAGATGAAGCCCGGGGCATAGGAGCGGATGCAGTCGATGATCTTCTTGTCGGCTGCGACATAGCCGCCCATCACGCCGAAAGCCTTGCCCAGCGTGCCTTCGATGATGTCGATCCGGTGCGCGGCCTCGTCGCGCTCGGAAATGCCGCCGCCGCGCTTGCCGTACATGCCCACCGCGTGGACCTCGTCGATATAGGTCAGCGCGTTGTATTTCTCGGCGAGGTCGCAGATTGCGTGGATCGGGGCGACGTCTCCATCCATCGAATAGACGCTCTCGAAGGCGATCAGCTTTGGCGTATCGGCATCTTCGGCTGCCAGCAGTTCCTCGAGGTGTTCGAGGTCGTTGTGCCGGAAGACGCGCTTCTCGCAGCCCGAGTTGCGGATGCCCGCGATCATGCTCGCATGGTTGAGTTCGTCGGAAAAGATGACGCAGCCGGGCAGCAGCTTGGCCACGGTCGACAGCGTCGCGTCGTTCGAGACATAACCGCTGGTGAACAGCAGCGCGGCATCCTTGCCGTGCAGGTCCGACAGCTCGGCCTCGAGCTGGACGTGGTAATGCGTGTTGCCGCCGATGTTGCGCGTGCCGCCCGAACCCGCGCCGACATCGTGCAGCGCTTCTTCCATGGCCGAGATGACCTTGGGGTGCTGGCCCATCGCCAGATAGTCGTTCGAACACCACACGGTCACCGGCTTGGGGCCGTTGTGGCCCGCAAAGCAGCGTGCGTTGGGGAAGGCGCCCTTGTTGCGCAGGATATCGATGAAGACGCGATACCGCCCTTCCTCGTGCAGCCGGGCAATCGCTTCGTCGAAGATCTGGTCGTAATTCACTGGCGTATTCGCCTGTCTCTGCGCCGCGCATACGCGGCCAACTCTGCGGTCGCCCTAGTCGAATACGTTGCAAATCGCCACCGCGATCTTTGCGAGCGGTTCGCAGCTAAAAGGCGCGCAAATCCGCAATGCCGTACTCGGCGAAGGCAGGGGCGAGCCGCTCGAAATTGGCCAACTCGCCGGTCGCCACGGCGAAGTCGGGGGCGCTGCGCGCGAAGTCCTGCCCCTCGGTCAGCGACGCGATCCGCCGCGCGATCCCGTCGGCGCCGTGGACGAAGCGCACGCCGCTGCCGAAAGCCTCGCGCAATTCGGGTTCGAGCAGGGGAAAGTGGGTGCAGGCGAGAATCACCGTATCGAGCCGTTCGCCATCCTCCTGCAGCACCAATCCCGACGCGGCGCGCGCGACGTCGTCGACATCGACCGCCTCGCCGCGCAGCTTCGCCTCGCCCAGCGCCACGAGATTGTTCGCGCCGTAGCGCAGCAGCGTGCAATCGGCGGCGAACTTGCGCTCGAGGTCGTCGACATAGCGCTGGCGCACCGTTGCCTCGGTGCCGAGCAGCCCGATCACGCCGGTTTCGGTCATCGCGGCGGCGGGCTTGATCGCCGGGACCGTGCCGACGATGGGGGTTTCGAGCACGTCGCGCACCATGCCCAGCGCGATCGTGCTGGCAGTGTTGCAGGCGATGCAGATCAACCGCGGATCATAGCGTTCGGCGATCCGCCCGAGCAGCCCGGCGACCCGCGCGGCAACCTCTGCCTCGCTCTTCGCGCCATAGGGCAGACCGGCCATGTCGGCGGCATAGATCACCGGTGCCTGCGGCAGCAGCTTGCGCATCGCGCCCAGCACGGTCAGCCCGCCCACGCCGCTGTCGAACAGCACGATCGGCGAATCTGCGGCCACTTGGTCCAATTCCGTACGTCCTGTGCTTGTCGAAGGGCGGGGTTTCACATTAGGGCGGTAGAAGAAAATACCGGGTGCCGACAAGCGGGACCCGACGGTTTCTGATTTGCGGAGTACGACGTGCCGACCGAACCCACTTCCATCCCGCTCTGGGCGGCGCTGCTCGGCTATCTGATCGGCTCGATCCCCTTCGGGCTGCTGCTCACCCGCGCGGCGGGCATGGGCGATGTGCGCAAGATCGGCAGCGGCAACATCGGCGCGACCAATGTGCTGCGCACCGGCAACAAGGGGCTGGCCGCGGGCACGCTGCTCCTCGACCTGCTCAAGGGGCTCGCCCCGGTGCTTATCGCGGAACGCCTGGGCGGCGAAGTGGCGGCCGCCTTTGCCGCGGGCGCGGCGGTGCTGGGGCATTGTTTTCCCGTCTGGCTCGGCTTCAAGGGCGGCAAGGGCGTCGCCACCAATGCGGGCGTGGCCTTCGGGCTCGCCTGGCCGGTAGGGCTGGCCTATGCCTTCGTCTGGCTCAGCGTGCTGGCGATCTTCCGTATCTCTTCGCTCGCGGGGATGGCCGCAGTGGTCGCCGCCGCCGCCGCCGCGCCGCTGTTCGGCTACCCGCAGTTCTTTCCCGTGCTTGCGGCGATCGCGCTGCTGATCATCTACCTGCACCGCGCCAATATCGCGCGGCTGGCGAAGGGCGAGGAACCCCGCGTCGGTGGCAGCAAGGACGGTGCCGGGGGATGACGGGCGCGGCGACCTCGGCCCTTTCGCAGGACGAGGCTTTCGCCCGCATCCGGCTGCTGCGTTCGCCCAATATCGGGCCCGTCAGCTATGCCCTGTTGCTGCAGCGCTTCGGGACGGCCGCCGCAGCGCTGGAGGCTCTGCCCGATCTCGGGAAACGCGGCGGGCGCAGCTATCGCGCCGCTGCGTCGGACGCGATCGAGCGTGAAGTCGAAGCGGTGCGTGCAGCCGGGGCACGGTACCTGTTCCACGACCAGCCCGGCTATCCCGCATTGTTCGCGCAGGCGCCGGGGGCGCCGCCGATCCTGACGCTGCGTGGCGATATGGCACTGGCGGCAAGGCCCTGTGTCGCCATGGTCGGCGCGCGCAATGCCAGCGCAGCGGCGGTCAAGCTGGCGCGCGACTTCGCCGCGGCGCTCGCGGAAGCGGGCTTCGCGGTGGTTTCGGGCCTGGCGCGCGGAATCGATGGCGCGGCGCATGAGGGCGCGCTGCCGCACACGATCGGCGTCATCGCGAGCGGGATCGATATCGCCTATCCGCCGCAGCATGCCGATCTGCAGGAACGGATCGCCAGCGAGGGGCTGCTGCTTGCCGAACAACCACCCGGTACCGAACCGCGCGGCAGCCATTTCCCCAGCCGCAACCGCATCATCGCCGGGCTGGCGGCAGGGACGCTGGTCGTCGAGGCGGCGGTGCGTTCGGGCAGCCTCATTACCGCGCGGCTGGCGGGAGAAGCGGGGCGCGAGGTCATGGCGATCCCGGGCAGCCCGCTCGAGCCGCGCAGCCATGGCTGCAATCATTTGATCCGCGAAGGCGCGGTGCTGGTCCAGTCACCCGAGGAAGTGATCGAACTGCTCACCGGTTTCGACGGCGCGCCGCGTTCGACCTTTCGCGAGTGTGGACAGGAGTTCGCGCCGCCCATCTCCGAAGAGCTTGCCCATGCCGAACCGGCAGCGATCGCCGACCGGCTGACCAGCGCGCCGGTGGCTGTGGACGAACTGATCCGGCAATCGGGCGAAAGTGCGGCCGGGGTCCAGCTGGCCTTGCTCGAACTCGAGATCGCGGGGCGGCTCGAACGTCACGCCGGCGGTCGTGTATCGCTGCGCTGATCCGCGCCTACGCGCAAATACGCTCTGGATGAATGCGTAAACCGGCGATTTTGGCGCGTTCCTGCAAGCCTCAATGTCGTTTTTGTCATACAACCATGTTCCGGCACCGATTCGCGTTGCCGGACTTCGCACGTCTGTTTCCAGACAGCGGGCCCCCCACGGAGCTCGCGACGGGCCGCCTCCGTACCTCCTTACGGGCGGCCCGTTCTGCGTTTGGCACTTGCTCTTGCCACCGGGCGCTTTTACCCGCCGCCTCGCTAAAAGGGGGCAAGATGGAACCGAGGACGGCAGATTTTCGCACGATAGCTCGGGAAATCCTGCGGCTGGCGCGCCTGCTGCCGGTGCCGCTGACGCTGTATGTCCTGTGCGCAGCCACGGCCTATTCCTTCGTCGACTGGACGTTCGGCGATGCCTTCACCTGGTTCAAAACGCTGGTCCTGCTGGCAGACGGTTATCTCGTCTACGTGCTGACTTTCCTGCTGATGGCGGAAGCAGGGCTGTTCGCGGATGGCAAGCGCGGCGGGTTCCTCGCCTTTCTGCTTGTCTCGATCGTCTCGGGCATGCTGATCGTTCTCGGCACGCTGGCGCTGATCATTCCGGGATTGATCCTGTTCGCACGCTGGAGCCCCGCCGTGTGCGACGTGCTGGTGCGCAATGAAGGCGTCACCGATGCCCTCGGGCGGAGCTGGGACGCCACCAGCGCTTCCATGTTCGCGCTGCTGCCGCACGCGGTCCTCGCCATGTGCGGCTATACCGCGGTCTCGCTTCTCGAACTGCTGCCCGACCGCGTGCTCGACATTGCGCCCTTGGGGTTCGTCTTCATCGCGAATGTCGTCGGCGCGATGTCCGTTGCGTGGGGCGTGCTGCTCAGCGTCGCGACCTACCGCTTGCTGATGATGCCCTTGCCGGACCACGCATCCGGCGATGGCGCCGGTTACGCCCCCGCGAACGGGGCCGGGCAATCTCCCGCTTGACGGAGCTCTCGCCCGATCCCCATTTTCGCGCGTATACGCACGTACACACGTAAGGGACTGCCCACACCACCATGCAACTGGTCATCGTCGAATCGCCCGCCAAGGCGAAAACCATCGAGAAATATCTCGGCAAGGACTTCAAGGTTCTCGCCAGCTACGGCAGCGTCCGCCCGGACGAGGGCTTCGCGATGGACTGGGAACTCTATCGCGACAAGCAGAAGCGCTTCAAGGAAATCAGCGACGCGGCCAAGGGCGCCGACCGGCTGGTCCTCGCGACCGACCCCGATCGCGAGGGCGAGGCGATTTCGTGGCACGTGCTCGAACTGCTGAAGAAGCGCAAGACGCTGCCCGACAGCGTCGACCGCGTGACTTTCAACGCGATCACCAAGCAGGCGGTGACCGAGGCGATGAAGGCCCCGCGCGAGCTCGACCAGCCGCTGATCGATGCCTATCTCGCGCGCCGCGCGCTCGACTATCTCTATGGCTTCACGCTTTCGCCGGTGCTGTGGCGGCGGCTTCCCGGTGCGAAGAGCGCGGGGCGCGTGCAATCGGTCGCCCTGCGGCTGATCGTCGACCGCGAGATCGAGATCGAGCGCTTCCGTGCCGATGAATACTGGTCGGTCATCGCCAAGCTGCAGCAGGACGGCAGCGAATTCGATGCACGGCTGGTCAAGTATCAGGGCAAGAAGCTCGACAAGCTGACGCTGGGCGATGAAGGCAGCGCCAAGGCGGCCAAGGCGGCGGTCGAAGCGGCCAATTTCACGATCGAGGAGATCGAGACCAAGCCGTTCAAGCGCAATCCCGCCCCCCCGTTCACCACTTCGACGCTGCAGCAGGAAGCCGCGCGCAAGCTGGGTTTCTCCGCGAGCCACACGATGCGGCTGGCGCAGTCGCTCTACGAAGCGGGCGCGATCACCTACATGCGTACCGACGGCGGCAGCGCGATCTCGGAATGCCGCAAGGCGGTGTCCGATCGCTATGGTGGCCACGCGCTCCCCGAAAAGCCGCGTATCTACCAGTCGAAGGCCAAGAACGCGCAGGAAGCGCACGAAGCGATCCGCCCGACCGATTTTGCGCGCGACCGCGTTGCCTCGGGTGACGAGGGCAAGCTCTACGATCTGGTGTACAAGCGCGCGATGGCCAGCCAGATGGCGGCGGCGCAGCTCGAACGCACCACTGTCACGCTGCGCGATCCCACCGGCCAGCACGAATTGCGCGCCACCGGGCAGGTGGTGAAATATCCCGGCTTCCTCGCGGTCTACCAGGAAGGCCGCGACGATGCCGATGACGACGAGGACGGCCTGCTGCCCGCAATGAGCAAGGGCGACAGCCCGCTCAAGCGCGGCGTCGACGCCAACCAGCACTTCACCCAGCCGCCGCCGCGCTTTTCCGAGGCGAGCCTGGTCAAGCGGCTCGAGGAACTCGGCATCGGCCGCCCCTCGACCTATGCCAGCACGATCCAGACGCTGCGCGACCGCGCCTATGTGCGGATGGAAAAGAACCGCTTCTTCGCCGAGGAAAGCGGGCGGTTGCTGACTGCTTTCCTCGAACGCTTCTTCCCGCAATATGTCGCCTTCGACTACACCGCCGGGCTCGAGGACGAGCTCGACACCGTCAGCGACGGGCGCGAGGACT
>LWDU01000679.1_pt1 | contig 16825 bp, 30 predicted proteins | sample 727161 | NCBI WGS metagenome assembly LWDU01 (sample SAMN04566230, study PRJNA314399) | hydrothermal vent metagenome | isolation source: deep sea hydrothermal plume seawater | place: Mexico: Gulf of California, Guaymas Basin | collected 2004-07-11
ATATTGCGTTTAGTTGGTATAGAATATGATATACAAGCAAAAGAAGCGGCATATAGAAAAATACTTGTTATTGCCGAAGATGATGGAACTGTTAGACCAAAGAAAATAGAAGAATTTTTTGATGATGTTCGTAAAATTCATTTTTTAAGTTATATACGTTATCTATATTTTAATATTGGTCGAATGGCTTACTTGCAAGCAAACGTATTGTCAGCTTATGTATTCCTAGCACCAGCAATAGTTGTAGGAGTAATGACTCTAGGTGTAATGCAACAAATAATAAGAGCATTTGGTAGAGTAGAAGGATCAATGCAATATCTATTAAAAGCGTGGCCCACCATTATTGAATTAATGAGTGTTTTTAGGCGTTTAAGAGAATTTGAAGCTAAGTTAATAGAAAATGAAAAAATTACTTAAAGGAGAAAACTATGTCACTATATACTAAATTTTGTGCGTGGTTGTCTGGATGGCCAGAGAGCAATGAGTATGTAAGAAATAATCATGAGCAAGATTATTTGTTCGCAGAAGAAGAAAAGAAAATTAGAGAAAATAATAAGAACATAGGGAAGAAAAAAGGATTGAATGCTAAAAAGGCTAGACAGAAATCCCGTACTGCTAGAGGTAGTACAAAAGGATAAAGATGATATCGTTTAATCAATATTTAAATGAATTTACTATACTGGGTTTGTCTACTATGTTGTTTCAAGGGGGCGGAACGGCTGGCTCTTTAAAAATTCCCATATCCTCATCCATGTATAAAAGAATATGGCCAGAAACAATTCGTGCAACGGTATTTCATACAACTGATGAAAGAGGTCTTCAAAGTCTTAGCAAACTTGAAGGAAGAAAGAAATCTATCTCTGCATTTTTCTCAATGTTTGCTCGTTATATGGAAAAGGGTATAGCGACATCTGGTGGAGCTATTGTAGAAATGGATGCTGATGTACTCATGTCCGCTTCGGGTGATATAATGAGTCAGGTAGATAAGTCAGGTAGTAGATGGACTACTATAGATGATATGCGAGGAACTTCACGATACACAAATTTTGATAAAGTAGAAAAAGACTTTGATGCTTTGATAGCGAATCTTGTCAAAAAGTATCTTCCAAAAGGAAAAGAAGTTCAACAAACAAAGTTTTTCGCACATGATTCTGGAGCTGTATTTGATATTTGGGGCGACATGAAAAAACACTTGAAAGGTGACGGCAGATCACTAAATTTGCTGATAAAAGACTATTTTGATGGAATGGAAAAGATTATAAGAAAGCATTCTGATACATTCTATGGTGTTTTGTTGAGTTATGTGAAAAAAAGAACAACTGATGAACCATGGGATGAACAAGTAGTTAATAATATTAAGGTCAAAAAGGTTCATCTCTTAGAGCCGACTCAAAATAAAATTGATACTGCAAACCCCGACCGCACACACCCAATTGATGCATTTGATTTTATGAAAAAAACTGCTAAAAGATTGTTTGGTTCTGTAAAAGTATGGGATCACTCTATAGATTTGGAAGTTTACACAAGACAGGTCGCAAAAGCAGAATTAAAAGCAATGGGAGTAAAGAAAAGATGAAATCTTTTAAGGGTCATTTGTTAAGTGAAGTAGCATGGCAAGAAAGTCTATCTACTATGTTGTTCGATTTACCAAGAGGAGGTATAAGAGATTTAAAGATTCCCCTATCTCCCTCTATTTTTAAAAGACTGTGGCCCAAACCAATTCGCTCAAGAGTATTTCATGTGACTGATTTTGAAGGAGTCTATCATTTGGGAAACTTACAGGGTAGAAAGAAATCAATTTCTGCTTTTTATAATATGCAAGCTACTTTTCTTGAAGATGGAATCAGAACACATGGTGGTTATGTTGTAGAATTAGATGCAGATGTTCTCGCCGCGGCACCAGATGACATTTCAAGTGCGCCCGACACGGGAGGAACGAGATGGCTTTCTTGGGATACTATTTTCAGACTAATGGGAGATCAAAAATATCTTAAAAGAATGGAAGATGATCTGAATGAATTCCTGATAGAACTTATTATGCAATATGCAGACGATCCGAAATATATGCCAAATGTTAATAAGTCTTGGATTGCTCTTGGTAAAGAATATAAAAAAGATAAAAGAACTCTATATGAGATTATTAAAGATTATATTGATGGTATAGAGAAGGTCATACAAAAAAACGGAAAAGAATTGCGTTTTGTATTTACAAATTATGTCGATGATAGGCATCAACCGGTTGACCCAGATAGTGGAGAAACTGAACCGTGGGACGAATTAGTAGTTAACAACATTAAAATTGTAAAGATTCATGTGGGTCCAGAGTTTGCACCAGATTTTGAAGATGATGATGATATAGATGGATTTCCATTTAAGGGATGGGATGACTCCCGAGAGTTAGCCCAATATATTGCACACACCGCAAAAAAAGGAATAAGGAAAAGATGACTGAAACAACATTGTTAATATTAGTACTATTGTTTTTAGCTGGAGGCTTAGGAGTAGTAGTTTATTACGACAGAAAAATAGTTAAAGCAATAGCAAAATATGAAAAACGAATAGATGAGAAGGGAATATTGGAAAGACATTTCAGTAAACCAATAATATGAAAACAATTTTAAATTTAGTCATCCTTAATTTAGTCCAAATGATATTGACAACTGTTCTTTTACTTTTGCTTTCTTCTTGTGCTTTAGAACCTCGTCCTCCATTATGGTTACGAGCGATAGAGACATTACCTCCGGTAGAAGGATTCAGTAGAGCAGGATTATTTACTATAAACAAAAAAATATATGTACAATTTTGTGATCCACAGGGGAATCAAATATGGTTGAGATATAATGGAGACAAAAATACATGGAGACAAAGTAGATATAATTCGCAAGGATGTGTCGATGGCGAAAGAAGTACAGGACCAGTCGAATGATTATTTACGTTGATATAGATGGAACAATCTGTACACAGAGAAATAGTCCAGATTTCGATGATCAACCTGTAGATTATGCGATTGTAGAACCATTTTTAGATAGAATAAACCATATAAATGAATTGTATGAAAAAGGACATACTATTGTTTATTGGACTGCAAGAGGGTGTCGTTCTGGATTAGATCATACAGAATTAACTAAAAAACAATTGGATGAATGGGGCGCAAAATATCATGATCTTCAGGCAGGAAACAAACCTCATTTCGATATGTATATTTGTGACAAGTCTTTTAATTCAGAGTCATTTTTTCATTATAAGGAGAGAGGTCTTCCATAGATAAATATAAACATGAGATATGACACCGATACCTTACGAGATTTTAGAATAAAATTAATGGAATTTGATACTCCTACTATCTATTGCGATATGGATGGTGTATTAGCAGATTTCATTAAATTTACTACTAAGATTTTGGGTAAACCCTTTAAAGACGAATATTGGGGCGAGCTTCCGAATGATATCTTTTTCCAATTAGATCCCATGTCAGATGCACACAGATTATGGTCTTTCATTGTCAAATTTGATCCTCGTATATTGACTGCACATCCTAAACCAGGAAGAGGTCCAGTATCAGATCAAGCACCCGATGATAAAAAAAGATGGATGATGAAACATTTTAGATGGCCCGCAAGTAAGATTTTCCCCGTTTTAAGAGCAGACAAGTCACGTTTTGCAAAAGATGGTAGAGATGGTAGACCCAATCTTTTAATTGATGATCATATAAAAAATTGTATAGACTTCAGAAATCGAGGTGGAATAGCAGTAGTTCATACAAGTGCTAATAATACTATAAAAGAACTTAAAGCAATAGGTTACAAATGATTCGTTTTAATACTTTTCTTGACGAAGAAGAACTAACAGAAGGAGTATATGATCCTGGTATACTCAAGGCATTCTTTACAGCAGGTGGACCGGGATCTGGTAAATCTCATGTCTCTGGAAGAGCGGGACTGGGTAGACTTTCTCCTTTGGGAGTTAAGATTGTTAATTCTGATGCTCAATATGAAAAGTTGTTAGCTGATGCTAATTTGGCTATGACCCCTGAAAATATCTTTAGTCCTAGGGGACAGAAAATTAGAAAACGAGCAAAAGAAATGACAAAAACAATGAAATCTAATTATACTGATGGAAGACTTGGTTTGTTGATAGATGGAACGGGAAAAGATTATGAAAAGATTCAAAACACTTCTAATTCTCTCAGGAAAATAGGTTATGATACATTTATGATTTTTATCAATACCTCATTGGATGTAGCATTAAGAAGAAATCTAATGAGACCTAGAAAACTTCCTGAAAAAGATGTAACCAAAATGTGGAATGCAGTTCAGCAAAATATAGGTAAATTTCAAATACATTTTGGTCGAAAAAGTATCCTCATTGTTGACAATAATGATGAAAATGATAATCTTATTGAAGAGTTATTTGTTCGAGTAAAGAAATTAGTTGATGAACCAGTGATAAATACTATAGGAAAACGTTGGATTGCAAGTGAATTGAAAAAGAAAAAAAGGAAATGAATTTTTTTAGAATTAAAGTTAGATACCCAATAGGAATTACTCTCTTGGGTATTATGGGAATAATAGGAGGTGACATTATGATGACTTCACTTGAAATCGGAGTATGTTTTGCTCTTTTAGATTGGATTACTAATGATCACAATACCCCCAGAGGAACATAATAAATAAAGGAAAAAAATGGCTGAATATAAGAATGAAGAACCGTGCGAGTTTATTTACAACATAACTGCAATAGAGAAGGTTGTAGATGGAGATACTATTGATGCAGTTATTGATTTGGGGTTCGATGTTAGATATTGTGGAAGGATCCGATTGCTCGGAATTGACACCCCTGAATCAAGAACAAAAGATTTGACAGAAAAGTTTTATGGAAAACTCTCCTCAGCCGCCCTTAAATCCTGGTTACATTGGGCAATCGTGTCGGACAGAAATGATATCGAAGTTCAAGTCAGGTGTCCAGAAGCAGACAGTAGAGGTAAATTCGGAAGAATTCTTGGAGAACTCTGGATCAACTGTACTGCCGATGGAGAAGAATTTTCGGGATGGACCAATCTAAATAAATGGATGTGTGAAGCTGGATATGCTGTTGGATATTATGGTGGAAGCAAAGAAGAAACTGAAGAAGAACATATGAAAAATAGAGAACTTCTTAAAGAACAAAAAGGTATTAGTTATCCTGAATAGTTAAAATTCGTTAAATTATAAATAAAAAAGAAATTGGACAATATGACAGCATTAATTTCGCCTTATGAATTCACAGAAATAACCCACCAACTCCGATCCTTTTTTGATGATAGAGGATTTCAAGAAGTACATACTCAAAACAGATTATCAATATTAGCGGCATGTGAAGATCCTACCACTGTTTCTACATACGAATATTCAGGACAAATTTGGCCTCTTCCTCAAACTGGTCAAATGTGGTTAGAATACGAACTACTGACAAGACCAGAACTTCCAGGATGTTATTGTGTATCAACATCGTATCGACAAGAACAGAATCCAAAAGAAGGAAGACATGAACTTATCTTCCCTATGTTTGAATTTGAAGCTCCTGGTAATTTCTTCGACCTTCTTAAATTGGAAAACGATCTTTGTTGTCATCTTGGATTTAGACCATGCATATATCCTATTAAAAAATATACTGAATGGCAAGAAGAATTCAATACAACTGATGAATTAGATCATGAACATGAAGAGCTAATTTCAAAATCCCTCGCAGAAGGACAAACAGTTCCATCGGGTGTGGGATTTATTACGCATTTTCCTTACTCCACATCACCTTTTTGGAATATGAAAAAAGAGGGCGATTACGCAAACAAATGTGATGTTATTATAGGCGGAATGGAAACTATTGGATCTGCAGAAAGATCCGCTGATCCGATAGAAATGAGAGAACAATTTCACACAATATCGGATGGAGAATATGCTAGTTTATTGTATGAATTATTCGGAGAAGAGAGAGTAGAAAAAGAGTTAGAAGAATTTTTAAGTTATGATTTCTTTCCACGATTTGGTGGAGGAATTGGAATAACAAGATTGATTAGTGCCATGAAAGGTGCTAAACTGATTGTTAAAGAATGAGTTGGAAAAGCGATAAAATTATTCCTATTTACAAAAATGGTCATGGAATATATGAACTAATAGCAGAATTGCAAAAAGGTGAAAGAGAATTGAAAAAGGAGGAAAAAGAAGACTTGTGGAGTGGCGAAATTGGCAAACGCAATCTGTTGTTGGCAGAATAAATCTGGTGGTTCGATTCCACCCTCCACAGCCAGTTTGATAAAGAATTATTTATGAAAACGTTAATTACTGGATCGAGAGACTACAATGGTAGCATTTTCACATTTATCAATGATTGCATTTGTGATATTGGGTTTGTCTATGGTGAGATTAATGATAAACTACAGTTCATTGTTAGCAAAGAATCATAATGATGATCCAAATGATGATGTTACATTTTACTGGCCGCACACAGGAATATGCTTTATAACCTTTTTTACTATTATACTATTTTGGTGGACTTCTTATCCGTTGAGAGACTTGACTTATTTTCCAAATGAAGGATGGAACTTATTTACATTTCTATTATATTTGGGAGTACCATTCATGTTCTTTATGGTTAGTGAAGTAGTTGCTCCACAGCCTGACACATATAAAGATAAATCAGTTAATTTACGTGATTACTATTACAAAAATCATAAAGTTATATTAGGTCTAGCATGGTCATTACAACTATTACTCATTGGAAATCTATTCGTATTTTTTCAGGGAGAAGTTGAATCACTCAAATTTGTTGGTAGAGTCATTATGTTATGTGTCATGGCTCCGATGGTGTTTAGTAACAATAAAAGAATACATGAAATTGGTATGGGTATATTTTTAGTAGGATTCATTTATACTATCTTGAAATATCATATTTACCCTGTAATATGATGAATAGGAATAATTAAACTATGAAAGATTTTTTGAATATAATGTGGCTATTTAACATAGATAGTACCACAAGAGACATTATAAGATTAAATATTGATGAAGCTGCTCTATTATGGAAATATGCAGAGGAATTGAGAACAAATGATTCTCCTACTAGAATTTTAGAAATAGGAAGATATTGGGGTGGATCTACTGTTCTTTTGCTTCTAGCAACCGAATATTATGATGAACCTATAGAGGTTATTAGTATAGATATAATAGATGGCTGTCATGATCCAAGAGTGGATGAATGGCTACAAGAATATTATCAAACAAATAGATTAGAATTAATTGTCGGAGACTCTAGAACACTTGAAACTGAAACATTAAGTTTACTATTTATTGATGGAGATCATAGTTATGAAGGAGTTAAAGCAGATACTTTCCAACATTGGAACAGTCTAGATGGATTTGCCTTGTTTCATGATTACCAAGATGAAACTACGCCAGGCGTTACTAAATTTCTAGATGAGTTCGTGGAGCAAGGATACGCTGAAAAGGTGGAACAGGTAAGTTCCATGTTGGTATTAAAAAAACTAAAGGAGATTTAAAATGGCAGAATTTAACGATTATGGATTTAGTACGGTAAGTGAAGAGGAGTTTGAAGCTACTCAACAGGTAGAAGTAGATAGAGACAGAGAAGTTGTTACTACTGCTACCGCTAGTATTAAACCAGAATTGGATATTATTGAGGCTAAAATATCTAGCCTTGCAGAAACTATGAGAACCTTTAAAGATAATGGAAAACAAAAATGGACGAAGTGGAAGACCTTATTGTTCCTTTATTGAAGAACTTAGCGAAAGACGGCGATAAAAGGCCAATTATTAAATGGCCAAATAGAACCGAAATTCTAAATGCTCAAATAGATAGAATTCAAGCAGTTACAAGGGGAGAACTATTATGAAAACCTTTAATGAATTTGTACTTCATGAGGGGTTATATGATCCAGGCATATTTCATGCTTTTTTTCTTGCTGGGGGCCCAGCGTCTGGAAAGTCTGCTGCTTCATTTAAGGTCACGGGATCTAGATCAAATTCTTTTACAAGAAAACGAAATGAAAGATTAGTTAATGTTAATGTGGGCAGAACTGGGCCGATGGGACTTAAAGTTATTAACTCCGATGAAATACTGGAAAAATTAATTACTGATGCTGGTATGCATACAGAAATGGATAAGTATTCGCCAGATGAACTGACCCAAAGAGAAGAATTAAGAAAAAGGGCCAAGGAAATGACGGCTGCTAAACAGAAAAATTTTATTGCTGGTAGATTAGGCATAGTCATTGATGGAACTGGTAAAGACTATGATAAATTAATAACAAAGGCTAATAAATTAAAAGGTCTTGGATATGAACCTACCATGATATTTGTCGATACTTCTTTAAATGTTGCTATAGAAAGAAATAGCAAAAGAGGTAGAACTTTAGATTTAGCACTCGTTGAAACTGCTTGGGGGCAAGTACAGCAAGAAAAACAAAGATATCGGGGTTATTTTGGCTCTAAGAATTTTGTAATGATTCCTAATGATAAGGAATGGGATCAAGAATTAACAAAGATGATGTGGGGTGCTATTCAAAAGATTGCTGGTAGACCAGTAGATAATCCCATAGCTAATGCTTGGAAAGCATATCAGCTGAGATTAAAACAAGCAGAGAGAGGGTTGTAAGTACTTGACAAATTGAAGAAAGTATGGTATAATAGGTGATATATTAAAAAATTATGAGTATGCATGTTGAACAAAAGTATGTAGGGCTGCTGTCGCCTCGTTTAAGTAGATTCAAGGTAGTGCGGCCAAATCTGTGGAACTTCCGTTGCCCAATTTGTGGCGATTCCCAAAAGAACTCGCGGTTATATCTACCAAAAGAAAAATGACTTATTTTTTAAATGTCATAACTGTAGCGATGGTAGATCATTAGGAAATCTAATCAAAGAGCTAGATCCATATCTTCATCGCCAATATGTGATGGAGAGATATACAAATGGGCAAACTGGTAGGGGAAAAACTAAAGAGCCAGAGTTTAATTTTTCTGCTCCCGTTTTCAAAAAGAAAACCACTATAGAATTACCATCTATTGAGACACTTCCAAAAGAACATATCGCTAGGCAGTATTATGAAAGTCGCCAGATACCACCTAAACATATGGGAAGAGTATTTTTTGCGGAAGATTTCAAAAAATGGGCACAGTCGGTATGTCAGATAGACTATCAAAATCTTAAAGAAAATGACCCAAGAATGGTTATACCATTTTTTGATGAGGATGGAAAAATGATAGCTGCTCAAGGACGAGCACTTGGCGATTCGGTGTTACGATACATCACAGTTAAGGTTCAAGAAAATTCTGTTAAGTTATTTGGATTAGAGCGGTGGGATAAGAGAAAGACTACATATTTATTAGAGGGCCCGATTGATTCATTATTTTTACCAAATGCTCTTGCTATGGCGGGAGTAGATGGTAGCGATTTGGATAGAATATTTAATAAAAACAACACTGTAATAGTTCTTGATAATGAACCAAGAAATCTTGAAATTGCTAAAAGTATGCTAAAATATGCTCAGGAAGGATGGAAGATTTGTATTTGGGACACGGGAAGAGTACATGGTATGAAAGATATAAATCAGATGATCTTGGAAGGTATTTCAGCAGATGAGATTTGCGGGATTATAAATAAAAAGACATGCTCGGGATTGAAAGCCAAGTGGGAAGTCCAAAATTGGAGGCACACATGGTAAAGGTAGAAGTACTTGATCATGGATTTGTCGAGCTAATAGATGTTATGGGCAGTGATGAAGAAGTAGAAAATGCTGCCAGAATCAGTTACGGCAAAGGCACAAGAAAAGTTAGCCAGACCCGCAATTTAATTCGATATTTGATGAGACATAAACACACATCACCCTTTGAGATGTGTGAAGTGAAATTTCATATTAAATTACCCATCTTTGTAATGAGGCAATTAGTCAGACATAGGACAGCTAATCTCAATGAATATTCTGGAAGATATTCTATTATGAGTGATGAGTTTTATTTGCCAGATGAAGACTATTTACAACCACAATCGCAAGATAATAAACAAGGAAGAGAAGAAGGAGAACTAGGTAATACTATTAGTGATATTCATTTTGAGATCAATAGAATTAATGATGGTGCCTGGATGGCGTATGATAATATGATAAATTGGAATGTGGCCAAAGAATTAGCTAGAGTAGTTCTTCCTGTTTCAAATTATACTGAAGTTATATGGAAAACGGATTTACATAACTTTTTTCATTTTGTTAAGTTGAGATCTGATAAACATTCACAGAGAGAGATACGGGATTATGCCGATGCAATGTATCATTTGGTATTTCCACACTTTCCATTGTGTTGTGAAGCATTTGAGCATTATGTGAGAAATGCAGTTACATTTTCAGAACAGGAAATGGATGTTATTAAAGAACTTTTAGAACATGCAGATACAAAAGCAGGACTAGCGGGATGTATGGCCGATTATGAAGGCTGGCATTTAGGAAAACGAGAAACCAAAGAATTTTTAGAAAAGATAGGAAAAGAATGATACTACCCACAGAATACCAGCAATTTATACATTTATCGAGATATGCTCGATGGGATTACGACAAAGGAAGAAGAGAGACATGGGACGAAACAGTTGAACGGTATTTTGATTTTTTTACAGAGCATCTAGCGGAAAAACATAATTATACGCTGGACAATGGCCAAAGGGTAGAATTAGAGGATGCAGTCAGAGAATTAGATGTCATGCCATCTATGAGATGTTTAATGACAGCTGGCCCAGCACTCAAGAAAGAGAATGTAGCTGGATATAATTGTTCCTATATAAAAATAGATCACCAGCGATCATTTGATGAAATACTCTATGTTCTAATGAATGGTACTGGAGTGGGATTTTCTGTTGAAGATGAATATGTAAATATGTTACCAGCTGTTCCCGATCAATTATATGAAACAGAAACTACTATTGTTGTTGCTGATTCTAAGTTGGGATGGGCTAGAGCGTTCAAAGAATTGATATCATTACTATATGGTGGGCATATTCCTAAATGGGATGTTAGCAAGGTTCGCCCTGCTGGTGCACCACTAAAAACTTTCGGAGGACGAGCTTCCGGCCCAGCACCATTATTAGATTTATTTAATTTTTTGGTTGGTACATTTAAAACTGCAGTAGGTAGAAAATTACATCCAGTAGAATGTCATGACATCGTATGTAAGACAGCAGAAATCGTGGTTGTCGGGGGTGTTCGTAGGAGCGCTCTCATCAGCCTTTCTAATCTTAATGACCGTGAGATGCGTTTCGCCAAGCATGGTGACTGGCTTAATCACAATAGCCAACGATCACTCGCAAACAACTCTGTTAATTATAAAGAAAAACCAGATGTTGGAACTTTCATGCGAGAATGGTTATCCTTATATGATTCAAAGTCTGGAGAACGCGGATTATATAGTAGTTTGTCGGCCCAAAGACATACTGAAAAATTAAACACTAAAGAAAAAGACAAAAATGGCACATACATTCAACGAAGAGTGGCAAGAGATGATTTCGGCACAAATCCTTGCAGCGAAATCATTTTACGAAGTAGGGAATTCTGTAACCTCAGCGAAATCGTTATCAGAGCCAATGACACTGAAGAGCATATCAAGAGCAAAATTAAACATGCGACTATCCTTGGAACTTTCCAATCAACCCTTACCAATTTCAAGTATCTTTCAAGAGAATGGAAACGAAATTGTGATGAAGAACGATTATTGGGAGTTTCCCTCACCGGAATCATGGACAATTCGTTAACAAATGGGACTAAATCTAAAGATAAATTGGGCGAATTGCTCGAAAGATTTAAACAAGTTGCTATTGAGACTAATAAGGAGTGGGCCCAAAAACTTGGCATTGAAAGAGCAGCTGCCATTACTTGTGTTAAGCCTTCTGGTACTGTTTCTCAGCTTGTCGATACTGCTTCAGGTATTCATGCCAGGCATAATCCTCATTATATTCGCACAGTAAGAGCAGACAATAAAGATCCTCTTTGTAAAATGATGAAAGATGCGGGATTTCCGAATGAAGCGGATATAACTAAACCGAATCATACTACCGTATTCAGTTTTCCAGCGAAAAGCCCAAAAGGAGCAATGTGTAGAAATGATCTATCAGCATGGAAACACTTGTCATTATGGCATATTTATGCTAGTCATTGGTGCGAACACAAGCCAAGTATTACAGTGTCCGTTAAGGAAGAAGAGTGGGTCAATACAGCTGCTTGGGTGTATGAGAATTTTGATGACATTAGTGGTATATCGTTTCTTCCTTTTAGTGATCATACTTATAGACAGGCACCGTATCAAGATTGTACAGAAGAAGAGTATAAAGAGTTGCTAAAACTTATGCCAAAGAAAGTTGATTGGGGCGATCTAACTAAATATGAGCAGAAGGACTATACTATAGCTAGTCAGGAGATGGCATGCACTGCTGGTGGTTGCGAAATTATGTAGTAGAGGATGTATGTAGCCCATTAAAGACTAAAGATGGGATACTCTATACGGTCAGAGTAAGAGAGAAGAAAGATGAAAGAATTAGAGATGGTTCTAGAAAACGAAATCGCTAGAACTACATATGAAATTCAAAAGAGGGTAAAGAATAAAACACCCAAATTGGATGTGGCTGAAATTGTATTGCCAGAGCAACTTAGACGATATCGTGATGGTTTAATGTATGCTTATAAAGCAGTACAAAAATATCAAGAATACATAGAAGTGGAAGGACACAGTTATGAACATAATTAATGATACAATAAATTGGATTGATACCGTCATTTTTGGCAATAAAACAAAAACATCGAAAGTACAGGAAGAAGATGCACCAGCTGTTCCAGTATATGGGAAAAAGGCGAAAAGTACTAGCGGAAGAGCTAAAAAAGAAACTCCATCAAACGAAGGACGTACTAAAAAGCCTAAGTCAAAGAATCTTGCAGGAACTAAAAAATCTAGTAAATCTATTAAGAAAAAAACTACAAGTATCGCTTAATAAGAAAACAACATACGAAACCAGATGGGTTTGGTATCATTCTTTGCTTGCTCTTGAACTTTTAGTAATAATTTTAGTACTATTTTGGATATTGTTGAAAATATAAGGAGCAGTATGAAAACCGAGACTAAGTATTTTTTTATGAAGGTCATAGCAGGGTGCCTTATTTTGGGGCTTTTAGTATTTCTTATGGTATTTTTTGTTAAGGGAGTAAGGGCCGAAGATAATAAAACAGTCGAAGATCCAATACAATTCACCAATAGGGGATTTCCGAAAATATTAGATGCGGATAAGTGGACATCACAACTTGTTTATGATACAATAAGCGCATGTTATCAAGGAACTATAAGATGGGTATTGTTAAGTAATCCATCTCTTTTTGGTCAACTTCCAAATCCCATAGCACAAAGACAAATGGTAGAACATTGTTTTTGTGTAATGGATAAGATTAGAAAAGAAAATAAAATAGAAGAATACCGTAAAAAGGTTATTGATCCACAATGGGGAGGAAATCTTTTTATGCTCAAGGCGACGGAATGTGTTAAAAAGTATAAAACACTCCCAAGCTTTTTTGTGAGTATGCCTACACCAGATAATAAAACAAAATCAAACAATACAACAATAATACCAGAGGAGCCGCAGGATTCAAAAGAAGAGTCACCAGACCAACAACAAAAAGAATCCACAGGATTTCCCGAAACAATTTTTCAAGGATAATTAATGAAAAATATCAAGTGTTTAAGCTTGATATGTTATTTTTCTTTATTATTTTTTGGTTGCACAACATTTAACATATCAGCGACAGATAATAATGTCTTAGTTGGCGATGCTCGTGATGGTTTAACATTTGAATCAGTTATTAAAAAATCAAAGGAGTCAGTAGTATTACTTACTACACATCCTGATATTGATCCAACAACGAACCCAAAGCAACGTGGAATGTGTTCTGGTGTAGTCGTTGATGATGTTGGTCATGTTCTTACAAATTTTCATTGTATCTATCAACAAAAGTTTATTAAATTATTTTATCTAGATGAAAATGATTGGCAACGATATGATGTAAATGTAATTGGATTAGATCCACTTGCAGATTTGGCCCTACTTGAAGTTATAGGTAAAGAAGACCCTATTCCACATCTCAAGTTTGCAAATGATGCAAAAGAGATAGAAGAAGGTGCAGAAGTTTTTGCGATAGGACATCCAATGGGGATGATTTGGTCTACAACAAAAGGAATTATTTCTAGTACTGGAAGGTATGCGAGACATCCTTATATTAAAACGCTGCAAACTGATGCTGCGATAAACAAAGGAAATTCGGGCGGGCCCCTTTTGAATATGAAGGGAGAACTCGTAGGAATTAATGCTTTAATAATCTCTAGAGTTGGGGATATCGTAAAGAAATCCTTTGAGTCAATGTTAGAAAATGGCAAAGTTGATCGCCCAGCAGTCGGTGTAATGGTTATGGCGTTAACCAACGTAACGGACAGGAACAAACTCAAAAAAGAATTTCCTGATGTAGATTTGAAATTTATTCCAAATACCTTTGGATTGCTTATAAGATCAGATAAAGACTTGCCAGAAGGGCTGATAGCACTTGATACAATCATTGGAGTCAATGATGTTATGGTTAATGATGGTTTACAGTTTTCTGATGAATTGATAAAATATAAGATAGGTGATACGATTACTTTGACAATTATACGGAAACGGAGATATATGAAGGTGGATGTATCCCTGAAAAAATTTCCAGTTCCTGTAGAGAAAATATATGGCCACGGCCCAAGGCCTCTAAACTAGAGATATGGAAAATGACAGATGAAGAGAATCTAAAACAATTACGATTTGCTATGGAGACTCAGTTTAAATACGTACAATATAGACGGCCTGAATTTAGATTTTTACATTCAATGGGATGTCATAACATATTTCAAGGATTTAGATCCGATAAATTAGACCTTGGCATCTTACATCTTTATTGGGATAGAGATAAAGAGAATGGAATTCAATATTATGATCCGAATACTGGTGAATTAAGGCCAAGTATGAAGGGGGAATGGTGCCACAGATGGTATCCCCCCGGCACTACTTCTAATGAATTAAAGCCAGTAAATTACCATCCAGAAGTCCAAATAGACGAAGCGAAATTACTTAATGCACACGTAACCTACATAGAAGAGGTAAAACGTAAACAGGATAAACGAACTGCAGGGGAACGGAATCCTATGTCTCTTGAAGAGATACCTGAATTATTGAATTAAAGGAGAAAAATGGAGTTTTATGCGGAATATAGATATCTATAGTGATGATGAGGGATTTAGTATAAAAATAGAATGTGATAGCTGTGATAATAAATTTAAATTAATATGTGATTCGATAGCTGGACTATCTCAATGTCCTTACTGTGGAAATTATTTAGATTTTCCAACGGAGGAAAATGATGAAGAAGAAGATAGCTGGAGTTGATTATTCATTAACATCACCAGCAATATGCGTATATACAACGGAGAATGATGATAGACTTTTTGACTTTGATGGGTGTGATTGTTATTATTTACTTGCTAGTAAAAGACAACGACAATCTCCCGCCTGGACTCACGGGCTAGGAAATTTACATCCAGAAGAATATCCAAATTATGAGAATGATGAGGAAAGACACGAAAAACTCGCATCTTGGGCATATCGTATTGTGCAAGGTTGTAGTGAAGTGTATCTTGAAGGATATGCCTTTGCTACCAGTGGAGTTTCCCATGTTCGTTCTATGGCAGAAAATACAGGACATTTCAAACAATTTCTATGGAAAAATAAAATTAAGTTTACTTCTATTCCTCCAACTGTTATTAAGAAATTTGCTACAGATAGAGGAAATTCTAATAAAGAAGGAATGTATGAAGCATTTATAGCTGAATTTGCTACTCCATCAGATTTGAAAGAGCGCCTTACGCCGAAAGCCAAATCAATTAAAAATCCAGTAAGTGATATAGTAGATTCTTATTTTATATGCAAATATGGGCATAATGGGTTTTTGTAGATTATGAACGATAAAGAAAAGAAGGCAGAAGCTAATAGAAAATATTATGAAAAAAACAAAGATCTGTTAGCAGAAAAATGGAAGAATGATCCTATACGGAAAGAGAAGCAGAGAGAGTACTATCTAAATAATAGAGAAAGAATATTGAAGAGAAATAAAAAGTGGAATATAGAAAATGAGGGGCCAATGCGTTTAATGAGAATTAGGTATGCATATGGTAATAAATTAAAACAAAATTATACTTGGAAAGTTTGTAATGAATGAAAATTGGAAATTTGGTGAACCAATAAACTATGAAGCGACGCGCCCATTTTCTCCTTTGGTGCTGAAGACTAAAATGACTTCTTTCATGGTAGATTCTATTAATGGGGAATTGGATAGAATCTTAGTAGATCCAAAAGAATCATTAAAGAGAGATGGTACTAGTGTTTTAGCTGGAAATTTACAACGAGAAGAGGGTTCTGGTCAAATATTGTTAGAAGAGGAGTTTTTAAGAAGCTCTGGAGTTGGAGGATGGCTATCTACTTTAGCGACTGCTTGGAAAGACGAAGTAAAAGGTGATTTGCTTTTTTGGGAAGGAGATCAGGATAATCCAGACCAACATGGTGCTAAAAGTCATGATTGGGAAAAAATGTATCCATATCTTACAGGAGTGTGGTGTAATAATTATATAGAGGGAGACTTTAACCCAATGCATTGGCATCCTGCCGGACATCTCAGTGGGGTAGGATTTTTGAAAATTCCAGATGATATGAGTACGGCTAGGGGATCTGGAGAATTAAATTTA
>LWDU01041523.1_pt1 | contig 16819 bp, 14 predicted proteins | sample 727161 | NCBI WGS metagenome assembly LWDU01 (sample SAMN04566230, study PRJNA314399) | hydrothermal vent metagenome | isolation source: deep sea hydrothermal plume seawater | place: Mexico: Gulf of California, Guaymas Basin | collected 2004-07-11
TATCCAGATTTTCGCCCTTAGATATGAGGAAAACCCGATGAAGATCACAGGGATCAAACTCCGAAAATTGCACGGAACGATGGAGTTCCGGGGCGAGTTCTGGGAGGAGCGACTGATCCAGCCGCTCGACATTTACCCGGAGTACAAGGTCCGGGGTCCGGCCTGGCTGCCGAAGATCGACGACAACCACTACGCCATGGCCTCAACTTTTGTGGAGATCGAGACCGATGGCGGCGTCACCGGCATCGGTGGGCCGATCGACGGCGCCCAGTCCTACATAATCGCCACGTCGCTGAGCAAGATCATCGAGGGCAAGGACCCGACCGCAAACGAGCTGCTCTGGGACCAGATGTTCCGGGCCTCGGTCCACGGACGCCAGGGCGAGACGATGATGGCGATCAGCGCCATCGACTGCGCCCTCTGGGACCTGCGCGGCAAGATCTACAACGCGCCCGTCGTCAGCCTGCTCGGCGGGCCGACACGTACCGAGATCCCGGCATATGCCAGCATGCTCGGCTTCAACGTGGAAGACCCGGCCCTGGTCCGCGAGCGCGCACTCGAGTACAAGTCGAAGGGATACCGGGCGCAGAAGTGGTTCTTCCGCCACGGGCCGATGGATGGGCCGGAGGGCTTCAAGAAGAACGTGGAGCTGGTGCGCACGCTCCGGGAAGCGGTGGGGGACGATGACGACATCATGCTCGACTGCTGGCTCAGCTGGAACCTGACCTACACGAAGCAGATGGCGGAACAGATCGAGGAGTTCCACCCGCGCTGGCTTGAAGAGACGGCCATGCCGGACCGCATCGACACCTACTCTGAGATCCGGGCCAGCACGACTATCCCGCTCTCGGGCGCCGAGCACGAGTACACGCGCTGGGGCTTCAAACGATTCGTCGACGCCGGCGCACTGGACGTCATTCAGCCGGACATCTACTGGGCGGGCGGGATTACAGAGACCGTCAAGATAGCGACCTATGCATCGATCCATGACTTGCAGTGCATCCCGCACGGCCACTCAAGCCAGGCGAACGCGCATTTCTCTTGCGCCATGGTACCGACGCTCACACCGATCCAGGAGTACCTGGTGAAGTGGAACACGGTCCACCAGTGGTTCCTGAAAGACCCGATCGTGCCGCAAAACGGCGTCGTCCACGTGTCTATGGAACCCGGCATGGGAATGGAGCTGGATCCCGACAAGATCGAGTCAGAAGAGCAGGTCGAGTTCTAAGACCTGTTGTCGGGAGCGCGTTGGGGGCGAAGCTCGCTCCGACCGGATGCGGCGCCACGGTATTGGACGCGGCAACAACACGGTAGGGGCGTATGGCAATACGCCCACGCCCGTCCTTCAAGCCCTTGATTACACGGGCACAAGGACAGTTTGGAGACAGATTCACCGGGCGCATCCCCAGAGATTCTTTAACTCTGACTGGCTCCAGATGCCACCGGATTCGTTCTGCCCGAAACTGCCATGCCGGCCCTAGAATACCTGCGTGAAAATCTTTACCCACCCTCGCCCAGCGCATCTGCGCATCGCTCTGTCATCGGCAATCGCACTGGTTGTGCTGTTCATCGGCGGCGGCGAAAAGGCCCAGGCGCATGGGTCGGGTACCGAGATATACAGGCAGGTAGACGGGCCTTTCGTGATTGCAGTCCGCATCTTGCCGTTACAGCCGCTCGTGGGCAAGCTCCACATCACGGTGACTGTGGACCTGCTTGAGACCGGCGAGCCTGTAGAGGACGCGCGCATACGAATCACGGCCCGTCACCCGGTGGGCTCCGCAACGCCGCAGTTCAGTCCAGGCCTGAACATCCCGACCGACCGACGTTTTTACGATGCGAACTTTGATCTTGACGACGCCGGGGTGTGGGATTTTGAGGTGAAGGTGGCGTCCGATGAGGGCGAAGGCAGGATCGAAACGCCCATCTCAATAGCAGGACGTGTTCGGGGAGATTCGCTCGGCATTCCCGGGACGATGATGTTCATCCTGGTCAGCGCCGGCCTGTTCGGTGGAGCGGGCTGGATTACCTACACGGCCCGTAAGAATAACCGTATCCGCCGAGAGCGCGCCGGTCGCGCCTGAACTCCAGGTCTCCTGAAGTACGGCGCCTAGACCAGGAGTCGGCGGCGCAATAATCGGGTGGCGATCGGGTAAAACACGAGTGCCGCCACGATGAGATAAAGCAACGACCAGAGCAATCCCATGTGGAGGTCGCCCGTCGAAAGAGCGCGCGCAATCCGAACCGGGTGAGTCAGCGGCAGCGCCCACGCGATCGGCTGTACCCAACTCGGCAAGGTACTGATCGGGAAGAACGTTCCGCTGAAGAAGAACAACGGCGTGCCGACCATCGTGAACACCAGGGTCAACATATGAGTGGACGGAGCGACGGCCGCAGCAATCAGGCCGAATCCGCCAAACATGAATCCGGTAAGCAGGCCGATTCCGAGGATGCCGACGGCCCACGGCGATTCGACAAGTCCCATGACCGTCGCAAAAGCCAGTACCGCGGCCGTGGTCATGAGCGCCCGGGTTGCGCCCCAGGCGACCTCGCCAAGCGCAAGTTCCCGCATCGAGACAGGCGCGGCAAGGATGCTGTCGTAGATACGGTTGGTCTGAAGCCTGCGGTACGCACCCCACGAGCACTCGAACAACGCATGCCACATCGCGTTCCCGACGACGATCCCCGGAGCTACGAAGACCGCGTACCCAACACCCCCGTCCCGTATTTCCACGTCGCCAACGAGTTTCCCGATCCCGAACGCTACCGCCGCCAGGATGAATACCGGCTCCAGAATAATGCCGGTCATCTCGACCATCCAGCCGCCTTTAAACGCCGTGTAGTGGCGTAGCCAGACTCCGACGACGCCGCGCATCCTGAAGTCGACTTTCCCCGTAGTACGGTGCTCCGCCAGCGACTCATTCATCGCGTAATCCCCTCCCAGTCAGTGACAAAAACACGTCTTCCAGGTTGGGCGGCCGAAACGACACTCGCGCCCCGGAAATTTTTGTCAGGTCCGCCCTAGTGCCGTTCGAAGCACGCACCGTGAAAATGGCGCCTATTTCGGCGAATTCGTAATCCGTCTCCTTCAGTTGGTGGTGCACTGAATCACGCTGGCCAGCTTCCGGCCTTACCTGCGCGACATCGGCGCCCGCCCGCTCCCTGATCAATTCTTCCGGGGTGCCGGCGCCCAGGATGCGACCCTCGTCCATGATCACGAGCCGGTCACAAAGGATCGTCGCCTCTTCCATGTAATGGGTGGACATCACGACGGTTACGCCGGAATTCTTGAGGACAGCAAGCTGCTCCCAGACTCGGTTCCGGCTGCTTGGGTCAAGGCCGGTCGTTGGCTCGTCAAGGACGACCAGTCGCGGCCGCGACACGAACGCCCTTGCGATCGTCAATCTCCGTCGCATACCGCCCGACAGATCGTCCACGGAGTCGCCACCACGCGACCTCAGGTCAAAAAATCCCAACACTTCATCCGCCCGGCGGGCCGCCATCTTCCGGTCCAAGCCGAAGTAGAAACCGTAGATCGTGAGGTTATCCCGGACGCTAATGTCCGGATCAAGGCCATCGTGCTGCGATACGACACCGATCACGTCTCGGATCGAGCGAGGGTTTGCCGTAGCGTCTATGCCATCGATCTCGAGTTGTCCGGAAGTCACGGGGGACAGCCCGCTCATCATCCTGAGTGTGCTGGTCTTGCCGGCCCCGTTAGGACCGAGCATTCCGAAGGTCTCGCCACGCTGGACCGCGAATGATATTCCGTCAACCGCGATGAAGTCGCCGAACTTTTTCACAAGTCCGGTGGCACGCACCATCGGTTCACTGTTTGATGTCTGATCAGCGGTCACGACAGCCCGTTACTAGCACGCAAATGTGGCGTGTACGAAGAAAATCGGCGTAAGGAGACATGATATCGCGACGAACCGCCAACCGGGTATCGTGTGGAAGCGATTTCAATGATATTAATACGACCGCTTGACCTTATCTTCCAGCGAGTGCTAGGTTGCCCTTAATAAACCCTCTTTTCAGGGTATCCAGAACAGGATCAATTCACGACCATCCAAGGGGGTGTCACCATCGCTGAATCAACAGGCCAGGTATACGATTTCCAGGAAGGTGTACCTTCCCCGACCGACCGCGGACCGGCGACGGAAGCTGCTCCGTTCATCGCCATTGTTGAACGGCTTCAAACACGGGTCCGCAGCGCTAAGCTAAAGGACCACGCCGAGGTTCTTGAAGATCTCCAGACGTGGATAGACCGTGCGTCGCGCGGCGAGATGAATATCGCTCGTGACAGTGACGCCATTTCAGAGACGCTTTCCACGAACGTTGACGAGATGGTCGCCTCCCGAACGGTTTTGCGCAGGGTCGCATCTCCGTTGCTCGGACTTGGCATCCTCTACCTCACGCTCGCAGGTCTAACGATCTGGACCGTCGCCGCAGACATCCTCTTCCTGGGCGCATCGCTCAGCGTACCGATGGCTGCGATCATCATGGGTGTCATCGGTAGCTCGTTCGTTGTACTTATTCGGACGGTCACATTCCAGCACCAGCAGACTGAACGCGGCGCACTACTTTTCACCGGTCTTGCCAGGCCGCTCGTCGGTGGCGTGCTTGCACTCGGAATATTTGCGCTGTTCGGTTCCGGCATCATCTCGCTGCCGATCGTGTCGGATCAGGAAACCAGCACTTTCATCGACTTCCTCGCCTTCCCGGGTAGCGGGCCGGGCCTGGTTGTCGGTCAGCTAGCGCTGTTCGCGTTCGCGTTCCTCGCCGGTCTACTTGAAGGCTTTATCGTCCCGTCAGCCGGACGAACCGCAGGACGGATGATTCGCAGGACCGACTAGCCGAAGACTTGCAGACTCCTGATAAAAGTAAAGAGGCCGGTTTTTCGACCGGCCTCTTTTCACGTGGATCATCCCCGGCAGGCCGCTTTGCTTTGCTAAACTTGATGCGGGGTGCCACCCATCCTTATCTCGTTAATAATTTCTGGTCCTCTCCAGCGGATGGCCGGACTCTGGAACGGACTGATATTGGCCGACGAACTGACAACGCCAGACTTAACCGCGGACGATGTCCGCCACATTGCCGCACTGACTCGTCTCGGATTATCCGACGATGAGGTGGAGACGATGCGCGGCCAGCTTTCAAGCATCCTCAAGGTGTTCGAGTCCTTGCAGCAGGTCGATACCGAAGGCGTCGAGCCTACGGGGCACACCACAGAGGTGAGAACAGTCCTTCGTGAAGATGAAGCCGCTGAATCACTCCAACGTGATGGCATCCTCAAGAACGCGCCGGAGTCCGAAGCCGGTTATGTGAAGGTGCGGCCGATTCTTGGTTAATTCTGAGGCCACTAATGGATCGGACCTGACGAGGCTCACGGCGCACGAGGCACAGGAATTTCTAACTTCAGGCAAGGTCTCTTCCGTAGAACTGACGGAGGCCGTGCTGGCGCGGGTCGACGAGCTCGAACCACAGATCCACAGCTACATCAACGTGACTCGCGAAGAAGCGCTGGCGGCAGCCAGAACGGCTGACGAGGCGCGCTCGGACGGTAAGGATAAAGGTCCGCTTGCCGGCATCCCGGTGATGGTGAAGGACAATCTTTCTACTGAGGGCGTGCCGACCACCGCGGGTTCGAAAATCCTGTTGGGTTACACACCTCCTTACGATGCCCATGTCGTGAGTCAGCTTCGTTCCGGCGGGGCCGTCATCATCGGAAAGGGCAACCTAGACGAGTTTGCGATGGGCTCGTCCACCGAATATTCGGCGTTTGGCGCAACCCGGAACCCCTGGGACACTGACCGTGTTCCGGGAGGCAGCAGCGGTGGCCCGGCGGCGGGCGTCGCCGCAAGCGAGTGCTTTATTTCGCTGGGTTCCGACACCGGCGGCTCGATCCGCCAGCCCGCCGCGTTGTGCGGAATAGTGGGTATGAAGCCGACCTATGGTCTTGTTAGCCGCTACGGGTTGATCGCGTTCGGGTCGTCGCTCGACCAGATCGGCCCGTTCTCACGCGACGTCCGCGACACGGCCGACACGCTGTCCGTGATTTCGGGGCACGACCGTCGCGACTCCACCTCCATCAATGCGCCGGGGCAGGATTTCGCAAGCGTGCTCACGGGCGACATTACGGGGATGCGACTTGGCATCCCTTGCGAGTACCTGGTTGACGGTATGGAGCCGGGCGTGACGGCGGCTTTCGAGAAGTCGTTGGAGACGCTTGAGGCGATGGGGGCGACGGTGGAAGAAGTGTCTTTGCCGCTCACCGACCAGGCGCTCGCCGTGTACTACATCATCGCCCCGTCAGAAGCATCGGCAAACCTGGCCCGATTTGACGGTTTCAAGTACGGCAACGCCGTGAACGACGTGCCGACAGCTTGGGACGTAATGGACCAGACCCGGGAGAAGGGGTTCGGCTCAGAGGTTAAGCGACGCATCCTGATTGGCGCGTATGCTCTGTCAGCCGGGTATTACGACGCCTACTACAAGAAGGCACAGCAGGTACGGACGTTGATCATCCGCGAGTTTGCGCAAACTTTTGAGAAGTTTGACGCGTTGGTCACGCCGACCTCGCCAACGGTTGCTTTTATGGCCGGAGAGCGGATGGACGACCCGGTGGCGATGTACCTGAGCGACGTGTGCACTATCCCGGTGAACATCGCCGGGTTGCCCGCGATATCAGTGCCCGGCGGAATGTCGGAAGGCCTGCCGGTTGGACTCCAGTTCATCGGCCCACAAATGGGTGATGGCACCGTGTTAAAAGTCGCGCACGCCTATGAGCAGGCGACGGAGTGGCACAGGTTCAAACCGACCCTGTAAGAGCCCACCGAGTCAATTATTAGGTCGACCTACCCATACCCGCCGGCGTCCTTGCGGAACGGCAGTCGTTCCGTGATACGCAAGAAGTCGGCGTGGGCTTTCGGGCTTGCGCCGATTATCGCTTCCGAGGGCATCTTCACTGGCGCGCCGTAGCGGTCCGATACCGCTCCGCCTGCGCCTTCGATCAAAACAACTCCACTTGCAATGTCCCATGGATTGCCGCCGCCACAGAAGTACATATCGACGCGCCCGGCCGCCAGGTAGGCCATGCCCAGGCCGGTCGAACCAAGAACCCGGATCGCCTGCATCTCCGGAAACACCGCGCCGATCACGCCCCAGACGCGCATGGCCAGTGCATCGTCATACCCGAGATCCAGCCCGATCACGCACTCAGCCACGGAGGACTTGTCCGTCACCGATATTTGTTCGCCATTGAGCGTAGTTTTGGACCCTACTTGTCCATAGAACATCTCATCGCGCAACGGGTCGTATGTCGCCCCGGCTACCGGGGTGCCCTTGTGTGCCAGCGACACCATGACGCACCAGTTCGGCATATGCGAGACAAAGTTGCGGGTGCCATCGATGGGATCGGCGATCCACTGCCACTCGTCGTCGCCGGGCTTTAGACCCGACTCTTCGCCAAGAAATGCGAAGTCCGGAAACTCCTCCAGTACTCGGGACTGGATCAGCTCCTCGCAGGCATGATCGACCTCAGAGACGATGTTGCCGCGGCCCTTGATATCGATACGGCCCTGGTCGTGATAGCGACCAAGGACAAATTCGCCGGCGGCGCGCGCGGTGGACTGGATCACTTCGGATATGGACTTACCGGAGCGTCCGGTTAGTTGATCGAGGTTCGGTGGTATTTGTTGATTCACGGGAGCAGTGTTGGGCATTCCCGGTTCGCGGGCAAGCCCCTCGTAGGAGTGAGTAACATCCGATACTCAGCGTATTAGACGATCAATCTCGTGGTAGCGGTCCCTCGGCTTCAATCGGAATGACCGATACATGCGAGCTCACGCGCAACCACTGTCATCCAGAACTCGATTCAGGACCCGCTTCCATCCACACCAGGCTGGGTCCAGGGCTACCCGGCTAAACGGCAGTGACGATGCTACTGCCAGATCGTCCGATCCTGATTTAAGTTGAAGATGAAAGCAACGGACGTTCGGAACAACATTCATGCCTGAAAACGCTCCGGCACCGTTATCCTGTTCGCTGGCCCGGACATCCCGCGGCCCACACGCAAATAAAATCACCTGCGAGGTATGGATGCTCAAGACGCTGGACGGCAAGGCACCGCAGATCCATCCCACGGCTTTCGTAAGCGAGACCGCTTACCTGATTGGCGATGTCGAGGTCGGAGAGATGGCGAGCATCTGGCCCGGCGTGGTTATCCGTGCCGATAGCGGCAAGATCAAGATCGGCAGTTACACCAACATCCAGGACAACTCCGTCCTGCACGCCGACTACCCTGCCGAGATTGGCAGCCACACAACCATCGGCCACAACGTCGTATGCCACGCAACAAAGGTCGGCGACAACTGCCTTCTCGGGAACGGCGCGGTGTTGAACGGCGGATGTAAGATCGGCAACGATTGCCTTGTCGGCGCAAACTCGACGGTCGTCGAGAGCATGGTCGTGCCGGACGGATCGCTTGTGCTAGGCACCCCTGGGCGTATCAGAGGCGAGCTGAAGGACAGCCACAGGGAGATGATCAAGCACGCGACTGATCACTACGTGGAAGCAATCCCGCGCTATAAGGCCAGTGGGGGATTCGAATAGACCTCGACCGCACTACAAATCGTATGCAAATAAAGGGGCCGCCCCATGGTGGAAGCAACGCACCCACGATAGACGCACTTCACAGCACCAAGATCTGAGCGTCACATCCGCTCCGGCACATTCATACCCATGAGCGAGAGGCATCTCGCAATAGCAATTTGTGCCGCCTCTACCAGCTTCAGTCGCGCCTTCGACACCGGCAGATCGTCTTCATTCTCTGAGATCACCCGGCAGGCGTCGTAGAACCGCTGCAGTGCCCTTGCAACCTCGGTCGCGTAGTGCGGAACCTGTTGCGGTTCGAGTCGATCCGCGGCGCGATCCACGACATCTGGCAACGCCGTGATTTGCCGGATGAGCGCTATCTCGAGATCGTGCGTGAGCAACGAAACGTCGCCATCCGCCCAGTCGATGCCCTTCTCGACGGCGTTGCGAAGGATCCCCGATAACCGGGCGTGCGCGTACTGGATGTAATAGACCGGATTCTCGGGCGACTGCTTCCGGGCTAGGTCCAGATCGAACTCCATCTGGCTCTCTGCTCCACGGCTCAAGAACGTGTACCGGACCGCGTCCGCGCCTACATCCTCCACAAGATCCCGTACTGTGACGATGACGTTCTTGCGCTTGCTGAAACGTAGCGACTCGCCGTCTTCTTTGAACGATACGAGCTGGTTGAGGATGATCGTCAGCTTATCGGGGTCGATGCCGAGAGCTTTGGCAGCCGCCTTCATCCGGGCGACGTGGCCGTGGTGGTCTGCCCCCCAGACGTCGATCACCTGGTCAAAGTTGCGCTCTTTGAACTTCTCAGCGTGGTAGACGATGTCGCTTGCGAAATACGTGTGCCCGCCCGAGCTGCGGATAACTACGTTGTCTTTGTCTTCACCGAGTTGGGTGGAAGCAAACCAGCGAGCACCGTCGCGGTCGACTATAAAGCCGTCGTCTTCCAACTCTTTCATAGTGGTGTCGAAGCGACCGCTATCGAACAATGACTGCTCGCTAAACCACACGTCGTAGATGATGTTGAGGTCTTCCAAATCCGTCTTGATCAACGCCAGGTTTCGCTCAAGACCAGGCTTGTATAGCGCGGCAATCGCCTCTTCTTTTGGAAGGTCCGCCAGCGCGCCACCGTCATCTTCAAATATCTGCTGGGCCTGCTCGGCGACGTACTCGCCCGGATACGAGGTTTCGGGAAGCGGCACGGCATAGCCCGCCGCCTGCATATAGCGGGAGTACAGCGTCTCGGTATAGACCCGCATCTGATTTCCGGCGTCGTTTACGTAGTACTCACGTGTGACATCTGCACCGGCTGCTTCGAGTAAGTTGGCGAGCCCGCTGCCGATTACAGCGCCCCGTGCATGGCCGACGTGAAGCGGGCCTGTCGGGTTAACACTGACGAATTCCAGTTGAATCTTTTGCCCCGCTTTCGAGTCAGTGTTGCCAAACTCTGACCCGGCGGCGCGGATCGCCTCCACCTGGGACTGGAACCACGCATCGGCAAGGGTAATGTTAATGAACCCAGGGCCGGCGACTTCTACCTTTTTGACGTCGGCGTTGTTCGGAAATGCCTCGACGATCGCTGCGGCTATGACGGCCGGCGCCATCTTCATGGTGCGCGCGAGTTTGAGCGGCAGGCTGGTCGCAAAATCGCCATGACCCTGATCCCGGGGTTGATCGATGGTAATTTCAGACGCGCCGGCTGACGGAAGTTCACCCTGGGCCTGGGCTGCGGCAAGTGCTTCTGCGACCGCGTCACGAAGCTGATCGGTGATTCGCATAAGACACGAAATCCTAGCACGGGTCACCGGTTGGGCGGGCAACCAAAAGCGACGCGGAAAGGAGCGGAATTACGCGACAGGGGATTACCCGATGTGGGCGCCTACCGGGATCGCGCCGGGTCTCCTGTGGCCATGATCAGGCCCAAGGGTGAAACGACGGATGCAATAACAATTCTTGGAGAATATTTCGGCGCACCTGTAAATAACCCAGAGTCCATCGATATGGGCCAGATGTCGCGTTTCTTTTCCTTCAGTGCTTCATAAACCTCTACTCGCAGCACTAGTAGGCGACGTCGTCCCAACCAGAAGCGTACGACTGGATGAAGCAACGGATTCTCTATCTTCTGAAGCGCGGCCAAGCAAACCCTCGCGACTGCCCCGGGTACGTCATAATCTGAGGAAAGATTCAAAGAGTTTCGCCGGAGGTGGGTAATCGCTGAGGACACGTCAAAATTCGACGCCCGCAAGGTGATCCACTCCGAACGATCCCACCCGGGATACTGGGCAGAGGACATCAGGCGGAAGACCCTCGACCACTGGTCGGACGCGGCCTAACAGCCCGGTGCGTTTTTCGAGGGCTACGGGCGAACGCGCACTGAGGCAGAATGGCCCTAGGCAAACCAGTTCACGCTGATCCATGCCATAGACGGCGTCGGTTAGGTGATCTCCCGCGACGACGAGCGGTTTGTCGAGAACACTCAGCGAATTATCGACCGCCTCAAGGAAATCCTCTGAATGAACACGCCTAACGACATCAAATTTGGATCTGTCCTGGCGGTGAGCGCCAGTGGCACGCACACGATGACCAAGCCAAACCAGGCGAGCGTTCGCATCATCCAGGGACTCGGCGTAGAGGGCGATGCACACCAAGGTGAGACGGTAAAACATCGGTCACGTGTCGCCCGAAACCCTAACCAGCCAAACTTGCGACAGGTCCATCTGATACACAGCGAGTTGCTGGGCGAACTGCGCGAACAGGGCTTTGAAATCAAGCCTGGACAGATGGGCGAGAACATCACGACGCGTGGCATCGACCTGCTGAGACTGCCGCTCGGGACACGGCTGTTCCTGGGAACGGACGCTATGATAATTCTGACCGGACTCCGGAATCCATGCGCCCAGCTTGATGGCATCCAACCAACGCTCATGGCGGCGGTGATCGACAAAGACGATGAAGGCAAACCGATGTTCAAGGCCGGCGTGATGTCGATCGCTGTGGCGGGCGGTGAGGTCCGTCCGGGTGACGAGATTCGGGTAGAGCTACCGGCAGGCGCGCAGGTGCCGCTTCAGCAGGTCTGAGGCCCCACCGGCGCCCATACCCGGGAATAATCTTGCCGCGTAATGATTTCTAACCCCAAGATCTACATCATCGACGGGTCCGGAAGTGGCAAATCAACTCTGGCACGCGGCCGCCCACAATCACCGGGCTGACGCACCACGATCTGGACCGCGTGGAGCGGACAACTCTGCCATCGAAGGGAATCTTCCGGTCTGACACGGAGCCCTAAATCTAGGCCGTGGGAGATCGGAAGATCCGTGGTCCGAGGTTGACCCCGAAAGTGTTTCTCGAAATCGCCCAACACATCCTCTACGAATCCTGATCGCCGGGACACACGACGGCGTGCCTATAATGCCGCCGTTCCCAACAATTCTGTGGAGTAAACGAATGCCTGAACCGTCCAGAGGATCCAACCTTGAGGACCGAAAAAGAGACGCTGCCAGAGCCGGTCTGAATCTGTCCGATGAACGCGTCGCCGAGTTGATGAGCCGATTTGACGAGGGCAATACGTGGGATCGACGTCAAAGCGTTCGAGCCGCACGCCGTTTTCGCTCCGCAACCGTCGGGCCATTAAGCGCCTGAAGTTAGCCTCACGAAATCGGATGTGACGCTAACTTCAGCTTCATCCCAACATTATCCCCCTTAGAGAAGGGGCATCCCGCACACCGTCGAAATTTGATCCACGGAGCGTACCTATTGCCTGATAACAATCTTGAATACGCGTCTATAGACGAACTCGCACCTCGCATCGAGGCGGGAGACCTGTCCCCTGTTGAATTGACGCAGGCGTCGCTGGACCGTATTGAAGCGCTTGAACCGAACCTGGACGCCCTAGCGCAAGCACACAAGGCAGAGGCCGAGATAGCTGGCGGCAACTACAAAGGCCCGATGCACGGAATCACGGTTGCCCTCAAGGATCTAATCGATGTCGAAGGCACGGTCACCACCGGCGGTTCGACCATCCTCAAGGACAACATGGCTACATCCGACGCCACGATCACCCGCCTCCTCAAAAAGGCCGGTGCGATCATCATCGGCAAGGCGGCGTTAGTAGAGTTCGCAATGGGCGCAACCGGCATGAACCCGCACTACGGTGCCTCGCACAACCCCTGGAACTTGAAGCGAATCTGTTGCGGCTCCAGCATGGGATCGGCCTCGGCAGTCGCCGGTGGCCTTTCCGTGACGGCCATCGGTTCGGATACGGGCGGATCGATCCGCATGCCAGCCGCTGTGACTGGAACAGCAGGGTTAAAGCCCACCTACGGTCGTGTAAGCCGGGCCGGGGTGCTCGATCTCAGCTGGTCGTGCGACCACGTCGGACCGATGACCCGCACCGTCGCCGATTGCGCTCATATGATGAACGCAATCTCCGGGCACGACCCGCGAGACCCGGCATCTGCGGATCAGCCGGTCCCGGACTTCACTTCCGGCCTCAAACAGGGACTGCAGGGCCTTCGCATTGGCGTGCCTCTCGACTTTTTCTACGATGATATCGACCCGGAAATAGAGGCCGCTGTCCGCGCCGGAATCGCTCTGATGGAGCGCGAGGGTGCGATCGTCAGCGAGATATCTATGCCATGGGTGTCTCAGGGCCGGAAGATCAACGTCGGCGTTAATCGGCCCGAGGCCGTATCGGTCCACGAAGAGTGGCTCGCAAAGTACCCCGATCAGTACAGCATTGAGGTTCGGGCACGGCTTGAGGCCGCCTCTTACATTCCGGCGACGGAGTACATCCGAGCGCAACGTGCGCGACGCTGGTTCATAGAGAAGATGACCGAGGCAACTCGGGACGTGGACGTTCTCGTGACGCCCACCGTACCCATCCAGACGCCGACGATCGAGGAGTGCATCGTGTCCCCGGACGGCGACCTGATCGCCCCTGCGACGAACCTCCTCGGCATCTTCACTGGAGTGTTTGACACGACCGGAGAGCCGTCTTTGAGCCTGAACTGCGGGTTCACCGAGGACGGAATGCCAATCGGCATGATGATTAGTGGCAAGCCGTTCGAGGAGGTGACCGTGCTACGCGCAGGCGCAGGTTTTGAAGCGGCGGCGGGGCTGGTCAATAGGCGGCCGCCTATAGCTTGAGCCGGTGTTGTTGCTTGGTCAGGCCCACGTTTGTCGGGCTCGTTACAAGCTTCGAGCGCCTCGGGGCACGGCGGCGGCGACGTGGGCACGGTCACAACTGCGGCACGAAGTCAGACTTCTCCCTCAGCCCATCCTTCTCCCGCCGGGAGAAAGGGTTACTACATACCCATTCGGAACTAATTTCTGGAGCGCACCTTGCCGGACAACGATTTCAGCTACGCCTCTATCGATGAGCTCGCTCCTCGCATCCGTTCCGGTGATCTTTCACCGGTCGAACTTACACAAGCGTCCCTAGAGCGTATTGAACGACTTGAACCGCAGCTTAATGCCTTTCTTGAGGTGTTTCGGAAGAGCGCGCTTGCGCAGGCACGCGAGGCAGAGGCAGAGATAGCGCGCGGCAGCTACCGAGGCCCGCTGCACGGCATCACCATTGCGCTTAAGGATCTAATAGACGTCGAAGGCACGGTCACCACCGGCGGGTCAACGATCCTCAAGGACAACATGGCGACCGCTGACGCCACCGTGACCCGGCTACTCAAAGAGGCGGGGGCGATCATCATCGGCAAGGCGGCACTCGTGGAGTTCGCTATGGGCGCAACCGGGGTCAACCCCCACTACGGACCGAGCCGCAATCCATGGAATCTAGACCGCATCTGCTGCGGTTCCAGCATGGGCTCAGCTTCCGCCATCGCGGGCGGCCTCGCGGTTGGTGCGCTCGGATCCGACACCGGCGGTTCGATCCGTATGCCGGCCGCCGTCACCGGCATCGCTGGTCTCAAGCCAACTTACGGCAGGATCAGCCGAGCAGGTGTATTGGACTTGAGTTGGTCGTGCGATCACGTCGGGCCGATGACCCGTACCGTTGCCGACTGCGCCCACATGATGAACGTGCTTGCGGGATACGACCCGGCCGACCCAGCGTCATCAGAACAGCCGGTCCCTGACTTTGCCTCCGGATTGTCTCAAGGCTTCAAGGGCCTGCGGGTTGGCGTGCCAAGAGAGTTTTTCTTTGAGGACGTGGACTCGGAGATTGAGGCCGCCGTCCGGGCTGGCATCGACCTTATGGAGCACGAGGGCGCTTCTGTGATCGAAGTGTCGATGCCATGGGTAGCGCTGGGCCGGACGATCAACATAGCGCTGCTTGGATCGGAGGCCGGGGCGTTGCACCGGGAGCTTGTCCAGGAGCGCGGACACGAGCTGTCCCCGGCGATTCGGGCACGGCTGGAGAGCGCTATCGTGATGCCGGCCAGCGGCTATATCGACGCTCAACGCGCCCGCCGAAAGTTCATCGCGCAGATGGACGAGACTATGAGTGATCTCGATGTGCTCATCACGCCATCGGTTCCGATACAGACGCCGACCATCGCAGAGTGCACGCCACCTCCGGGTTCGCCGGACGCCCCGGGGGGCGCAACGTTAACCCAGTTCACCGGCGTGTTCGACACAACGGGACAGCCGTCTCTAAGTCTGAATTGCGGCTTCACCCAAGACGGGATGCCGATAGGGATGATGATCAACGGCGGTGCCTTCGACGAGGTGTCCGTTCTCCGGGCCGGGGCGGCGTTTGAACGGGCCGCAGGCCTGATGGAGAGACGGCCACCGATCGACTAGTCGTAGGGTCGTGTCGCTGAAAGAGCGGCCTTCAAGAGCATCCCACGGTAATGGCCCGCGGGTCACACATATACCGGTTGTGCTGCAGGATCACGCCTTGCACCGCCCTGCACTCCCACTGCGAAATGTTCAAAATAACGGGCATCGGGTTTCGCTCCGCAAAAACGCGGCCGGTATTTATCGGCCCGTACACCCCTCATGTGTGATGGCTGACATGATCGAAATCACGCGTGGCGGGGTGCTATTGGTGAGATGCGTCGCCTCGGGCTCAAAATGACAGGTGACGCGTGTTTGCGAGTTCGAACATACGCGCCGACGGTTCGTGTCAGCTCTCGCCCGTAACGTACCCACCTCCCCCATCCCGTAAATTCACATTCCCTTCGCATCATCTTCACAATCCAGACAATTCCTTGTAATTGCCTGAAACATTGCTCCGTAACTTGCCTGTCATCGGGCCGGCACAACATATCGCCGGGCTACACCACAGGTCAGACGGCCCGGATCACTGATCCACGGGCCAAGCAGTTACAGGAGATGATCGACATGAAACAGACATTGAAGATTGCGGTTGCTGGCGTCGGGGTCGGAGTCGTATCGCTTGCAGGCGTCGGGCTGGCCAGTGCACATGGTCCCAACGACAACAACAACGAAGTACGCGCCGAGATCCAGAACCGGGTCGCAGAGATCCTCGAGATCGATGCTACAGATCTCGGCGACGCCCTCCATAAGGCTGGTAAAGAGCATAAAACCGCTGAGAGGGACGCCCGGCTGGAGCAGTCGGTTGACGACGGCAAAATCACACAGGAAGAGGCTGACGAAATTCGCGCCTGGCTGAACGCCCGGCCCGAGATTCTCTATGAAATGAAGGGCAAAGGCAGGCATCACGGAGCCGGGCAAGACTCAGATGGAGGCGGACTCGAAGTACGTCTTGCCGAACTGGTCGAGGATGGCACGATTACCAAGGCAGAAGCCGATACGGCACTGGCCTGGTGGGCCGATCGGCCCGAGGCAATGAGCGAAATTCGACCCAGCCGACCGAACCGCGGCGAACGGGAAGGCAAGAGAGGCCCGGGCCATGATCGAAGCCAAGAACGCAGGTTTGAGTTCCGGGTTGCCCCGGGTACAGATGGCGAGATCGGTCGATTTGGCGGCTCCCTGTTCCAGATCCCGCCGGGATTTGAAGCCCCGAGCATAACTCCGGCGGTAGACGAGACGTCGCTTTAAAACTAGAACCAGACGCCCTCCCGTCAAGAGAACCTCTTCCGTGATGCAGGAAGAGGTTCTTCGCGTTACCTGACTTGTGGCCGTCTCAAGGTAGTGCCCTCAATTCCTATACGGCTTATCCTGTAAAACATGGATACGACGAGCCGTAGCAACAAAGGCCGTGTCAGCTCGCGTGTGTCCGACCGGTCAGAGCGCGGCTATGCGATCGTCGCCATGGATAGCCCGGCCGATCCGG
>LWDU01039616.1_pt1 | contig 16804 bp, 14 predicted proteins | sample 727161 | NCBI WGS metagenome assembly LWDU01 (sample SAMN04566230, study PRJNA314399) | hydrothermal vent metagenome | isolation source: deep sea hydrothermal plume seawater | place: Mexico: Gulf of California, Guaymas Basin | collected 2004-07-11
GAAATTAGGTTTACCGCGTTCGATTTTCACAATCGCGCTCTCGACGTATGGCTCAGGGACAAAGGCATCCGAGCGAATCTTCTCAACCATATCGACCTTCGCCACCCGCCCGACGGTTATCCCCATCCGACAATAGCCATGCTCTCCCACCCCAGCGCACATGCGTTCGGCTAATCTTTTCTGCACCATCAACACCGCCCGGTCAAAACGCTGTTCCAGCAATCTAAAGATAATCGGCAAAGCCACATGATAGGGCAGGTTCGCCACCACCTTGTCAAAACGCGGCAACCCCACCCGCAACGCATCTCCCCACAACAGCGACAAATGCGAATGCTGTTTTTGCAAATCCCCCAGACACTTGCTAAACTGCCGATCCTGCTCCACCGCTATGACCTTAGCCGCCTTGCCCAACAACAACTCCGTCAGATTGCCAATACCCGGCCCAATCTCCAACACCGTATCATCCGGCCCAATCTCCGCATAGGCTACTTCCCGCCGCAGCACACCGCTGTCATTGAGAAAATTCTGCCCAAGCTTCTTATTCGGCTGAATGCCGTATTCCTCTATTTTTTTCATACTCACAATATAAAGGGCCGACCCAATTTACATTAGGCCAGCCCAATATTTATTTGCATTTACTTCACTAAAAGCACATTACTAAAGTTCCTACCCATCCACTCTCTACAGCACCACGCCGACCGCCGCAGACTGCTAATGCGCCAAAAATCGCTCAGCTTCAATCGCCGCCATGCACCCTGTCCCCGCCGCCGTCACCGCCTGCCGGTACACCGTATCCTGCACATCTCCACAGGCGAACACCCCTTCGATATTTGTCGCCGTCGAATCGGGCTTAGTGATCAAATACCCTTGCTCGTCCATATCCAACATGCCGTTGAAGATCTTAGAATTGGGCACGTGACCGATCGCCATAAAAACGCCATCGCAGGCCATTTCGCGAGTTTCTCCCGTCTGCGTATCCGTCAATACTACGCCGCGCACCGACAAGCCATCATCCGTGTCTAATATTTCCTCGATCGTGGCGTTGAGCAGGAAATCGACTTTGTCGTTTTCTTGCGCGCGTTTGAGCATAATTTTCGAGGCGCGAAACTCCTCGCGGCGGTGCACGATCGTCACCTTCGACGCGAACTTCGTCAGATAGGTGCCTTCCTCCATCGCCGAATCACCACCACCGACGACGATTAGCTCCTTGTCACGGAAGAAAAACCCATCGCAGGTCGCGCAGGCCGAAACCCCGTGTCCCATCAGCCGGGTCTCCGACTCCAAACCCAACAACCTCGCCGTGGCCCCGGTCGCGATAATCACCGAATCGCCGGTATATTCGGCATCATCGGTTTTGACTTTAAAGGGACGCTGTGAAAAATCGACCTCCGTCGCGATCTTGAACATGCACTCGGCGCCAAAACGCTGAGCCTGCTTGCGCATCTGGTCCATCAGTTCCGGCCCCATAATGCCCTCGGGGAAGCCCGGATAGTTTTCCACGTCGGTGGTAATCGTCAACTGCCCGCCCGGCTGCAAGCCCTCGAGGACCAGCGGTGGCAAATCGGCCCGCGCGGCATAGAGGGCCGCGGTGAGCCCGGCCGGGCCCGAACCGATGATAATAACTTTGTGATGTGCATTTTCGCTCATTAGATCCCTTGCTGTGTTGATTTTGTTATGGTATTAGATCAAAATGCCGGTGAACCTCACCTATCGTCTTCAGTATAAGATGCAACCCGCCCCTCAAAAATGGGGCTCAGAAGTTGCTTGCCCTCTAAGCCGGCGAATAAATTACCCACCGAGCGGTTCGACATCGCCTGACGCGTCTGTTCGGTGGCACTGCCTAGGTGCGGTATAATAATGACATTGTCGAGAGCAAAGAGCGGATGGTCTCTCGGCAGCGGCTCCGGCTCGGTCACATCGAGGGCCGCCGCATGCAATTTGCCCGCTTGCATCGCCTGTAATAGGGCCTCGTGGTCGATGACCCCACCGCGTGCCGCATTAACCAATACCGCAGATTCCTTCATCAGCGCCAACTCCCGCCGTCCGATCATCCCCCGCGTCTCGTCGGTCAGCGGCATATTCAACGCCACGAAATCCGACTGCGCGAGCAACTCGTCCAACGACACATAACGCACCCCGAGGTCTGTCTCGGCCTGAACATTGCGGTTGCGATTGTGGTAGAGCACCGTCATATCAAACCCCTGTGCCCGCCGGGCCACCTGATAACCGATATTGCCCAAACCGACAATGCCCAAGGTTTGGTGGTGCACCTCTTGCCCCAACATAAAACTCGGGTCGTACTCGACAAAATTCGGACCGCGGGCAAAGTGGTCGCCTTTAACGATATTGCGCGCCCCGGCCAAGAGCAGCGCAAAGGTGATATCGGCTGTGGCTCCGTCGAGAACATTGGGTGTATTGCCCACGGGTATGCCCCGCTGCTGGGCCGCCGCGAGGTCGACGTGGTCGACGCCGACGCCAAAATTGCTGATAACCTTGAGCTTGGGCATACTGTCCATCAGCTCAGGGCCGACCTTGATGTGGGCATAAACATAAATCCCGTCGATATCACTCAACTCAGCTCGCCAGGCGTCGTCGTCGCGATGCCAGCGCACGACCCGGCACTGCTTTTCGAGCATCGGCAGAATCGTTCGGTAGGGCTCGACCTCGGCCATTACCAATACGTTATAGGCCATCGTTCGCTCCAATATTCCAGGTAGAGGTGGGTAGAAATAGAGGAAGGAATATAAATAAGCGCCAAACTCCGGCAAGGGCACAAAAAATTCGGGGAAACCCCGGATAGACAAACTGGAGCGCTATGCTCAGTCAGGCTTGCAGGTCGACGATATTGCTCTATAACTGGGGCGTGCTCGCTTCTTGCACCCTGCGGCAGATTCGGGAGCTGGACGGCGCTCGGTCTGAATATCGCGCCGCACAGGCGTTTGGCTACAGCTTCCATACCGCGGACTAATTGTCGACGCGATCCAATACCTGTTCACGGCGATCCGGTCTGGGCGGCCTGAGCGCGAAATTGCTGTTGACCACGATGCACGGCGCTCAGAGTGGATGTCGATGCAGCGTCCATGAACCTGTACTTAGCCCATTTTTCCATATCAAGCATAAAACCCCGTTACAGAAAGACGCTTCTGTCTTGACGCAGAGTAACTTACAGCCGACACTAAGAGCCTTCAACCCCTGTCGAAACGAGGCCTAATGCTTATTGCACACCCCCAAGGACACTATCACTTTCTCCAGGGCATCGACCCTTATTCCTGCGGCATTATCGCCGATCCAGGCTACGAGATCATCCACGTTACCCTTGCCGAAGCACTGCCTTGGCGGGCCGGTTTCGAGCGCGTTGCCGCGCATTTAACGGCAGAGGGCCGTGACCGTTATGCCCTATGCGGCATGGAGTTGCGCTCACCTGCGCCCTTTACCATGCAAGGTTTTATCGACTTCAACAGCGAATACTGCACCGTCTTACAAGAGTGGGGTCTCTACGTCGGCAACCTCAATCCCGTCGCCCGCACCAATGTCGCGCCCTTTTACGATCCACCTGCCGAACCCGTATTGCACGCTTTCTCCTATATCATTCCCAACGAGCAAATCGACCGCCAAACCCTGATCGTAGCCGGTGCCGGTGAATTATTAGAAGGCACACTTGTCGAAAAAGGGATTATCCGCCCAGGCGATACCTCGCCCGAATCGATGCGCGAGAAAGCCACTTATGTCATGCAGGTGATGGAGGAACGACTGCTCGGCTTGGGCGGCCATTGGGGTTTAGTCGATGCCGTTGACGTCTATACCATCTACCCGCTCGAAGGCATACTAGAAGAGATTCTCCTGGCCCCGATCGGCCCAGCCCGCCGCCACGGTATCCATTGGTATTACACCCGTCCGCCCATAATTGACATCGACTTCGAAATGGACCTGCACGGCGTGGTTTCCGAGCGCATTCTCTAAGCGCCCCAGGCGAAGCACTTGAGCTGCCAGTCGCCCGCCGCGCATAACGCGGCAACATATCCGGGCGCCGGCTGCAGAGCGGACAGCTTCCACCGCGCTGGTTCTGCGGCCCCTTTATCCGAGTGCAGCAATCGAGCCTCGGCGTCCAGCGATACCGAAAAAGTGTCCAACCCCGCCGAAATGCCATCGCCCCGCGCCTTGAGATACGCCTCTTTACGTGTCCAAATATTGTAAAAAGCCGTATGCTGCTCGGTATCAGGTTGCTCTGCTAACGCCGCCTGTTCTTTTGTTGAAAAGAAGCGCGCCGCGATCCGCTCGTACGCGACCTGCGCCCGCGGATACTCCACATCGACGCCAACCTGCCGTTCCCGTGCGACCGCATACAAGGCCAATCCATGCGAATGGGACATATTGAAACACAGTTCCGCGCCGGCGATGGAAGGTTTGCCGTGCTCTCCGTAGGTAAACGTTATCGCGCCGGGCTCTAATTCGAGATATTGCCCCAAAAGCTGCCGTAGTACGCTGCGAGCGACGATAAAACGCGTGCGGTGTTTCTCATCAATGAAACGATCAGCCCGTTCGAACTCGTCAGGGCTGAGACAGGCGGCGATTTCATCGACATCCGCAGGCTCGGCTATCAACTCAGCGCACCATACGTGGACTTCTTGGACAGAAAGTGCGGGTTGTGTAGTCGGTTTTTCCCAAAAAATGGACATGCGGCAAGGATACGCCAAGCGCTCGCTGTCCGTCAACTGACAGCGACAGATAAATCCTCAATGCAAGTTCCATACACTCTTCATTATAGGATACACTTGACGCCGCAAAGTCCCATATTCACATTATCAGGCGAAATAACCACCAGCGGCCCTTTCTATTTCAAAGGAGCACCTTACACATGTCCGTATTCACCAGCAAAGATTATCCCGACTATACTGATGATGGCAAATACAAAGTCATTGGCACCCGCCCTATCCGCCATGACGGCGTCGACAAGGTCACCGGCGCTGCCATGTACGGGGGCGATGTGAGCTTGCCCGGCCTGCTCTTTGGCAAGGTCCTGCGCAGCCCGCACCCGCACGCCAAGATTCTGTCGATCGACACCTCCGAAGCCCTCAAGCTCGACGGCGTGCGCGCGGTAGCCACCGCCGACGACTTGGTCGAAGTTGTCGACAAGTTGTCCAATATCGGCGAGACCACCGTCAATGTGCGCGAGATCGCCAAAAACTCACTGGCCTCTGACAAGGTCCTCTATACCGGCCACGCCGTCGCCGCCGTCTGCGCGACCAACCCGCACATCGCCGAAGAGGCTCTCGACCTGATCAAGGTCGAGTACGAAGTCCTGCAGCCGGTTGTCGACGTGCGTAAAGCTATGGCCGACGACGCCCCGCTCTTGGACGAAAACCGCACTACCCGCGAATTGGGCGAAGACAGCGGCAAAAAGAGCAATATCGCCAGCCACAACCAACACGCGATGGGTGATCTCGACCAGGGTTTCGCCGCCGCCGATGTCGTCGTCGAGCGCGAATTCGACACCGCGACTGTCCACCAAGGCTATATCGAACCGCACAATTGCACCGTGTGGTGGAAAAAGGACGGCACCGTTACGGTTTGGGTCAGCACCCAAGGTCCATTTGAAATCCGCTCGCAAGTCGCCGAGGTGCTCGACTTGCCCGTCTCCAAGGTCAAGGTCATGCCCTGCGAGATCGGCGGTGGTTTCGGTGGCAAATTCCCGATCTATATGGAGCCGGCTGCGGCGATCATGTCGCACAAAACGGGCCAACCGGTCAAGATGCTGATGAGCCGCACCGAAGTCTTCCAAGCCACTGGCCCGGCCCCCGGCTCCTATATGAAAGTCAAGATGGGTGTCAAAAACGATGGCACGATCACCGCTGCGCACGCCTATATGGCCTACGAAGCCGGCGCCTATCCCGGTTCGGCCGTCGGCGCCGGGGCCGCCTGCATCCTCGCCCCTTACAACATCGCCAACGTCACCATCGATGCCTACGATGTTGTCGTCAACAAACCCAAGTCCTCGGCCTACCGCGCCCCCGGCGCGCCCAACGCCGCCTTCGCATCCGAAAGCGTCATAGACGAATTGGCCGAGAAAATCGGCATGGACCCGATGGAGTTACGGCTCAAAAATGCCTGCCACGAAGGCACCCGCCGCGCCGACGGCACAGTCTTCGGCAAGATCGGCTGCATCGAAACGTTTCAGGCCGCCAAAGACTCCGATCACTATAAGAGCAATCTCGCAGGCGCAAACCGCGGACGTGGCGTCGCCGGTGGTTTCTGGTTTAACGGCGGCGGTATGTCTTCCGCCGCCATCTCCGTCAACGACAACGGCACTATAAACCTCAACGAAGGCTCAGTCGATATCGGCGGTAGCCGCGCCTCGATGGCGATGATCGTCGCCGAAACCCTCGGGCTCACAGCCGATGATATCAACCCCTCGATCCCCGACACCAGTTCGATCGGTTATACCGGCGGCACCGGCGGCAGCCGGGTCACCTACGCCACCGGCCACGCCTGTTACAACGCGGCCGAAGACGTCAAGGCCGAGATGTGTATGCGCGCCGCCCGCCAGCTCGAAGTCGAAGAGGGCCAAGTCGAATACCAAGACGGCAGTTTCGTCTGTAGCTCCGATGCGTCGAAGACACTCACCTTCAAGGAAGTCGCCGCCAGCCAGGGCAGCACCGGCGGACCGATTACCGGTAAAGGTTCCGTCAACGCCGGCGGCGCCGGCAACGCCTTCGCCGTCAATGTCGTCGATGTCGAAGTCGACCCGGAGACCGGCAAGGTCGAGATCCTGCGCTTTACCGCCGTGCAGGACGTGGGCAAGGCCATTCACCCGTCTTATGTCGAAGGCCAGATTCAGGGCGGCGTCGTCCAGGGTATCGGTTGGGCACTCTCTGAGGGCTACTTCTACGGCGAGGACGGCAGCATGGCCAACCCGACCTTCCTCGATTACCGCATGCCGACCTGCTTCGACGTGCCGAGGATTGAAACAATTTTGGTCGAAGTAGCTAATCCAGCGAGTCCGCACGGCATTCGCGGTGTCGGCGAGGTGCCTCTAGTTCCGCCGATGGCCGCCATCGCCAACGCGATCCACAACGCCGTCGGATCGCGCATGGGCGAGTTGCCGATGAGCCCGGACAAGATCATCGCTGCGCTGCAGGACGCGCAGTTGTCCGAGGCCGCCGGCTAAGGCTGCAAAGCTTCCTACTACAAGCGCCCGGCTTCCCCAGAGAATCCGGGCGCTTGTTTTCTTTATAAGACTAACCAGATATGGCCAAACGCATCGCCCCCCGCGCCTTTATCGACGCGCTCTTGCCCGTCGTCGACCAGTGCGCCCGCGCCTCGCTAATCTTCTTCGGCCAAGTCGCCGACATCGGCAAGGCCCCAGACAAAAGCCTGATCAGCGATCAGGCGCAAGACGCCTCTACCGCTTTCACGGTACTCGACGGCGCGATCCAGGATATCCTACTCGCCGCCGTGCTGCAGCACTTCCCCGCGGTCCGCTGCATCGCCGAAGAACGCACCGTGCTCAAAAAACGTTTTGCCGGCAACACATCGCCCTATACCGTCATTCTCGACCCCATCGACGGCACCTTTCATTTTAAACGCGGCGACGCGCCCTATCATATTACTATCGGCCTGGCCTATAAAGGCGAAATGATCGCTTCAATCGTCGCACGACCTTCAGAAGGCAAGGTCTTCACCGCGATCAAAGACGAGGGCGCCTACGTGCAAATCGGCAAACGACGACCACGCCGTTTATCCCTGCCCAAAAAACCGCGCAACAACAGCGCTTTCATCTCCTCAAAAGCCAGGCCGCACCAAGCTCTCGCCCGCCCGAAATTCGATCCGCACGAGCGTCCAATTGGCGCAGCCTTGGTCCTGACACGACTTGCCGAAGGCGAGCACTGCGCTTATCTGACCCGCCAGGTCGAAATCTACGACGCCGGTCCGCCCTCGCTGATTGCCGAAGAAGCCGGCGCGGTTTGTTATACTGAGATCAACCGAAAACCCGTCTATAGCCAACGTCGCAAATTCGCCTATTTCGTCGCCGCGGCCAACGATGATATCGCCGCGCAACTCTTCACTATCATTCGCCAAGTAAAACGGAACAAAAAAGCATGATCCACGAAATCAAAGACGTCCTGCCCGTCGTGCATATGCCCTACACCGATGACCAGCTAATCGACTCTACTACGTTAGTCAAACAAGTCGACTACCTCTTCGAGACAGGGGCTCATGGCTTCTGCCTAGCCCTAGTCTCCGACCTATTGCGCCTCACTGCAACGGAACGCCTCTTGCTGCCCGCGGAGCTGGTTAAATACGCCGATAACCGCGGCCCGGTAATCATTAGCGTCGGCGCCGAAAGTACCGCCCAGGCCCGCGCCTACAGTCGCGCCGCCGAAGACGGCGGTGCCGCCGCCGTAATGGCCATTCCGCCGATTTCCCGTTCGCTCGGCGAAAGCGAATTGCGCGCCTACTTCGAGGCCCTCTTAGAAGAGATCAAAATTCCCGTCATTATCCAGGATGCCAGCTCCTATGTCGGCAACCCGATGAGCATCGAATTCCAGGCCTCGCTCTTCGCAGACCACGGCGACCGCATCCTCTTCAAACCCGAAGCTTCGCCATTAGGCCCCTGCATCTCGGCGATTCGCGACCGCACCAACGGCAAAGCCTCGATCTACGAAGGTAGCGGCGGCGTACTGCTGATCGACTCCTTCCGCCGCGGCATCAAGGGCACCATTCCCGGCGTCGAGCTGCTCGACGGCACCACGGCGCTGTGGCAGGCCTTAGTCGACGGCGACGAAGAGCGCGCCTACCGCATCTATTTCCCCATCTGCGCGCTGTGCACTTTACAACTCCAGGGCGGCTTAGATGGTTTTATCGTCGTCGAGCGCTACCTGATGCACAAACGCGGCCTCTTCCCGAACCAAGTCCACCGCGGTCCGCTGAGTTATTTTCTCGACCCGGAAACCTGCGCCGAGATTGACCGACTCTACGACTTATTGCAGGAGGCGTTACAGTAGACCCCATTCATTTTGCAATGCAATCGCCAATTCGCGAACTTAATCCCCATGACCGACTCAAAACGTATGCAGGCGGTGCAAAGCCCGGTGATTCCGCACGTCGCCGCGCTGATCCGCGATAACCCCGGCACCATTTCCCTAGGCCAGGGCGTTGTGCACTATCCGCCGCCGCCCCAAGCGATAGAGGAGGCCACCCGCTTCGGCAACACCGTAGCCGAGCACCATTACCAGGCCGCCCGCGGCTTGCCCGAACTGCAAGAAGCCCTGCGACAAAAACTCGCCAGCGAAAACCAAATTGAGGTTGACGACGAGCAATTTATAATGGTCACCGCCGGCTCTAACATGGGCTTCTACCACGCCCTGCTGGCCGTCGCCGACCCCGGCGATGAAGTCATTATCATGTCGCCTTTCTACTTCAACCACGAAATGGCGATCGGCATGGCCAACTGCCGGGCGGTGCTCGTCGACACTGACGCTGACTACCAACTCGACCTAGACGCCATCGCCGCAGCCATCACCCCGCGCACCCGCGCCATCGTCACCATCTCGCCCAACAACCCCTCGGGCGCCGTCTACCGCCCCAACGACCTCGCCGCCATCAACCGGCTTTGCGGCGAACGGCAGCTCTACCACTTTGTCGACGAGGCCTACGAATATTTCACCTACGGCGAGGCGCGGCACTTCTCGCCCGGATCCTTGCCCGAAAGCCGCGCGCACACGATCTCGTTGTTTTCCTTCTCCAAAGCCTACAGCCTTGCCAGTTGGCGCGTCGGCTACCTCGTCGCCCCACGCCATTTGTTGTCTTCGCTAGAAAAAGCCCAAGACACCGTTATCATTTGCCCGCCGGTCATTTCACAGCGCGCGGCGCTAGGCGCCCTCACCGCCGGGCCCGCCTACTGCCGCGGCTTCCTCGACGATATCGACGAGATCCGCCAACTCTGTCTCGAACGCCTCACCCAACTCGGGGACCTGGCCCAGGTCCCCGCCGCCGAGGGAGCTTTCTATCTACTGGTGCGTCTACAAACCGACCTCGACGCAATGCGCGTCGTTACCCGCCTGGTGCGGGAGCACAAAGTGGCCGTTATCCCCGGCAACGCTTTCGGCCTCAACGACGCCTGTTATCTCCGCATCGCCTATGGCGCCTTGCGCCAAGAGGACGTAGTGGTGGGTATGGACCGGCTCGTCGGAGGGCTTGCGCAAATCCTTGCCGCTTGACATTACAAGCTAGTATGGTGTATGTTGTTAAACACAAAGAGTGACCTGAATCTGCGAAAGAATACCCAAGAGGAAGTTTTCCACTCCTTTAGGACGTGGCACTTCGACAAACATTGTATCCGGTATTCTGGTGGGTTGGTCGCTCTTCTTTTTATGTACGGTCCGCAATGTTACTCTACTTAGTTGTTCTCCTGCTGCCCGGTGTCCTGCACGCCAAACCCCTTACCATCGAACCGAGCGAACTCGATCTAGGGGCTGTCAAAATCGACGTGAAAGCACAAGGGGAAATCCGCCTTTCTAACCAGGATGACGACGAGTTGAAAATCGTCGTCACGATCGATGGAGACGGATTTACTGCGACCCCCGACACGCTTCGTCTAGCCAGCAAAGCCGCATCCGCCGTCGCAGTTCATTTTACCACGGCTACCGTCGGCCCGGCAACCGGAATGCTCACTCTCCGGGTTAAATCCTTTTTCAAAGACGAGACCTTTACTGTCCCCTTGCGGGCGTCCGCCGCGCGACCGGCATTCTCGTTGCTACCCGCAACCGGACTCGATTTCGGCGCAGTGCAAATCGGCGCTTCGGCGGCCGGTGCCTTCGCGATAAAAAATATCGGCGCCATACCCGCAACATCCGGCCAGGTCGTCCTAGCTAACCCGCAAGCGCCCTTCGCCATCCAACAAACAATTGACTCTTTGCCCGAACCTGGTGGCGAAAAGCGCCTACAGATAACCTTCGCCCCCGAACGCGGCGGCCCCTTCGCGACCGAACTCATCGTCACCTCGCCCGATTTCGACGCGCTCAGCATACCATTGCAAGGCCAAGGTTTAGCCCCGCAAGCCGCCATCTCCCCTCTACCCGAGGTCGGCATCAACTTCGAAACCGTCGAACTGGGCCAGCGCCCCGTCCGCCGGGTCACCCTCCTCAACCAGGGCCAGGCCGCCTTGCATATCGAGAGCGCGCAAATTGACGGCGCAGCCTTCGCCCTTTCCGGCTCGCTCTTTCCGGCGACCATCGCCCCCACCGAACGACTCGAATTGAGCGTAGTCTTCGGTCCGCAAAACGAAGGCGACAAAATCAGCGCCTTGCACCTGCGCACCAACGACCCGCAAGCCCCCGATATCGAAATCCCACTGCAAGGCCGCGCCCAGATCAGCCCACCACACATCGAAATCCTCAACGGCACCGGCATCGATTTTAGCAGTGTGCCCATTGGCAAGACCGCGCGCGACCATCTGTTGTTGTGGAATAGGGGCGGCAGCCCTTTCGCCGTGCAAATGGGCTTAGCCGCCGACGAGGGCATCGAGTTCAGCCTCGAACAAAGTTCTGTCCTACTACAGCCAGGCACCAGCGCGAAAATCGCGCTCGGCTTCTCGCCCAAGGAAATCGGTGCCCGCCAGGCTGCCCTCAGCGTCGTGACCGAAGCCGGCACACAGACCTTAAGGTTGCAGGGTGTCGGTCAATTCCTCAAACTCAGCCCCGCGACCGTGGACTTTGGCCAGGTCGCCGTCGGCGAAAACAGCAGCAAGGTCATCGAAATTGCCAACATCGGCAACGCCGACCTCAATATCCACCAGATCCGCTCGACCAGCGATGATTTCACCCTCTATACGCAAATAGACCCGAAGAACAAATTCCTGCTGCCGGCCAATAGCCTGCGCATCTTGCCTTTGCATATTGCCTTCAGCCCCTCTGGGCGCGGCACGATCTCGGGCAATTTGCATTTGGACGGTTTCTGGGAAGAGGGCATGGAAACGCTCGACATCCTGCTCAACGGCAATGGCGTCGCCGCCGAAATTGAGTTGCACCCCAAGGGCGTCGTCGATTTCGGCTACGTAGTGTTGGGCGAGCGCTCGGAGCAGACCATCGTCGCCACCAACGCCGGCGACACCGTATTGCAGGTCGAATCGCATCCGCAAAACAAAGAGGCCAGCATCGAGCCGGCGCAATTCGCACTCGCCCCGGGAGAGTCGACCCGCCTCAAAGTCTTCTTTGACCCCGAAGTCCTCGGCGAGCGCCTAGGGCGCGTATTATTGGTTAGCAACGACGTCAAAGACCGCGCCCGGCCGCTCAAATACAAGGGCCACGGGGCACTGGAGAATATCGATCTCGCACGCATCACTCAGGTGATGGTCTCGCGCGGTGAAACATTGTCCAATCTCGGTGTCGGTTGGAACAATGCCCCCATCGTGCAAAAGGACGGTGCCAAGATCGATGTCGCCTTCCAAATCCCCGATTCATTGCGGCGAGCGTTGGTCGGTCGTGAAATAATTGTCGAATGGACTAAGCTCGACCAGAATTACGACCCCAAGGGCGCGACCCAACAGAAGAAAGTCAAGATCTACGAGTCGAGCGGCGGGCGAGTGTTGGCCGAGGACCTTAATTTGCGCCTCTTAGAAAAAGACAACCGCCGGGTGCGACTCAAAATAACCACCCAGGGCTATCCCGGCGCGCCGCCGCAGAGCATCTCGCAAGTTTTCGAGGCCGGCGGCTGGAAATGGGAATTCGAGGCCAAACCCCTGATCTCCTTTCTCACTATCCGCCCCGGCCGCGACTACACAGATACAGACGGCACTACGGTCAAGGGCAAAACCGAACGCCTTATCGGTCTGCCGGGCCTGGCCTTCGCCGGCTGGCACAATGTCGACAACCCCTCCATCTCCGGCGTGCACTTCACCGCCATCGGCAATGTGCTCGAAGCCCTATCGACTGAAAACTCGCTCGCCATCTCGATGGGATTGGCCATTTCGTTCTACAAAGACCAATTTCTTTTCGGCTTCGGCTGGGATGTCTACGACAACCGACCAGCCGCAAAAAACAAGGGTTCGCAGGACTATATCATGACTTTTAAATATTCGGGTTTATTTAAGTAGCCGGACCTTCGTAAACCATCGCCGCCGAACACAAATCTTGCGCCCCCATACCCGTCAAATAAACCACACTCGGCGTAGAATCACCCAAACGCCCGCAAGCCGCGTCGCCAATATCCAGTATTTTACCCTCTCTCCCCTGCAGTAAACCGATCGTATCCATCGCCCCCACCTCACTCGCCGCGCGAAACTCCCCCGACTTCTGTGCCTGTCCTAGTACATCGACCACCACTCCGCGTTGCTGCAATACCTCCAGGGCGAGTTGTCTCGTGCGCCCGTCCCCGGCAATCACCGCCACATAACCGACGCCCGCCAACAACAACTCGGTCAAAATCGGCTCCGGCGTTGGCACCGCCGTCAGTACCGCCTCCGCACCGTCGACGCACGCCGCGATCGACTCTGTCATCCGCAGCTCCGCCTTTAACTTCGACCCAACCTCCGCGGCAAATGCGGCCCGATTCTCCGCCTTGCGACTAGTGCAGCGAATCTCGTCTAGTTCGAAAAGCTCATCACAAGCCAACGCCAAATTCCGTGAGATCCGCCCCGTCCCCAACACCGCCACGCGCTTTATCCCCTCTCCCGCCAAATACTTAATCTCGGTGATAAAACCCGCTTCAACCCGCAACACCTTCCCCCGCTGTAAATCTTCGAATTCGATATAGGCCTCCCGCTTGGCTAGCCGTCCCTGCTTCACGTCCGAAAACTCTTCGATAATCTTCCGTGCCTGATACTTTCCTGGCCACTGTGCCGGCATATCCAAACCGAAATAATCCAGTTCCCCGCGCTCTTCGACCACTTCCTCCCGCGGCGGATTGACGATTATACCCTGCCCATACAGTTCGAACGCCTGATGACAGGCTGCAAGGAAATCCCTCATCGAAAACCGTCCTGCAAAAGCATCCTCTCGCAACCACTCCATTTTTCACTCCTCAATTTGGATATACTCCCGTTCACCTCCTCAACTACCGGAGGAGTGACGGAGGGCTTGTTCTACGCCACCCCGTCCACCCCAACTTCGCATTTGACTTAATTAACCAATTTCCATTGATTTATACCATCTATTACATATGAACAAGGGCGTTTTCCGATCGTCTGCCTACTCGGCGAAGCGGGGAGTAATTCCTAGGTGCAGGAGCGAATATTATGGGTCCTGGCCACAGCGGCAATAAGTATTCTTTTAGGCTCAGCCCTCTGGCCTCATTTTGCGGCACCGGCCCCAACACCACATGCGGTCTCAGCAAAGTCACCAACCGCTCCGCTTCCCGAACCCATTAGAGTCGAAATTCTCAACGGCTGCGGCGTAACGCAAGTGGCCGCCCGGCTGCGTAATAAGGCACGTGCATTGGGTCTAGATGTAATCCATGAGGGCAATGCCAGGAGCTTCGATCACTTGCATAGCCTGGTCATCGACCTTAGCGGAGACCTTGACCAGGCGCGTCAGGTGGCCGACGTATTGGGCATACCCCACCTGATCCAGCAGAAGCAGGAAGACCAGTTCCACCTAGCTGACGTCTCGATCGTCATCGGGCGCGACTACCGCCGTATAGGCCTGCTCGACGATAAACCTGCTCGACGATAAACAGTAAAGTGAGAAAGTAGCTTTATGTCACTACATGAAGACGAAAAGATCAAACGTACCGTAGAAATCCTGCAGGATAAAAAAGGGCTTGATATCACCCTGCTCGACCTGCGCAAACTCACCGACACCAGCGATTATTTTTTACTCAGCACCGGCACCTCCGAACAACACGTGCGCAGCCTTGCAGGCGAAGTGCGAGACAAGCTAGCTGAGATCGGCGAAAAACCCTGGCATGTCGAGGGTGCCGATTCCGGCCGATGGATACTGCTCGACTACGTGCATTTCGTCGTGCATATCTTCCGCCAAGAAGCCCGCGACTTCTATGCCCTTGAGCGCCTTTGGGGCGATGCCGAGCGCACCGAATTCGAAGATCGGTGGGAATCCGAAACGGAAACGGAAACGGAAGAAGAAACCAGCTTCGAATTTTCGCAATTCTAATGCCGGTACAAACACTCAAATGGCAGGACAACGCGCTGGTCCTGCTCGACCAAACTCGCTTGCCCGAAGAAGTGCTCTACGAGACTTGCTCCGATGTCGAGACCGTCGCGCAAGCCATTGAAATACTAATGGTACGCGGCGCTCCGGCCATCGGTTTGGCCGCCGCCTACGGGGTCGTCATCGGCGCGCAAGAGGCCATCGACTGCGCCCCGGCAGAATTCCGCCGTCGGGTCGAAGCCTCTATCGACCGGCTCGCCCGCACCCGTCCCACCGCGGTCAACCTGTTCTGGGCCCTCGACCAGATGCGCGCGCTCCTGTCCACCCACCCGGATTCCGGCAACCAGACCATCCGCGACGCGTTCCTTGCGACGGCCGACCGCCTATTCGAAGAAGACCGCCGTATCTGTCGCCAAATGGGCCGCAACGGCGCCGAATTACTGCGCGACGGCAGCCAAGTTATCACTCACTGCAACGCCGGAGGTCTAGCCACTGCCGATTACGGCACCGCCCTCGGGGTCATTTACGCGGCCCAGGAGGCAGGGAAAAATGTCGCCGTCTTCGCCGATGAAACCCGACCGCTTTTGCAAGGCTCGAGGCTAACCGCATGGGAATTAATGCAAAACGGTGTCGACGTCAAAGTCATCTGCGACAATATGGCCGCCTCGGTCCTGCGTAGTGAAACCATCGACTGCTGTATCGTTGGCGCCGACCGCATCGCCCGCAACGGCGACGTAGCCAATAAGATCGGCACCTACGGGCTGGCCATCCTAGCCCGTGAACACGGCGTGCCCTTCTACGTAGCCGCCCCGGTCTCCACCCTCGATATCTCCCTCGCTTCAGGCGAGGAAATCCCCATCGAAGAACGGGACCCCGCGGAAATTCGCGCCGGCATGGGCAAAGTCACCGCCCCAGACGACGTTCCGGTCTACAACCCGGCCTTCGACATAACCCCCAACGAGCTAGTCACAGCGATCATTTCGGAAAAAGGCGTTGTTCACGCCCCATTCGAACCCACTCTATGCACTTGGGTCGAAACGTGAAACGTTCTCCGCTCCTGTTCCTGCTTTTGCTCGGCGCCGTCAGTTGCGCTGGTCCGTCAAACACGCCGAACTTGCTCGCGGGGCCAGTCGACGCGGCGCAGAATGTCCGCGAGACTTTTGACGTCCGTTCTCTCAGCGAAGACCTCCTGCTAATCCAGCCGGTCTTCCAACGCGCAAGTCTCCACCAACCCATCGTCGAATTCACCAACGAACCCATCGTCGAATTCACCAACGAACCCACAAGCGAATTCACCAACGAACCCACAAGCGGACTTGCCCATCGAATACGGACCGGTTAACGTTTTCCGACTGCAGTTGGTAACTTTGAGCAATGGGGCCATGGCCCGCATGCGCCAAGTCGAATTGGAACAGACGCTCGGCACGACGGTCCATTTAATCACTCGGGGCGAATATTTCTTGCTGCAAGCCGGACAATACGAATCCCGCCAAGAAGCACAAAAGCTCAAAACGCGCGTTGCCGCCCTCGGCCCGGACTACGCCGACGCCTATGTCATCAGCGCCACGGTCGAAACACCGCTGAGCAATCCGACCGCGACCGCAGTTGAAACATCGCGCCCCGCAGAAGCGGAAAAAACCACTGAAATGGTGCGCAACTTCGGCTGGCGGGTATTGATTGACCAGTTCCTCTCCCACGACGAA
>LWDU01039594.1_pt1 | contig 16802 bp, 18 predicted proteins | sample 727161 | NCBI WGS metagenome assembly LWDU01 (sample SAMN04566230, study PRJNA314399) | hydrothermal vent metagenome | isolation source: deep sea hydrothermal plume seawater | place: Mexico: Gulf of California, Guaymas Basin | collected 2004-07-11
CACCTCACATGGAGCAAATACCGGAGGTCATACCAGGGTTTACCGCCGTATCACAGCCGTCCAGCGGCAGCGCGATCCAAGCGCCACACATCCCCTGGAAGCCACACGGACTCAACGCGGTGAGTGAAATCGCGCTTGCTCCGCTCTATCTGCTCAGCCGAGATGGTTAGCGCATTTCCCGCTGCGAGGAATAGAGCGTCCTCGTGCACATGAATAGCGCACGCGTGGCGCGGGCTCCAGGGAGTGCACTGCAACTCCTGCCAATATTCGCCGTCCGTAGAATACCACACGTCATTGCGATTGCCATCGATCCCAACCTCGACCGCGTGGTCCGCCACCCCCCGGTGCCCGCCCAACACCCAGAGCTTACCGTCCCACGCCGCGGTATCGTGATACGAGCGCGCAGGCCAGGGAGCCATTCCGTCCGTTAGATGACAGGTCCATTCGCGACCGTCTGCCGACGACCACACATCGTTGTGGAAGAGGCGAGTCTTCAGTCTTGGCTGCTGCTCGAGGTCGTATCGCAGCGTACTCAGCGTGGTCCCGCCCGCCCCAACATATCCGCCGCCCAGGATCCACATTCGACCGTGGAGAACACTCACGCCACCATTCGCGCCGGTGATCATTCCCCTCGGTGCCCAGGGCGCGTCGTCCGTCACCAGTTCCCAGCTCAGACCGTCCGATGTCCGCCAGACGTCGCGCAGCGGTGGAGGCGCCGGCGGAAAGGGTTTTCCGGCCTGCAAATCCGCCACGAAATTGGTCTGGCCAGCTGCGCCGGCCTGACCGCCCATGACCCAGATTGAACCGTCGAAGACCGTGATCATCTGGTTGCCGCGCTCTTGCCAGGGTACGGTCGCTGCAACGAGTTCCCAATGCACACCGTCCCTAGACTTCCACACGTCGTCGGGCGTTCCGTTCTCAGCCCCGATGACCCAGATTTGGCCGTCGTGTACGACGGCCCCGTGCATGTGCCTGCCGCTCCACGGCGCAGTGGCCGCCAGGGACCAGCTACCGCCATCATCCGAGCACCACACCTCCGAGCACACTTCCGACTCGAACGAGCCAGCGCTGGCGCCAGCGAGATCGGCCCGCTCACCCGCGTACTGGTTCCAGCCCCCCAGCAGGAAGAGCTTGCCCTGGAATGAGACGAGTTGCGCCCCATCGCGTGGCAACCACCCCACCTTCGAGCTTACACAACTCCAGTCGTATGCATTGCTCATAGATCGTCCTTGGTTCAGGGCTTGTTCGCGCACGGCGTCTATATCAGTTTCTAAGCGTGGACCATCGGCACCAAAGTAGAGATCACTCAGGTCCTAGGTAGGCAGGATTTCGGTCTTGCGGATCATAGGGGCGTAGGCTCTTCGCATCGTTGGTGGATCTTGGCGTGCTGAGTATAATATGACCCACTGAAGCGGGCAACCGGATCCGAAAAAGGTTTAGACCGCTAATTTTCGCTTGTTATTGTGCCACCCGGCGCGCTCTATTGGCGCTTGTCGGCCCAAAGCCGCGAACCGAAGGGCAAGGCCATGCTCAAAAACTACCTCGTCAGCGCCTGGCGCAACCTGTTCCCGCAGGCGGCCTATTCGCTGGTCAATATCGGCGCCTGGCCGTCGGCCTAGCGTCGCCCTACTGGTGGCGCTCTACGTCCGCTATGAACTGAGCTACGACCGCTTCCACTGGCAGCCGAGCGCATATACCGCGTCACCACAGCGCCCCACGCCCTACCAAGGCTTCTGCCTGCACGGGTTCAACGCGCTGTATTTGGGCAGCATCGACCGCTGGGTACGCGTCGATGCCAGCGGCAACACCAATGGCATTGACGCACAATTCGGCATCGAGCGAGAACAGCTCGCCTTTCCCGTGCGCGAAGAATTGGGCGAATGGACCTACGGGGAAATGTTCGCCGAGCCCGCCGAAGCAGTGCTGGCCGTCCTGCAGAGTTACGACGATTTCGACACCATGTAGCAACAGTTGCCAGACCCTTTACCGCACGACAGATTAGCGGCTGCGCGCTGATCTGAAATAATAAACGTCACGTCCGATTGTTGGACGCGACGTTTATTATTTCCCCCGGCAATTTGCACCGGTGATGTGGCCTGTTGACCTTGTTAGCCTCGTTATGCAAACCCGCAAAATCATCTGTAAAGACCACTTCGCCCCACAACGCTATTTCATCGACTGCATCGGGCCCCAGCAAAATTTTATAGGACAACAGCGGGAAAAGGATCGATTCTTTACGGACGACAGCCACTGCTCTGCCGCTGGAACCGATCTCGTCGCACATATCCTGCAAGAGCATATCGGACCGCGCTAGATTGATCCCAAAGCAGTATTTGTATTTCGCCGCTGATCGTGTATACTCACTGACAGTAACGCGCGCCGACGACCACCGCTTATCGAGGGATACCCCATGCCGCTGATTTTGACGGCGCTGATCGCCCTGCTGCCGAGCCTAGCCTCTAGCCAGGAAACCCCCGGCTTCGCCCCCTGTGACGAACCGCTCGCCGACAAGGACATTATCGGCATCTGGCTGCACGACGAGGTGCAAACCCACGGTCAATACGCCGGTCTGCGCGTCTGGACCCAGCTCGAACTCCGCAGCGATAGCGAGGCGATAGAGAACTATTTCAGTGCAGATCCCAATGAAAGCGATCTGCCGGCCTTCGCCCGTCTCTTCTTGACCTGGTCCAGCGGCTCCTATGTCGACCCCGAGCCGGCCAAGGGTAGCTACGAAGTCATTCGCTTAGAGCCCTATCTCTCGGCCAATTACAATCCCGAAACCAATAGCTACACCGGCTTGCGCGGCGCATTCCTGCCGATCTTCCGCCGCTTCGTGCTCTCGCCGGCCAAAGACGAAATGACGCTCACCACTTCGGTCTTTCTTGGGCTGTCCACCGAGACCCAAGCCCTGACCTTCCCGCCCGATTTCGAAATCCGCAATTTCCAACGCCAAGAATCCCCGGTGACCGTCGTCGAAGAAGCGAGTTGGGGTCGGCTCAAGACGCGCTCGCCCTAAGCCACCAACCCCGGCGGAAAACCGCGCGGCCCTGGCTCGAAGGGCACTACATCCCCCGTCAGCGTCTGCCAGTCCAACAAACGCCGCGCCAACTCCCGCTGCACTTGTGCGTAATCTTCCCGGTCAAACACATTCTGCAACTCGTGCGGATCCTCTGCCAAGTCGTACAATTCGCTCTGGCCATTGGGTCGCCACACCAGCTTGTGCTCGTTCGTGCGGAGCATCACCGCGCGGCAGACGCTTTCGGGGTGCTGCTGCTGCTGCATGCCCTTCGGGTAATAAATGCCCTCAGGGTTGCCGGCCACGCCGTCCGAGGGTTTGCCCTCAAAACAGTGCCGCTCGTGCAGATCGTAGCCTCCTTCGGCAAACACCGCACGATCCGGATCGCCGCCAGCCCCTTGCAATTGCGGCATCAACGACCGCGCGTAGTGCGTATGCTGCGCCTCGACACCCGCCAGCTCCAGCGTCGTCGGCACAATGTCGAAAAGCTCGACCGGCTCTTCGACGACATGCCCCTTTGCGCCGCCGGGCGTCCGCACAATAAGCGGCACCCGCGTGAGCGTATCGTCCAACCCACTCGGCCACTTCTCCACCAAACCATAATCACCCGCCCAATCGCCATGGTCCGAAAAGGCGACGACCGCCGTTTCCTCTGCAAGCCCCGTTTCCTGCAACGCGTCGAGTAGTTGTCCCAAGAGATGATCCACATACGAGGTCATACCCAAATAGACCGCCATTACTTTGCGCAACACGGACTCATCAACATTATGCAAATCGCGATACTGACGGATCAGCCGATGGTAATCCGGTTTGCCCTCTTCGACGACCGGCCTGAGCGGCGGCAAATCGTCGGGGTCGTACATACTATACCAGGGCTCGGGCGCATGATAGATCGGATGCGGGAAACTCGTCGCCAGAAACATAAAAAACGGCGCGTCATTTGCCTTTCTGCCCTTTAAGTATTCGATCGCCCGTTCGTAATACAACGCATCGCGGGGCGGCCCGTCCAGCGCGGTATTGAGGAAGCTATAATAGCCGGACTCACCCTTTTTAAAGACATTCTCCGACGTGCCCGCCGTGGCTCCCCCCGTCCCGTAAATCTTCGTCACTGAAGAGGCAAAGGCCTCTGGCGCCAGACAGTCGTTCTTGCCCAGCCAATGCACGTCATACCCCGTCTCTTTGAGATAGCGCATGGTATTCGGCTCGTGCGCCTGCAGCGGATTCCACAAAGTCCGGTGCCCGGCCGTATGCGGATACCAACCCGTCATAAAACTACACCGCGAAGGCGTACACACCGTGTGCTGCACATGGCACTGGTCAAAACGCGTGCCCTCGGCGGCCAGCCGGTCGAAATTGGGGGTCCGCGCCAACGAATGACCATAACAAGCCAATACATCGGCGCGCATTTCATCAGGATTGACATAAATAATATTCACGAAAACCTCCCGGTATCGATTATTTTACCAAACCTATCTTGATTACGATCTCTTCACCAACCCATCTCGGTAACTATTCTCTCACCAAGCTCAAAGATTGATAGACTATCGAAACCATTAAAGTCCCCGAGGTCTGTTTTCGGGGTGCGACGTAGGGCATTTTTAGTAATGATGAAGGGGTAAAAGGGCCTGGCGGAGCAAGGAGGGGAGACTGTGCGCGACGTTGCTGCTATTGGCCTAAGGCGCAAGCGCCACCGCGCCCCCTTCGTTAACGAAAGCGATCTGGCGCGACCCGCTATTAAGTGCGCCCTTAGACCAAGTGGCCGTTATCCGGCTCGAAGCCACGGGACAGGTGACCGATCCCGACAGCGGCGGGAATTTATCGAAGGCCGATTTTCGCGACGGGATACTGCAAGGCGCGATATGGACCAACGGCACGAACTACGCAGAAGGCTCAAGCGACGCGTGCAAAAAATAACGGACCTGCGCGGTCTTTCGCATACCAGCGACGGCTGGCGTTTTCTATAATGGCGATTAGTCGTAATTGCTCGGCGTGTGGTCGCCCATCATCCGCAACTGACGCGGCGTCGCCTGCTGCAAGATCACTTCGTCGAACTGGAGCTTGTTTAGATAGGGCGGCAACTTCTGGGTGATCATCCGCTGGGCGCAGTGGACCTGGAGCAAGTAGCGGGTGCGGCCGCTGTTGTTGGGCGTGCCGCGATGCCATACCTCGCTGCGAAACACCACGGCGTCGCCGGCCTTGCACATAATGCTCTGTTCCTCAACCCCCTTGAAGCTCGTCTCGCCTTCTTGCGGCCGCCGCCCGGCACGATGGCTGCCGGGGACGAAATTCGTCGGCCCCAATTCTTCGGTTATATCGTCTAGATAGTAGTGGGTCGTCGTGATATAAATCGGGATCTTGACTTCCGGGTTCTCCATCACTTCCGCCGGCAGCGTCAACGGCTGCCAGTCGGCATGCAGCGTTTGCGCCGGCCGACCGGTCCCCGTCATCCAGGCGGTCATGCCGATACAGTGGCCGTCGGGCCCGTGCACCGCTTCGACCAGTTCGATGATTTTCGGCCGGTCGAGATAGGGCAGGAAAACCAGATCGCGGTTAAAGGCATTGTTGATGCTCTTGTTGAGGAAACCGTGCTCTTCCGGGTCGGTGTGGCGGTCGAAACTCGCCTCAATCGCCGTCAGTCTATCCATCGCCGCGCGCAACTCGGCGATCTCTTGTTGGTCGAGCACGCCGGGAAAGTAGGCGTAGCCATCGTCTTCCATTGCCTGGACGTATCCCGCCAGATCGGACCGCGCTTTGAGCGGTAAAGCCGTTGTCATAAATTATACCCCTACTTCTTAAGGACCCGCGGCGACCCACGGCGTCTTCTCTACACGGTAATATGCCGTTTTAGGAGTTGGTCTCCAGCGTAGCGGAAATTGCCGCTGCATCGAACTCCCGCAGCGCAGCGGCGACCTGCTGCTCTTGCGGACCTAGGTTGGTCAATTTGTTAAGGAGGGCCATATGCGCGGTCATCTTTTGCCACTGGGCCGTTTCTGTGAGTACATCGCGCATATCCTCGGGCAGTTCAACTGTATCCATGTCCACGGCTGCAGATTCCGAACCAATCTCGACATAGGTGTATTTTACCCCCAGCAGTGTCCCCAAGCAAGCGTAGAGCCGCTCGGCTAATACAAGGTTCCTCCAAAAAAGCGTCAAAGCCTAAAGTATAGGTAGTGCTTTTTTCTTAATCTAAGACCGAAGCCGATACCGCAACAATTTTCATTACCGCTTTGCCCCACTCGTCCCAAAGTTTTTGCGCGGCGGCCATACCGTCCATGCCCGGCGGCGCCGCCGCTGGCCAAACTCGCCCCGGCTCAGCGAAAGACTGCACCAGGGTTTTAGTCGCATCCAATGCAAACAGCGCCTCTTATCCATGGAGACGAGCGATGAACGTCCTGTTGGCAGAAAACGCCGAGGGCATGCGCAACCTAGTGATCACGATGCTATACATTGGTCGTATTATGGGCTGGATGGGGGGAAAACGCGTACGCTCTCGGAGATCGGCCGAGCTTGGGGGGTGTCGCGCGAATGAGCAAGCCAGATCAGGGACTCGACGCTGGAAAAAAATTAAACAAGGACATCCGCATGAAGAGTCAGGCTATCTGTATTGATCGTGCTGATCACTCAATGGTCCAAGCGACCGATGTCAAAGAACCGGACCAACATCAGATTTTGATACAATCATTGCCATCAGTCTTGCCTGCTTTCGAAAACCATCCGCCGCATCGCCACGACGATGTCGAGCTAGTCGCGGAATAAGCTGCGGTCACTCGACACATACTCCATATCTTCTACTAGCAACAACCCACCTGGCTCTAACCAGGGCGAAGGGATCGCGCTGATGCGCCAACACCAAACGACAGAACAGCAAATCCGCCGGCCTGAGCAGAAAGGGCTTCTGCGTCAAATCGTGCGTCAGTAACGCCACACCGTACGGCGCCGCCAGATCACTGTCTGCAAATAGATACTTGCCATGATTCACTCTTGTTAGAACACAAAAAAACCGCGGACACATATGTCCGCGGTTTAGATATTTGCTATGCAATATTGCGAGTCAGAAATCACTCAGCTTATAGTAGGCATCTATCCCTGACCGCGGTTGTCGTCGCGGCGCCACCAAAAAGCTATGGTTGAGATTAAGCGCATTGTTTTTTTATTGTCGGGCAATATAGACGCGGCGCTCGCACCATGTCAATAACGGATTCCGTTCGACGACTCTATTAATTTACGAGAGTCTAATAGTACGGATTTTCACCCGAGCCGTGATCGGTCGCATCAACAACTTCCTCCACCTCGGGCACCGCCTCCTTGATCGAACGGACGATGCCTTCTTTGAGCGTCACATCGGCCTGCCCGCAGCCCTGACACCCACCACCCAACTGCACGACAACCGTTTTGTCTTTGATATCGACCAAGGTCACCACCCCACCATGCGAAGCCACCCCCGGGTTAATCTGCGTCTCAATGACCTTGTGCACCGCTTCGGCCATCGGCCCCGAGAGGTGGGCGGGCATCTTGCGCAGGCTTTCGATCTTAAAACCCGCGCCCATCAAACCGTCGACATAATCGACCTTTGCCTCGAGCAATAGATCCGCGCTGTCGGCAGCGATATACACATCAAAGCCATTGAATGTCGCGATTTCATCTTCGTCATCGAGCTGCTCGTCGGAGACAAAAGCCAACTTGTAGTCGACTTGCTGTGCCGCGTCGAGCCGGGCGCCGATGCGCAAACCTTTGACTGGTTTCTCGCTCTCGCTGATGAGTTCGGCAATTTTCTTTTCAGCTGCTTCGGTAATAGTAAGCATCGTCTATCCTTATGGGTGCATGCACTAAGACGTGCGGGGAATGTACGAGTCACCCAAGAAGAGTCAAGTCGGCACGCATAGCGCAATAAGCGGCAAATTTTCCATTATTAGTATATTTTTCCCCTTTTACCAACGTCAGCGCTCATAGTTTTATTGGTTGTAAATATATTATTTATAAATATTTATGATCAGCAAAGGCACTGAGGCATGATCCTTGCGTAGCAACCCAGTACAAGTACTTAACGCAAGGAAGGCTGTAGCATGGTTGCTCTGCGCGATACCCGCACGACTTGGCTCGCTTATGCCCTCGTATTAGCACTGTTGGCCGTTGTGGCCTACGGCGGCCTCGCTAGCCAAGCACTAGATACCGACGATTTTGAGTATTTGCGCGATGCCAACGCCGCGAACCAAGATCTCTCGCTGCTCTTTTCTACCGACCGCGAATTGCCCGGCCGCCCGATAGCCGAAGTCATCTTTCTGTTGGGCCACAAGCTCTGGGGCCAAGATCCAACGCCCTACCATCTGCTGCTCGTCAGTCTACATCTTTTGACCAGCCTACTGCTCGCCCAGACCTTTCGCCGCCTAGGAGCCAATCTCGAAATAAGCCTGGCGGGCGGCCTGCTCTTTTTGCTCAATGTCGCGCATTTGCGCGCGGTGCAATGGATCGCCTGCCTAGTCTATCCGCTCGCGCTGAGCCTGGCGCTGGTAGCGATCCTGCTCTTTATGCGCTATCTGGCCAGCGAACGGCGCTTGCTGCTCGTCGCGGCGGCCTTGCTGCAAACCGTGGCGATATTTGCGCACGCGGGTTCGATCTGCGCCGCGCCTTTTTGCCTATACCTGGCTTGGCGGCGCTATCAACGGCCCGGCGCAGCCGCCCCCTTGCTGGCGGTAGCCATCCTGGTTCCGGGCCTATTGCACTTCCTCTATCCGCAGGCGCCGCAAGCCCGCGAGACGCTCTCCATCGCCGATCCCATCGCCGCCTTTGGCCTGTTCCTCGGCTATATGGGCCGTTGCCTCGACTCCGCCCACTGGCTCGTCGCCAGCGAAATCCAACCCTGGGAAATGATCGTGGGCGCAGTCGTATTGCTCGGTCTCGGTTGGCTCGTCGTCCGCCGCACCGGCCCCGAAGCTGATTGGGGGCTCTTTGCCCTCTTGGCCCTTATGCCCTTCGTCGCCCGCGAGACGGTTGAACCCTCACGCTTTTTCTACTTGAGCTCGGCCGGCAGTTCACTGGTCCTGGCATGGTTGCTGCACACGGGCATTGTCAGTCTCCAGCATTTTGTCGGCGCCTGGTTTCGTCCGCTCGCCTGGGGCATCGCACTCTCGGGCCTTGTCGCTACCAGCCTATTCTCGCTACACAAAGCCGAAACACTCGCCTATTATTCTTCCGGTCGATCTTACGATGCGCGCTTGCAGCATCAACAAGCCCTGAAATTGTACAAAAAAGCCATCGCCCGCGACCCCAACCTAATTCCCATTGACGGCTACGCCCGCATGGCCGTCGCCGGTTATCGCTACGGTGACACCTGCCAGATTGAATTAAATCGCGGCATCTCGATCTACCCAAATATTGCGGCTTTGTATGTGCTCGCTAGCATCGGCGAGTACCTCCAGACTGACCCTGCCCGCTACCAGCGCGCCGACGCCGTTGTCAATGCCGTCTTAGAAAAAACGTCCAAACCTGCCGAATTGCAGCGCCAAGGGGCCGTCGCCTTGCAGCACATCGGCCTCTACTACGCCGAGAAGGGGCAGAGCAAACGGGCCGTCAAAGCCTTCGAGCGGGCGCTGGATCTGAGACCCGACTACGAACTCGCCCTCGGCGGTCTGGCGGAAGTATACAAACGCAGGGGCCAAACCGCGCAGGCGATAGACTACTATCGCCGTTTTCTACAAGCCCGCCCGAATATGGCCATCGGCCACTTTAGCCTGGCCAATCTACTGATCAAGAAAAAAGACCTGCCGGCCGCGATCACCGCCATCGAACGAGGCGTCGCCCTCGAAGCCCATCATCCCGGGCCCTGGTTTAAACTCGCGCAACTCCACCGGGCCGTTAAGCATCCGGCCGAGGCGGAGAACGCCATTCGCAAAGCCCTGGCCTCCGCCTCCAACAAAAGAGAATACTGGATCGAGTGTGGTCATATCGCCTATCTCTACCACAACCTCGGCCAACTGCAAAAAGCCCTGGCCCTCTACAAAGAGGTGACCAAAGCCATACCTGCCTACCCATCGGCTCATTTCAATCTGGGTTTATTGCAATATCGGGAAGGTCGCTACGCGGAGGCTGTCGATTCCCTGCGCCAAGTCGTGCAGCTATCGCCCGAGGACGAAGAAGCCCAGCGGGTACTCGCACTGGCGACGGCACGTATGGAAAACGCCGTCTCTGCCTTGGTCGCAAGCGTCAACGAAGGTTAGAGCCGGGGGTCGACCGGTTCGCTCTCCAACGCCAAAACACCAAAGACGCACTCGTGCACCCGGCGCAACGGCTGCCCATCAACCAGACGCTCTAGCCCCTCAATCCCCAGCGCGAATTCTCTGAGCGCCAACGCCTGCTTGCCCTTGACATTGCGCCCGCGCAATAGCCCCAGGCTTTCCACGTATTCTGGTCCGTAGATCAAGCGCAAATACTCGCGCCCCCGGCACTTGATCGCCGGCTGCGCCAGACCACGTTCGTCCGTCGCGACAAAATCCAATGGCTTGGCGACCAGTCCTTCGCCGCCCTTCGCCGTCAACGCCTGCCACCACTCAACCACCGACGCACAGCTTTCTTCATCGTCTAAGACTACCCGTCGATGCGCCGTCGCATACAACAAATCCGATCCCGCGGCACAAAGCCCGGCGAGCGTTTCCATATGCCACACATGCGTCTTATCGCTATGCACCCGCCCCTCACTGGCCAGCAAGTGGAAGGGTGCTAACTTGAGATCGGTCAGCGAATGCACAGGCCAGCAATAGGCGCGATACGCCGCCGCATAGCGCTCCACCGACTCGGCCCGGCCACGACAACGCGCCAGTAACTCGTCCACCATCACACCACGCGCCGTCGCGCTTTCCAACGCGGTCACCGACGAGGCCAGCGAGACGCGCGCCGCCGCACCGACCGCCGCGTACTGGTCTTCTAATAACTGTTGTGCCTTACTCGACCAGGGCATCAACTCGGCATCGAGCACTGCCCAATCCGTCGCCAGTTCGTCCCACAAGCCGCTGCGGTCAAAAGCCTGCCGCACATGCTCCAGCAAGCCCGTCTCCAGATCCGGGTCGGCGAAAAAACGCCGCCCCGTGCGCGTATAACAAATGCCTGCCGCCCCATCCTCAACCCCGAAGCGCCGCCGCGCCGCCGCCGCATCGCGGCAAACGACCAGCACCGTGCGCGAGCCCATATGCTTTTCCTCGCAAAGCAACTCCTTGACCCCACTGCGGCGATAGTAGGCCAAAACCTCATCGGGGTGTTCGAGCATATCGGTGCGGGCGCTGGTGCGCGGCGGGGCCATCGTCGGCGGCAGGTAGACCAGCCACTTGGGGTCGACGGCAAAACGGCTCATCACCTCCAGCGCCGCCGCCGCCCGTTCCTCGCGAATCGTGACCCGCCCCATCAACCGCGTCTCGACGCGTCCGCCACCGGTAAAATCCGCTAGGTCGAGCACCTCGTCGTTCTCTTGCTGCGCCGACAGAGACGCGTCCTGTAAAAAAGGCCGCACCGGATCGGCGTACTGCGCCTCGGCCGGTAGCGATACCAGCTCCAGCTCCGGATAGCGCAGCGCCGTCAGCGCACCACCAAAGACACAGCCGGTATCGATATTAATCGTATTATTGAGCCACTCGGCGCGCGCCACCGGCGTATGCCCGTAGACCACGCGCGCAGCCCCGCGATACTCGGCTGCCCAGTTGCCGCGCACCGGCAAACCGAACTCGTCCTGCTCGCCGGTCGTCTCGCCATACAGGGCAAACGAACGCACCGCCCCCGAAGCGCGCCCGGCCATCTCCTCTTTCATGCCCGCGTGCGCGACGACCAGCGCGCCGCCATCGAGCACACAGTGACTGATCAGTCCATCGAGAAATGCCTCTACCTCGCTCCTAAACTCCGCCGTCTCGCCTGCGAGTTGTAAGAGCGTCTCCTCAAGACCATAGGTCCGCCGCACCTTCCGCCCCCTTAGCGCGCGGACCAAGCGCTCATCGTGGTTGCCCGGTACGCAAATCGCCGACCCGGCCTTTACCATCCGCATCACCAGTGCCAGCACGCGCGGCGCATCCTGGCCGCGATCGACCAAGTCGCCGACAAACACGGCTTTGCGCCCTGGCGGCGGTTGCACCTTCTCCCCTGCGATATCGTAGCCAAGTTCAGTGAGCAACCGCTCTAACTCGACAAAACACCCGTGCACATCGCCAATAATGTCGAACGGTCCAACCTCTTCGCGCCGGTCGGTCCACAGTTTCTCGCGCACGACCGAAACCCTGGTGGCCTCCTCGGCTGAGCGCAATACGAACGTGCGGCGAAAACCCTCCGCCTTGAGGCGTTTGAGCGAGCGCCGCAGTTGCTTGTGTTGTTGCGGGATCACGTGCTCACCGAGGTTGCGGTCGGCGCGCGCGGCGTTGCGCTCTTTACAAAGCACCTCCGGCACATCGAGCACGATCGCCACGGTCTGCGCGTGGTAGCGCTTCGCCAGATCTACTAATCCCTTGCGGGCAGAGGGTTGCACATTCGTCGCGTCAACAACCGTCAGATACCCGCGCGCCAGACGGCGGGCAGCGACAAAATGCAAGGCAGAAAAAGCATCTTCGGTTGCCTCAAGACTATTCTCGTCGTCCGAGACCATCGCACGAAAAAAGTCGGAGGAAAGCACCTCGGTCGGCGCAAAATGGTCCCGTGCGAAGGTCGACTTGCCCGAGCCGGAAACGCCGATTAGCACCACCAACGAGAGTGCGGGTACCGCTACGGTGATCTCTGCGTCAACCATTAGCGCCCGCCCGCGTAAAAACCGCCATCTGCGTCGGCGCGCCCAAGCCCTCGTCCTCCGACCCGACCGGCGCAAAACGCGCCGTATAACCGTAGTGCTCACCAACGCGTTGCACCCATGCGGCAAACTCCGCCCGGCTCCACTCAAAGCGATGGTCCGGATGGCGAAACTTGCCCGCCGGCAAGCTCTGCCAATGCGCGTTATAATCGGCGTTAGGCGTGGTCACCACCACGGATCCTGGCCGGGCGAACTCGAATACCGCCCGCTCGCAAGCCTGCAAACGCGGCGGATCAAGATGCTCGATGACCTCGACCAACGCCGCCGCGTCATAATCGGTGAGCCGGCGGTCACGATAAGCTAGCGAGCCCTGAAAAACCTCCACCCGCTCACCGCGCGGTAAACGCTCGAGCCGACGCCGAGCCCTAGTCAACGCCTGTGTCGACACATCCATCCCGGTGATGTCCGCAAATTGGCCTTCTGCCGCCAATAGCTCCAATAACCGACCCTCACCACAGCCCAAATCGAGCACCCGTTTGGCCCCGCTCTGCCTTAGTGTTTGCAACACGACCTGCAAACGCTGTTGGTTCAGGCTCAGCTCCGCTTCCAAAGCCTCTTCACCTGCGGCAGTCTCCACCTCATCCTCATCCTCCACCAACAGCCGCGACAGCGCTTCCTGCTTCAGACCCCGCTGATGTTTCAAATAACGCTCGATGACCAAGTCGCGCAGGGGATGGTCCGCCAGCCACTCTTCGCCCCGCCGCATCAACTTGTCGATCTCCTCGTCCCCCACGTAGTAGTGTTTATTGTCGTCGAGCACCGGCACCAGCACATATAAGTGCGCCAGCAATTCTTTTAGCGGCATTGTCACCGACAACTCGACCTCGTAATAAGGGCTCTGCCCCCATTGCGGAAAATGCGCGTCGAGCAACGATCCCTTAGCCTCTACCGCATATCCCAAGGGCTCAAAAAGCTCGCGCAACAGTGCTTCACCCCCGCGACAGGGCAATGCGCTAAACCGCACCTTAAGCGGCATCTGCATCTCCACTAGCTCGGGCCGATCCTTGCATTGTCCGTTCAATGCCGAAGAAAAGACCCGGGCAATCGCCACGCTGGTAAACGACGAAGCCGCATAGGGCCGGTCGTTGACATACGAGGCCAGCGCGAAACTGGACGCCGAAGGGCCCCGCTTGAGCTTGACCAGGTCAATATCTAATAGCAGGGCAGCCGTACAGCTTTCGCTTGACGCTTCGGGATAAAAGACATGCGCCGTGCCGCAAGACAAATCAAAGGCCTGGGCGCGATCCGGGTGCTTGTGCAGCAAGTAACCGAGATCGGTGGCCGGTTGGTGGGTGGTCGTAATTGTGAGAAACATAAGCTATAATTCCGTATATTAAGTCTGTCTGGGAAATCACCCTGTGCGCAAAACGACGGCCAAAGCGGATTTTTCAGATAGACTTAAAATAGAAACGAGCCGCCGAGCAATCATGTCAACCCCACAACGGTCCGTCCGCCGCTAACCATATAAACTTGACAAAAGCCCGCGTAAACACCCAATTATGGGGTGCGTTCATCGCCAACACTCGTTAAAAAAGGCGCAAATCCCATGTCAACCCCCCCTTTCAGGAAGCCATCTATGGTCCAGCTACCCAAGCCCCTGCTTATCGTTATCGCCGTCGTCTTCGTCTTTATCGTCTTCGGCTCCAGGTTTTATCAGAGCGTGCCCGCCGGCCACGTCGCCGTCGCCACCCTCTTCGGCGAAGTCCAACCCAAGCACTTCACCGAAGGCCTGCACATTCCCGTCAACCCGCTTTTCGACTGGTATTTCTACGATGTGCGCCAGAAGACGCACTCCGAAACCTCGAATGTGCCCAGCCAAGATCAGTTGCAGACCAAGATCGACGTCAGTGTGCAGTATCGCCTCGTCGGCGATCAAACGCCGAGTATCCTAAAAGAAACCGGTAGCATTAACCAGGTGATCGCCGTGCACGTCGTGCCGCAACTACGTTCGCAGATCCGCGAACAGGGCAAAACCATCAAGCGCGCCGAGGACTTCTTCCTCGAAGAAACGCAAAACACCCTGCAGGTCGCCCTGCTCTCAGGATTAAGAGAGTACTTGGGCAGCAAGGGGGTCGAGGTGGAGGCCGTGCTGATTCGCGATATTACCCTGCCGCCCTTTATCATCAAGGCTATTGAGGGCAAGAAGGAGCGCGAGCAAGAGGTCGAAAAGCAAAAGGCCGAGCTCGAGCGCTACCATACCGAGCAGCAGCAGAAGATCGCCCTGGCCATAGCCGAAAAAGACGCCGCCTCCGCCAAAGCCGAAGAGCGCCGCCTGCTTGCCGACGCCCGGGCCTATGAGATCACCAAGATCAACGAGGCGATCGGCAAGAATCCCAATTACGTCAAACTGCAGGCGCTCGAAGCCCTGCAAGCGATCTCCAAGGATCCGGCCGCCAAGATCTATTTCATCAATGGCGACAGCCCACAGCCGCTGCCGTTGATGCACTTGGGCGATATAAAATAAAAGAGCGATTCATACAATCCACATAGGGGCGGCCCATAATAGGACGCCCCTATGTGGAGCATGCTTCGACTAATCGCTTGATCCACTTATCAGACCACCCGCATAAAACAAGCGATCCGCTGCATATTGCCCGCTTCTCGTATAATGTCGCAGACCACAATCTCCCGTATAGCGCAGCGCAGCGGTACTCATCATATCCGGTGTTATCGTTAGTCCTATATTAACATTGACTTATATCACCGGGCATTGAGGAGAATAACCATGCCGCGCGTCGCCTTTGTCATGCATGTCAAAGAAGGCCAAGAAGAAGAATATATCCGCCGCCACCGTGAAGTCTGGCCCGCCGTCTTAGCCGACCTCGAAAAAGCCGGCGTGCAGCAGATGAACATCTTTATGGCCGGACGCCAGCTCTTTCTCTATATGGAAGTCGACGACTACGCCGAAGCCTCCCGCATCCTCGCACAAAGCCCCGAGTCGCTGCGTTGGGAAGAATCTATGGCGTCCATCATAGACGACGCCGGCGGTGAAACCTACGACCCGGAAAACCCCTATCCGGACAGCCTGCCCGAGGTCTTCTACTGGCAAAAGGCAGAACGCTAATGGCCGCGCTCACAGGACAAGTCGCCCTGATTACCGGGGCCGGCTCGGGCATAGGCCAGGCCACCGCGGTGCTCTTCGCCAAAGAAGGCGCGACGGTCGTCGTTGTCGACATCGACGAGCCCGGCGGCGAAGAAACGGTCGCGCAAATCCGCGCCGAGGGCGGCGAAGCCCTTTTCGAACGCACCGATGTCGCCAAGGCCGACGACGCCCAACGCATGGTGCAACGGACCATCGACACCTACGGCCGCCTCGACATCCTGCACAACAACGCCGGCGTGGTTGCCGTCAAATTCCTCGAGGATATGGCGGAAGAAGAGTGGGACTGGTTGATGGGCGTCAACCTCAAAGCCATTTTCCTGGCCGTCAAATACGCCGTGCCGCATATGAAGGCCCAGGGTTCGGGCTGTATTATCAACACCGGCTCGACCAGCAGCTTTGAAGGCCAATATATGACCCCGGCCTACTGCGCCTCCAAAGGAGCCGTCGTACAGTTGAGCAAGACCCTCGCGCTCGACTACGCGCAATACAAGATCCGCGTCAATGCCGTCTGCCCCGGCACCGTCGACACCCCACTGGTGCGCCAACATATCGAAAACAGCCCCGACCCCGCCCGCACCGAAGCAATCGAAAAGCAGCTCATCCCCCTAAAGCGCTTTTTGCAACCCGAAGAAGTCGCGCACGCGGCCCTCTACCTGGCCTCGGACCAGGCGCGCGGCATCACCGGTTCGGCGTTGGTCATCGATGGGGGTACTCTTGCGGGATATGTCGACTGATCGATTGCTAAGAAACGATCTTAAAGTGCCTGCCGGAGGGCAGCCCGGCCCACCAAAGCTAACCCTACCGCGGATCCCCCACCCGCCACCGATGCCTCTCCACCCCCTCCATATGCAACTCCACCCCCCACCCCGGCC